>OLYB01002430.1_pt1 | contig 12805 bp, 10 predicted proteins | sample 1674481 | NCBI WGS metagenome assembly OLYB01 (sample SAMEA103958167, study PRJEB25191) | human gut metagenome
CAATCACCCGATACCACACGGTATACGTTCCGGCATCGGTGCCGGTAGGGATGTCATGGCTGTATGTACCGTTCTCGGTCAGGCTGTACTGCATAGTGCCATAGTTCGCCACGCTGCCTGCGGTAATGAGCGCCTGCTCCTGGCCGGTATAGGTCAGGTTTTCCTGCGCTGTGGGAGGCGTGATTGACCTGATGTCGGCCTTTTCTACCATCACAGCAATATCCTGGCTCATCTTCTCGTAGCCGTCGCAAGTGGTCAAAAAGCGGAAGGTGTGCCGGCCTGCGGATAAGTTTTGTGCGGCGAGATCAAATCGATAGCTTGCTGTCGCGCTGCCAACTGCTGTGGCCTTGCCGTCCTCCACCTTGTACCACTGGAAGCTCACAGCGCCTGCGCCGGTTTCCTTCTTTACATTGACAAGAAGCGTCCCCGCACCGCCATAAGTCATGCTCATCTCGGTCGGATAGTTCATACTCTTGATGGGGATCTTGGCCATAGAAACATTGGTCAGCTCCGTGCCGCTAGGGTCGGTTATCCAGGTACTGCCGCTCTTAAACGTGTAACCCTCCGGCAGCAGGGATGCCAGCGTGACATCTCCGGTGACGGTCAGCTTTGCCGCCGTCTTACCGTTCAGATTCAGCTTGAGCGGGCTGCTGATGGTGATCTCGCCTGCATTTGCCAGCAGCTTCACCGTACCGCCGTCGGCTGCAGCGATGGCCTCGTCTGTCGTCCGATGGTAGGAAATGCTGCCGTCCTTCTTGGTCACCTCAGCGGCATAGCCGCAGTAGGGGCAAACAGTCCCGGCGGAATGGTCATCCGGGTGGCTGCACTTCACAACAGTTACGGCAGTATTCTCCTTCATCTCCGACAGCTTGAGCAATGCGCCGTCTTTCTTCCGATAAGCATATCCCTCTGCCAGCAGGGACTGATAATCTGCGCCATTCTTGATTTTGATGCTGTCAAAGGATCCGCCGGACAGGGTCACTGGAATATTGTCAAGAAGTCCCAATTCCAGCTGATCCGCGCTGCCGCCGGACATGGTCAGCGTTCCCTCCGTGTAGATGCCGCCGGTGAACGTGCCGCTCGTTACCACGGCTTCGTTCCCGGTAAGGAAGAAAAGCCCAAATCCACGGACGCCAGTTCCGCCGCCTACGCTGCCCTCCAGGGTGACATTGTCCAGCGTCAGCTTTGCGCCTGTGTGGTGAAACTTTCCAACTTCCACCGCGTTAGCGGACTTGGAGACGCAGGTGCTTTGCACCGTGCCGTTCGCTATGACTACATCGGAGCCGAGGATACAAAGAAGCGCCTCCTCACGGGATTTGCTCAGGGTGTGTCCATTCAGGTTCAGGATAATATTTTTGCTGATTTCGATAGGCTCTGCGTTCTCGATGTCCAAAGGCCCCCGCAGCGTAATCGTGTCACCGTCCTGCGCGGCAGCCAGCGCGTTTTCCAGACTGGTGTATCGCTTGCCGCCGGTTTCAAATGCCTCCACCAGCATCTGGCAGCGGGTGCAGTAACCGGCGCTGTCCACCGTGCCCGCATGGTCGCAGATTCTGCCGCAGGCACATTTGCCGTTCTGATATTGGTCGGTATGCGCGACCACCTTGACCGCTCTATCCGCAATATCTACATTGGAAACGTTCAAAATTTCGTTGCTAGTAGCGTCTGCAAAGGCATATCCGTCCGCCAGCAGAGCCAGGGCCTCCTCACCAAGTGCTGCATTGATTCCACTTTGGAACGTGCCGCCCCGGAGCTGGGTTTTCCCGAGGAAATTCACCTGATGCTGAAACACGCAGTCGCCCTTTACCGTCAGGGTAAACAGATTACTCCAGGCCTCCCCGCCTGTTGTAACGCTGTCTAATATCAATACCGTGGGGCCTTTGGTATCAATCTCATCTGGCATCGTGCCGTTTTTGATGGTGACGCTGTTGTACGGGCAATTTTGCAAATCCAGCGCCTTGACCGTGTGGCCCTGCAGGTCCAGCGTAACGTCCTTTTTGTTGGTCCCATCACCTCCTCCCGCACGCAAGATTGCGTCAATATCCCGCACAAAATAAGCGGTTCCGCCGGAGAACAGAATGAACCCAACATCAGGGTTATCGCCTTCAAACGTATAGGGGATACCGTTGCGAATAAAGAGCACATCCTTGCTGCACGGTTCGCCGCACTGTTGGCATTTGCCGTCGTTGGCGTATTTTTCATGGGGGCAGGTGTTGACCGTCAGGGTGACGGTGTTGGTATTGACGCTGCAGCTGCCATAGGTCAGGGTGCAGTAGACCTTGGCGGAAGACAGCCAGAGCTTGTCGGCCACTGGGGACAGCTTGCCCGCATTATAAAGTTCCTTCAGAGAGAGGGTAGACCGGGTAAAGCCTTCCAGCTCGGTGCCGTCCTCCAGCTTCCACTGGTAGGAAATGTCCCCGGTCTGGTCGGTGGCTAGTGTGGCAGTCACCTGGATTTCCTTGTCGCCCTGCCAGGCATCCAAATCCCCACTCTTGCAGCTGGCGGAGACATCCTGGGGCTGGGTGCTGATGGTGATGGGGGAGCCGGAGACAGTGACCGTAACGGTCTTGGTGACTGTCTTTCCGTCCGTGCCGGTGACAGTAACGGTCAGGCTGTAAGTGCCCTGCTTCACGGTTGCATCCGTTGTCACCGTCAAAGTCTTGCCGTCGGTGGAGAGGCTCTCCGTCAGGCCGGTGTGGTCTCCCACCCACTGGGCTTTCAGGGTGCCCGTATTCACATTCTTGGCGGAAATGGCAAAGGTAGCCTTCTGGTCGGCAACGCCCTCATAGAGTGCACCCTTCTGGGTCTTCACCGAGAACAGGGGACCGGTGGCTTCGCCGATGTAGTAAGTCTTCTTCTTGACGTTATCCTGAATATCGCCGATATTTCCCTCGTCCATTTCCGCCATCGATGCGTCCTTCTCGTCGGAAGCCAGAATGGCCAGATTGCCGGGATTGCCCGCATACACGGTTCTCATTTCGATGCCATAACCATCGCCGGTGGCGTAGAGGGAACCGCTATATGTATACAGATAGGAGCAGACAATACCGGCATTCGAGCCGCCGTAGGCCTCCAGCTTGCCGCCCTGCAATTTCACAGAACAAACGGATATGGCATTATAATCGCCGCCGCGGGCCGTAACAGTGCCGCCCTCAAGGGTCAGGGTTCCTGTGCCGTATGTGGTGCCCTTGTAGCCACTGTCAAAGATGGCGCCGTTGAGCGTCGAGTCTTCACTCCTGCCATTGCCAATGACCTCCAGAGTTCCGGTGCCCTTGACGGTCAGTCCGCAGTTGTTCAGATCCAAAGGCGCGTCGCATTCGATCTTGTTATCGCCCTCCAAGGTCAGGGTGGTATCCCCGGTAAGCTTGACGGGGGTGGTAAAGGTCTGGTTGTTCCAGGTCACCTCGCCGGAGATGGTTTCAGTGCTTGCCGCAGCTGCCATCAGGGACATTACCTGCTCTGTTCCCTTGCAGGCAGAGAGATCCGCATCTTCCGCAGCGCAGACCGGACAGTCGGGATTGACCGCCTCCTGCTCACAGCGGGTTTCGCAGATGCACTCTGCTGGAGCATTCCCGGACACGCCGGGAACAAGCCCGCTGTCCTGGGAATTGCATTGCTCACAGGTATACCCACAGGGCGTCCCCTCTGTGGCCGGAATGTAGCCGCAGCTATCGTCATGCTCGCCGCGTTCATGAGGACAGCTTAATTCTTTTGTGATACAGCCGCTTTCCTCACTGCATTCGTGGGTACACGCGGTCGGCTGGGCCTCCTCTGCTTCAGATGGGGTCGCCGTATTTTCTGATACGCTGCCTTCCAAAACAGGGTAACAGCTTTCGTCATGCTCATGGACGCACTTCTTCACAAGGGTGTAGCAATCCTCAGTATGTTCATGTTCACAGGCTGCCCCTTCGGTTCCTTCCGTATATCCGCAGTCCTCTGTATGTTCCGGGTGATGCTCGCACAACCCCGTATGGACGGCGGACACACCCGCTTCCACCGCAGATGCCGGAACACCCGGCATCGTAAAAATCATTGCCGCCGCCAGTAAAAATGCGGCCGGCCGTTTCCATTTCCACATCATTTTATTCATCCTCCTCACACTGTTCGCTCCTTCTCGTTGTTTTCTGAAGCAGCTGGGATACTGCCTCCCGCAGCTGATATTCCGTCACAGGCTTCACCAAAAAGGTGTCCACCTGCAGCCTGCGGCTTTGGGGTTCAAACTCTGCCTGGTCGCTAATCCACAGGAGAGGGACATCCCTGCTGTACCCTCGTATGCTCATGCAGAAATTCATCCCCCTGGCTCCGTCCTCCATGACCACCACAGCATCATAAGGCCCATCCCGCTGCATGGCATAGGTACAAAACACGCCGTTATCAAAGCGGTCTACTTTGCCCAGCTTCATCAGCAAAGCGGTTTCTTTTTCTTTCTGGCTATAACTGCATAGCGCAATTCGCATTTTCGCACCTCCATTTCGTGATGGGTTTTATCGCCTCATATAGCTCCTGGTCGGAGCAGTCTATCGGAAGAAACACAGGGATACGCAGGTGATACGCGATCAGGGCGAAGTTTTCATCATCACTCCACCAGACAAGCGGTACTTCCGGTGCCAGCTGCTTTGCCTGAATGGCTGCCTCCAGTCCCCTTGCCCCGGTCATTGCGATGACAACCGCATGGTAGCGGCTCCGCCGCAGTGCCTGAGATAGCTGCTTCTCATTCCATAGCTCGTCGATGACAAGCTGTCCGTCCCCAGCAAAAAGGGAGCGCAGCCTGCTTTCAAACCATTCTACATTTCTTAGCTCCGTACAAAGTGCGATTTTCATGCTGAGCCTCCTTTCCTGAAAAGAAAAATTAAAAAACCAGACCTTCTCATCGGAAAGTCTGGTAGTATAATTAGAGTAGCATCTTGTCAAGAGAAATGCAACCGACTTTGTTTAAGACGCAGGTTTCCTGTTTAAGACGCAAGTTTTTTCCTGCGGTTTTATGTTATACTAATATTGGATTATTGTGCAAAGGAGATGGCACGATGCAGATTGCGATTGTGGATGACAGAGCAGAGGACAGAGAAGAACTGTCTGCCTGCCTGGAAAATTATATGAAAAAGCATCAGCTGGACTATACGCTGACAGAATTTGAGGACGGAGAGAATTTTCTGAAAGCTGCCGCCCAGGTCAATTTTCAGCTTGTCTTTATGGACATCTATATGGAGAACATGGATGGAATAGAGGCCGCCAGAAGGCTGCGCCAGAAAAACAGGCTCTGTAAGATCGTTTTTCTGACTATTACAGAAGATTATGCCCGGATGGGGTACAGCCTGTCCGCCAGCTATTATCTGCTGAAGCCGCTTTCGCTCCATCAGGCAGATTTTGAAGAAGCGATGGAGCTGTGCCAGCTAAAACCGCCCTATGAAGTGATGACACTTTCGGTTATGGCTGACCGTCAAAAGCTGGAACTTCCCACAGAGAAGATTCTATACATAGATTATCAAAACCGTATGACACGGATTCATATGGCGGAACGCGTGATACCGGTAAGCGGAGGCTTTCAGGAGGTCACTGCCGCATTGCAGAAGGACAAGCGTTTTTTGCCCTGCTACCGGGGCGTTTTAATCAACATGGATTATATCAGCCATGTTGACAGTCAGACCTTCCATTTGATAAACGGCGAGGAACTTCCGATTGCCCTCCGCAATGGAAAACAGCTGCGGGAAACCTACCGTCAATATGTTTTCTCTGGAATGGGGGGTATCGTATGAGAATGAAGGAAATACACAGGCGTATTCTGGGTGGCTGTCTGGCCTGCTTTCTCTGCTTCACCGGCAGTATCCCTGCATTTGCCGCTGAAACCGCAACCCCAGCCAATGCCGATGAAATAACGGAGATTCTGCCGGATTTAGAAAGCGAGGCTTCGGAGACACTGGAGAGCGGAACCCCGGAAACACCGGAAGCACCGGAAGAAGTATCCCTCGTCTTTGTCACAGAAATACAAAATGAAGGCGAACTGCTCTCCCTGCCGGCTTTTACCCTGCCCCTTAGAACCACACCGTCTGATGATGACCTGGAGGAAATTTATCAGCTGGCCCTTCAGTATCAAACCGTCTGCGCCACTGTAACAGCAGGTGAAGAAATCCGGCAGGAAACATTTTCTGTCGCATGGGATTTTTCGGCCATTGACCAGACCACTCCGGGCGAATATACCGCAGCAGGCCGGATTGAACTGCCGGAGGGGTATGCCTTTGGTGAAGCTGTCTTGCAGGAGCTTCAGATTTCCGTCCGGGTGGAAGAAATGCCGCCTGCTGTCATTACCTCCATAGAGCAATGGTATCCTTATACGGATGCGTTTGCGGTTCAACAGGGCAGCGAAACCGAAGCACTGGAAGCATTGTTCGCTGCTTCCCCGTATTATCTGGAATGCTATGCGGAAAATGGAACCAGCTACACCGCTGTGGTGGAATGGGATTTTTCCGGTATTGATCTGAATACTGTGGGACTGTACCATGCAGCAGGAAGGCTGACCGCACCGGAAAATACCGTATTTGCGGATCGTATCGATTTCCCTGAAATTTCAATTCCTGTTTCTGTTCAGGCTCCGGATAGACCAGACATTAACTGTTTTCTGGCCGCCAGAGGAAACCTTTATTTTCCCTGGGTCACACCGCCGGGAGAGCTGGATAAGATCAGCGTATGGCTGTCCGAAAACAACGGTTCATGGAACCAACTGGAAAATGGCATTTACGTGGGACGGGAAATGCTCTCGATTGCTACCCGTCTGCTGACGCCGGGCAGCGGTTACCGTCTTCAGGTTGATTATGACGGCGGACAGACCGGCATCCTGTCCTTTACCTACGCAGATGAAATTGTCCTTGAAGGGTATCATGAAGGCGACCGGGATGGAGGGGATGCAGGCGGAAATCCACCCGACACCATCATTCAGCCGCCTCCTGAAGATACCGACGATCAGGATGACGGTTTCGCAGACAGGCCCTCCACAAAGCCTTTAAGATCGCCTGCAACAAATGGCGGTGGGATAGATTCCGATGATTCTGAAAAAGCACCTTCGGTCAGCGGAGAAAATGATTCTGCGGATCATGAACCATCCCACAAGCCTTCCGAGCCATCCCGGGATGGAAAAGATGATTCCGATGAACCGGCCATACCGGAAATCGAAGCGCCCGTTGTATCAGGTCAGCCAGAGGAAGATACCGCTTTACAGCAGCCCCCTGAAGTGCGGACGATTGCCGGCGCTCCAGAGCTTACCGCTCCCAATCCTGCCCGGAAGCTTTCGGAAAACAGGAAAGAGCCGGTGCAAAGCATTATGAGCGTTCCCCCGGAAAGTGCGGATTCCAAAAAACCTGTTTTTTCAGAGTTCTTCGATGAAACCACCGACCGGATTTCCGGCACACGCTTTTTGATGATGCTGCAAACAGGGGAGCAAAGAGCCGTCTTTTCCAAACAGGGAATCACCATCAGCATACCCAAAGACGCCTTGCCGGAGGGTATCCAAAACGAAGATCAGATTGAAGTCATCATCCAAAAGGATACGGACGGCGGTTTTTCTTTTTCGTTTTCCATCAACGGAACTGTGCTCAACTCCCTGCCGGATGTTTCTGTCATGCTGCCCTATCCAAATGACCCGGCAGCCGGCACATTGTTCCTTTGTGATGAAAGCGGCGTGGAAATTCCCATGACCGGCTATGACGATACGGCGAAAGCCGCTTCCTTTCAGATCAGCCATACAGGGACTTACACCATTGTGGGAAAGGAAGATACCGCTTCCCTGGCACATGCTGCCGACACAGAGCACAGCTGGTCGCCCATATTCTTTTTGATTCCGGCCTGTCTGCTTCTTCTGTCTGCCGGTGTGTTTTTCCTAAGGAGGAGGCGAAAATAAGATGGTATCTTCTGCGGTAAAAAAATATGCTGCCTTATGTATGGTCTGCCTGTGCTCATCCCTGTTTTTTCTTGGCCTGTATCAGTTTAATAATAAATATAGCCAGGACACCATTCAGGCGGCAAATGGGATTCTGGCGCTTTCTGAGGAAGAACTTCAAAAGTCACCGGTGCGCTTTCTGGTATCCGGCTGGGCGTTTTATCCTGACGCGCTTTTGACCCCGGAAGAAATACGGGATGAAAGCCATTATATGCGCTACCTTTCCATTGGAGCGCAGACCAATTTCTCCAGCCCTGCAAACCCTTCTCCCTATGGCTGCGGGACTTACCAGATGACATTCTTCCTGCCGGAACGGAAGGAAGCGTATGCACTGGAAATCCCGGAAGTGTTTTCTGCTTACAACCTTTATCTGGATCATGACCTGATCCTGCAAATGGGGGAACCTGCACAGGGGACACCATTGGTTCAAAACCGCATGGTCACTTTTCATGGCGGAAAACCGTTCACACTCACCATAGCGGTCAGCAACTATGACCACTTTTACGGAGGGATTGTTTATCCGCCTGCTTTCGGAACGATGCTGGCGGTAAATACAACCAGAGGAATCCGGTTTGCATTCTGCCTGTTTGGCTGTACGGTTACCTTTGTCTGTGCGCTGCTGTCCTTTTATTTCAGCCGCCGGATGAAACAGAAAAATACATTCCTGTTCGGACTGATCTGCCTTGCCATGTGCGGCCTGTCATCCTATCCTGTGCTTCATATGCTGGCTGCGGTTCCCGTATTCCCCTGGTACACGATTGAACTGTTCTGTATCTATCTGGTTACCTGGCTGATCGTAGTTCTGCAAAACCGGATATGCAGGCCGGGCTTCCTGCCTGCGGCCATCAGCAATGGGGTGGGCGCTGCGTTCCTGGTATATGCGTTTGTGTATGGCATGATGGCTTCCCATCTCTCCCTTGGAGCGATTCGTTTCTTCTCTGCATCGGTCTTTTGTTATAAGGTGGCATCTGCACTCTATCTGCTTATCATCGCTGTGCTTGCCATTCACAGAGGAGAAAAACGGAGCAGGCCGATCTTCTATGCTGCGGCAGCCGCAACCTGCGCCTTTATATGGGATCGCCTTCTGCCGGTTTATGAGCCGGTTATCGGCGGTTGGTTTGTGGAATGGGGCAGCTTTTTCATAGCAGCAGCCATCGGTTATTCCCTCTGGCGCGATGTGGTAGAGGGGTATGGAAACAGCCTGATTTTTCAGGAAGAACGCAAGCAGGTCGTCCGGCAGCTTTCTATGCAGATCGAGTACAGCCGTCAGGTTTCTGAAGCAGCGGCAGAAAACAGAAGGCTGATTCACGACATCAAACACCATCTGCGCACCATAGACCGCATGGCCTCTGAACGTGGGCAGACGGAGATCTGCTCCTTCCTGTTACAGGTAGAGGAACAGGTTGCGGCAACATCGGGGCACTCCCCTGCCCAGTTCTGCAAAAATCCCGTTGTAAATGCGCTGATTGAATACTACTACGGCATGGCGCAGACACAAGGGACAGAATTTCAAGTGCGGCTCGATCTTCCCGATCAGATGCCGCTTACCGATGTGGAACTGTGTACGGTGCTGGGCAATCTTTTGGACAATGCCGTTGAGGCGTGCAGCCGCCAAAAGCAAGGGGTGCACCGCATTTTCATTGCAGGCGAAACCAGAGGCAATATGTACTTTTTGAAGATTGAAAACACTTACGACGGTCTGGCCTTGCAGGAGGGAAAAACATTCCTCTCCCGAAAGGGTACATCTGCTGATCATGGAATCGGGCTTTCCTCTGTCCGAAAAATCATTGAAGGCCATGGCGGTGATCTCGATCTTGTTCCCGGTGAGGAATCCTTTCTTGTTGGAATTACAATACAGATGTAAAAACTGTTTTTTGAGGCGCATTCAGATACGCTCGTTGGGGCCACCCCAAACCCCGGCCAGCCCGCTTTTGCTGGTCTGGCGAACACGCCTTACGGCGTGGCTTTTCGCTCCCTTACGGTCGCTGTTCCTGCCACGAAAATATTGTTTTATACCTATAAATCGTCCTCTCACTGACATTGTTCCACTTTGCAATTTCTACCATTGTCATGTTGCGTCATTTTTTACAATAGCTTTCATACAATCGAAATACCGCTGTCAACGATGTCACAACATCCACACATCTCTCAAATGCTACATTCTCTTTTGCATGATCATAATATTTCTTTCTTATTTGTCCGCCCTTTCTGTGCTTAAATTGCTTTGGCAGCCAATTATCGTTATCTGCTTTCAACAAATCATACACATATATTTTATTCGGCTTTCCTAATCCCTGATCGCCTTTGGTGTACTGATACTTGTTGTTATCTTTAGGGCATAAAAAAAGCAGACACATGGAATATTTCCACATATCTGCTTCTTTCATTGCGTGTATTCAGTTTTATATATTTGCAACTATATACTTTTATAGTAATCCTTATGGATTAAGCCACTACTCCATATCCATATTGCTTAGCTGCCTGATCTGGTCTCTCCTGCTATAAATAACTGCTGTTACCTGAACTCTGTTATTTTCATCATCAACTCAATAGTAAATCAGGGAATTTTTAACAACAATCTCGCGTACTCCCTCAGTCCTCCATGGCTCTTCATCAATCAAGGCATGTTTTTTCGGAAAACTCGACAACTTAGTAATCTCTGCTTTCATCTTGTCAAGCAGATTATCTGCTGCATCCGGTGCCATTAGATCATTTGAAATATAATGCACTATCTCTTTCATCTGCTCTAATGCCAGCCTTGTTACCCTTACCTCATATTCATTCATGCACTATATTTCCGACTTTAATTGATTAAAAGCCTCATCAACAGATACAGAATCGTTCTTTTTTGCCTGTGCAAGCCCGGTCTGCATCATCGTATCAAATTCAGCTTGTGTTATAGAATCTCTTGTAACAAGTTTATCCGGAATATCAAGTGAAAATGGTACTCCATCACGCATAATAACCTGTCTGTAAGTCATATCTATGAATACAGATACAGGAATTCCAAGTCTGTCAAGAATTGCCTCTGCCTGCTCTTTTATATTCGGTTGAATTCGCGCTGTTACATTTGCAGTTTTTGTTGCCATAGTATGCACCTCCTGTTTCTTATAGTGTACCACCATGTATTGCTTTTTACAACACAAATATTTTTAACTGCTGCAGTCAATCTTTTTCCATCCAATTCAATGCGCTCTGTGCAATAACGTCATCATAAAAATCATCTTCCGAATCAGCATTATCATCTGTATCTGCCTGCTGTTGTATGATAGATATTGCACCTTTGTTAGCCTGCATAGCTGCCAGCATGCTGCCAACCATGCTCATAACCTCTTTGTTTGCTTCCTGCCTTGCTTCTTCTCTTGCCTCCTGTCTGATCCGCTCCTCTATGACAGCCATTTCCTCAGTTGATATAAATTGAGGCTCTTTCTTTTCCTTCGGTTCTGTCAGTACTTCCCGTCCAAAATGTTCTATATAATAAGTTGCCGCATCTATAAAGAACTGATTCTTTGACTTGAATATATCCATATCCAGTTCACTTAGAACTTTATTAATATTAACATGCGCAGGATTAACATCACTTTTCTTAATCTTTCCTTCCGGTGCATCTGCCCAGGTGGTTAATCCCATATGCTCTTTTGTGTGATCAGCTCTTTCCACGATCAGTTCAGCCGCCGTATGTCCATGAACGGCATAATGCATTTTATTCTGAACAGTCGCATAAAATCTTCTCGTCGTTGCAGAATTTTTATCATAGTCAATGGCTGTCGCATGCTGTCCTGCTGATCACCTACAGAGGCAACATAGGTCGGGTATTCCGCTGCACTTGAGCGGATGGTTATCTCATCTTTTTTCTTTGCCAAATGAAGTGCCTCCCTTCTTCATATCACTAGATCCAGCCATTCTTTTTAAATTTCTCAATTTGAGCTAATTCTTCCTCAGATGGTTCGCCCGCCTTACCCTCGCTGACCGGAGTGTTTAAATATTCGTTATTCCATCTGTTCATGATTTTGACAACCTCATCAGATACACGAATATCACGTTTCGTGATGGATTCCAGGTTCCAATCCATTACATCAGAGGTTCCCATTGCCTTAGTAATTACAATTTTGGAAGCTATGTACTCTTTTTTCTTCTTGCCAAAATATCCATTACCAGCGACAATGTTCAGCTTCTTTTCGAATGGGAGCTTATTGCCTATATGCTCAATTTTCTCTTTGATGGTTGCGTCTGGCTCATCCGGAAAATAATTCGTCTGCCACTTCTGTGGAAAGATATGCTCTATCTCCCACTTAGCCGGAAGCAAATCATCCTGATGTTCATACGCAAGCGTCTTCAGAAGCATACGCACTACATTACGATTCGGATTCTGGATATATGGCTCCAGCTGTGTCATATCGACAGTCTTAAATTCAAACGTAGGTATATCCGATGCTACAATTGCAGAATTCAGCTTCAGAATATCCGGCTTTACAGCATTGATTGTCGGTATCATCAAGTATTTTGTCATCAGCTCCATGAGCAGCTTATTCAAGAACCGAGCAAATCGTGTTTCAAAATTTTCTTCATTCCTGTAGCAAACATAGTAAATAACAACCGGGTATTTCCAGTACTCGTTCGGATATGAAGTCAGAATATCCAGTGTCTGCCTAATTTTAATATTCTTGGACCAGGCTTCATCTTCAAGTTCCTCTCCTTTGTTTACAACCTTCCACAGATTCAGGATAACAAAAAGAGTATCCAACAATTCAGGCTTATACAAGCGTTCAAACTTATTAACCGCATAATACTTCCTGACACCAGGAGTAGTCGTCTTCGTATCCTTATCCAGTGCTCGATAATAAAACATATTGTAGTAGAACAGCTGCTGGATGCTTTCAT
>OLYB01002436.1_pt1 | contig 12790 bp, 8 predicted proteins | sample 1674481 | NCBI WGS metagenome assembly OLYB01 (sample SAMEA103958167, study PRJEB25191) | human gut metagenome
CCCCGAAGCCCAATAAGGAAACAAGGAGCTCCATGAGGAATTCGCGACGTTGAAGAAATACCGGGGCTTCTCAAAGTAAGCCCAAAAGTGAAGTTCGAGTTCATAAGGACTGGAGACAACGGGGGACGAGCATCGAAAAGGCCTGTGAGTTTTCAAACCAACAGGAACAGATACCATACATTCGTTGCCTGATCGAAATCGACCAGGCAATTAGCTTGCGAAACGATAGAACCATTCGTCGAGGACGTTTCCCATTCCGGCAACCGCCGCTACGAGTTTTGGCGATTAGAGTAGAGCTCAACAAAATCGGTGCCAAAGCGAATCTCAAGCCTGTACAACGCATGATAGCGAGAAAGGGGGCTGATTCCTTCAGGGTGCCCAAGAAATATCGAAAAGGCCTCGGATGCTCTGCACGGTGTTTCCGCGCAGAGCAGAAACACCGTGCGATGCGGCGACTTCACCTTCATCCCGATGAGGGAAGGCTGGCTCTACCTTGCCCCACCCGGATCTGTTCTCCCGCAATATAGTCATCCAGCAAGTATCACCGCGCATTAACGAGAAAATTCTGCAGAGGACTCGAGAAATGCGGATTCGTTCGGCTGCTGTCTCATAAGGGCCGCTCTATAACAACGCTGCCACGGAATCGCTGTTCAAGACCCCGAAAAGGTAGCTGCCGATCGAACGCAAGTACAATGCCCGGATAGAGCCCAGATAAGAGATATTTAAGTTCATCAATACGCACTATAAATATCAAAGAAAATATTCACCCCACCTGCAACTTGTCGCCGGTGGGGCATGGGCGGCAAATCCTTATCAGCTTGATTCCGAGCGTCCGTCTAATTGCCCCACGGAAATCGGCGCGTCAACGAATTCGGGGCTGACTCAAATTCAGGAGGGCGAGGCTACCCTTCTGGAATCTGTTTAAAAATTTATAGAAGATCCACTATGCTGCTCCATGAAAATGGCTAATTATAAATTACAACCGCAGTACCAGCATAGATATTATTGTAAATCCATTGCGCGCTGGGATATGACATCCTCAAGCAGCCATGCGACAAGCTGTGGCCCAATTCGCTTTCGGAAGCAAGAATAGTATGGAAGAAATAACCGCCCCAGATCTGCGTACAATAGCGAGCGCGAGAATCAGTGCTCAAAACAGGACGTTTGAAGCCGGTTGTTCTGTACGACCCAGTAATTGTTGGCGAACCAGGCGCGCCAGTCACACAGCTCCAATAATATTGGAGAGACCAGCTGCCAGCGCCGCCCCTAAATACACCAACCTTATGGGTTGAACGATCAACGGCAATCAGCCATTGCGTACCGCTACTGTAACCAATAATTCTGTCACGCATCACCTTGCGGTCTGGCGGCATCCCAAGAAAACCATCACTGTCGGAAAAGCTTTTCGCCGTTGCCCCAGGAGCGGGAGCGCCCTTTGCGACAACCTTTACCTGATACGCTTCCACATTCATATTCAATCCAGTTGTTCCAGAAGCGGCGCCATTCTTCGCCCAATCCATCCAGCCATAACCAGATACATAAGTGCGGTAATACACATCGAAGTAATTTGACAAATTGCCAGTAAGCTCGATCCTCATTGCCTGGATGGCGTTGCCGCTATTTGTGCTTCTGGTCCCATTACCGCACCACGAAGTCCAACCAACATTTGCAAAATGACAGAGGTATGAAATTCCACCAGTTATTGCGCTATCGTTCGCAACAGATAAGCCCATGCCAACCAACGCTCTGGATTGACCAGTGGTACCGGCAACGTTTCCCTCACTAGTGCTCCCCCAACCCCAGCCAGAAGACTGACTCTCGCAATTGATGGAAGGGAAAAGCGATGGATCGAGAAGAGGCGTTGCGCCCACCGAAGGAGCATCCGCACTTTCTTTGGAGACAATCGCTACCTCAACCGCCTCAATTGGGATTGAGCAACCTACCGAACCAGCTGCCGACTCGCCGTTTTTCGTCCAGTCGAGCCACCCAATATTAGAGACGTGCGCTCGATAAAATATGTCATATTTTTGCGCTATCTCCCCGTCAAGCTTAAATTCAACCGCCTGGATACTTTTTGCCTTGCCTGACGTCCCAGCAAAGGAACTGTTTGCCTGCCAGTCCTGCCAACCGATGTCTTGAACGTGAGCACGGTATTCGATAGAGCCACCAATGTTCTCCGTTGAGTCGGAAACGCCCAAACTAAACCCTTCGAGTTGCTTTGATTGCCCTGTTGTGCCCAAAACAATATCGGCACATAGGTTATCTGCTACGCCGGAAACAGTTCCAATCTGAGAGATATGCGATGAGTACTCAAGGATAGATGTTTTTACAGAATCGACCGAAGGGTCATATTCGGGCGGCGTCTGCCCTTTAGGTAGAATTACTAGCTCTATGGCTTCCATACGCTTAGATAGCCCTACAGTGCCAGCATTTTCACCATCTTTTGCCCATCCAAGCCAACCGTAATCCTGGACATGGGCACGGTACCAAATGCTATAACTCGAGCTATCGCCTAAAGCGATATGAAGCGCCTCAATCCGCTTCGACTGGCCCGTAGTGCCGGCAAAGGAACCGTTAGAGCGGTCTTCCTGCCAACCTATATCCTGGATATGTGCCCCGTAGAAAATCCCCAACTGCGAAAGGTCGCCGTCAAGCTGAAGGGTAAGCCCCTCCAAACGCTTCCCCTCGCCAGTAGTGCCTAGAGCGATCGGCTCATCGACAGAATCTGAAAAATCGGTTTGGGTTCCATAATCCTGGATATGAGCGGAATAGGAAAGAGTCTTTTTCTTCATTGCGCCAACGGAGGAATCATAGTCGTCTGGAACCTGACCCTTCGGAAGCACAATAATCTCTATCGACTCCAGACGCTTCGACAACCCTTCCGTACCCGCGCTATCGCCATCCTTGGCCCAACCTAGCCAACCGTAATCTTGGGCATGCACTCGATACCACACTGAAAACGAATCTCCAGAACTGCCGGTAAGTTTGATCTGAATGGCTTCCAATCGTTTTGACTGCCCTGAGGTCCCGGCAATTTCACCATTCTGAACCCAGTCTTGCCAGCCTATATCCTGAACGTGAGTTTTATAGCTAACCCCACCATTTAATGAACCGCCAGTTTTTATCTTTATGCCTTCGAGTCTCTTTGATTGGCCACTTGTCCCTGAAGAGGCTCCGTCAGATTTCCAATCTTGCCAACCATAATCCTGCACATGCGAAGTGTACGCAATCTTATAGGTTGAAGGATCTGGCTCGACTGAGGTGTTGGTTTTATTTTCTGAGATGTACCTCAAGCAATCAGCTTTTTCGCTCTTGTACCGATTCTGCCAACCGGTCCAGTAGATGGATTGCTTGGGATAACGCTTCGCAACGTTATTGACAACATAGTCACAGAGGGCAGTTACGAAAGCTTCGTCCGACATAGAATCGTTGATGCCCGAATTCTTGAAGAACCAATTTGCACCATAATAAGTGCCATTGTTAATATACGAGGCACCGCCTCCTGCGCCAAACAGGTTGACCATGCCCCAGCAAAGGCCCTTGATGCAATCGGGACGGTTATCCAGGTTGATTCCAAATGCTTTAAGACAACCGCGAGCACCTAACGTCCCGTTGTAGGAATCAATATATGCCCAGCCATTCTGAAGGTTGGAAAACTCGGTAGGATTCGCCTTGTATGCAGCATGCCACGCGGTATTGAGATCGTTGCCCAATTGGGTGAATGCGCCGTTGGAACGAGTTGCGCCCGTCACATCCCATCCGTAGCGATCGCCAATAACCTTTAAAGCACTGTAAGTTGAAGGGTTGTAGTTATACGCAGCCTTCAGGAAGCTACCCAGGCCATACCTATTGTCGAACTGGAAATAACCCATGGCGTGATAACCATCGCCCGAGCTAAGGCCCTGGTCATAATTGCAGCTGCTCTCATATTTGCAGAAATACAGCATTTCAGAGCTGAAGCTCATTGGCTGAAGGTTAGAGCCATTAGCGTATGCTTCGATTTCGTTAGTGTCAGGCGGGTAAACATCCGTGACATCGGAGGGGTCGTCAAGGCCGTCGGCCCAAATTGCCAGTTTGCCATCACTATAATCAGGGGCAGACATCTCCTGCTCGTTGGCGAATTCATCATCGACGCCAAACTCAGCATCTTCTCCGCCAGAGACAGAACCACTGGAATCCATTCCGCCCTCGGAATCACTCGGATCCGGCTTTGAAGCAACCCCGCCATCCGCGAATTCGGACTCATTGGAAGTCGATGCATCGGAGCTAGACTCGGTTGAATTCGAGCTTGAATCCGAAGGGTCCGCAAATGCCGAATAAGGAAGAAGACCCATAACTAGAGTGAAGGAGAAAAATACGCTTAGCAGCTTTTTTCCGACAGCCATATGAATTGCCTTTCGTTAAACATACGTCCTAAACATCATACAGAAGATTCACACAAGATCGGACTCGGAGCGTCGAACGAAACAATATTTAAGCCAGTCGCCAAATGAGCGGCAGTAGCAAGTATTGTTCAGGGTGGTCATTTCCAATGTAAAATGGCAAAAACGTAAAAATGGATTTGAGGTCACATGTCTCTTATCAACAAATTCAAAAGCCTTCTGCCTATCTCCTCCCGCTCTTTTCATGCAGCAGAAAAGCACTTTGTGATGCAAAATAATCTAGTTAAAGACGAGCTATTCGATATTAAATCGAAGCAAGATGAGCTCTTTCGACGCATCGAGCAGGCAGACAACGGGATTAATGGAAATCTCAATGCAAAGTACGACGCTATTGACGCTTCCCTAAGGACCGAAGCGGAGCGCAACAAGCTGCGCATGGAAGCACTGATGAAAAAAGCTTACCCGGAAGACTCGCCTGCAGAGATTCGCCGCAGAATTTTTTCTCTGATGCCTGAAGCCGAAGGCGATGCTCGCATCATGCAAAGGGCAAACGCGAAACTGATGTTTGAGCTTGATTCCATCTGCCAAAAGGCCGGCTTGCCGTACTGGACAGCCTATGGCTCTCTGGTTGGCACGCTTTCGCGAAATGGTTTTATCCCCTGGGATGACGACATCGACATTTGCATGATGAGGGAAGATGTTGAAAAGCTTCAGTCTTTATGCAACGCAGACCCCAATTACCAATTAACACTCGTTTACGACGGTTATGTTTTTTGCAGGCAGCTTAGATTCAGCAGTCGCAATGAGAACATTCCTTGCTTTATTGATGTTTCAATATGGGACTGGGCAGCGTCGTCAAGCAAGGAAAACGATGACCAGTACAGAAACCTTCGCCTTGAGCTGATGGACGCCTTCGGCGAAAAAATGGAATCACTTCCCTATTGGCAGGAAAGGGGCCTTTTGTACTCTGAGGAGAGTGGCGAAATAGCCCAAGGAATCCCCATTAGCAGGAAAGATCAAAATGATAGCTTGGCCCACCCTGAAATTAAAGCCATCGAAGAGCTATTCCGGGAATACCGCAACATGGCATACGAAAAAGGGATCCTGTGCAACAGGGAGGACGCCACCGCTGTCGCCTACGGCATAGACAATATCTACGACGCACCCTGGCGAAGGACCTTATGGCCCTTATCTATGATGCTTCCAGCAAAGCCGCACCCATTCGAGGACGGCAGCATCAATGTCCCGAACGACGCAATAGCCGTAGCCGACGAGTGTTATCCTGGATGGCCATATCTTCCAAATGATATTCTGGGCCATAACCATTTCACCGAAAACGCCTTCAGCGATCCAGCTGTGCGCGATGCATTAAAGGCGTTCATCTCAGACTAGCGACTACCCGAGCAAGCTTTTGCAAGAAGCTCCTTGTCCAAATCGTTAAAACGCGATTTGTCTCCGACGAATCCGATCTTTCCCGTGAAACGCCTCAAATAGCGAATGCCGTGGGCTACGCTGTCGAGGTTTTGAGGGTCCTCCAAGGCAATGCATGCATTATTTTTTGCGGCATAAGGAGCAACAGCCAGGGCGTCCTGGGGATTCCAAATCGAAACAACAAGCAATAGAGGAGACTCCTCTTTCTTGTGGCTGTTTATCCAGATGTTGATCTTTTCGTTGGCATCATAAGGGTCGCTGCCGACAAACCTCATCATTGCTACCCCGTTTTCCCCCACAAAGGCCAACGACTCTTCAGTGAACGACTTGTATCCGCTCACCACAAGGACGTTTTTTGACCTGAGCGATGCTTCCTTCATCCAGGAAGGAATTTCATCGTGAGCATCTTTCGCCAGCACCGGGCATTTTTCCGAGAAAAAGTAAGGGGAAAGCGACACCAAATCGCCCAAACAGCCATCGTAGGTAAGGGCAATGTCGGAGCCCCATAGGCCCTTTTCTTCGCCATGCTGGAAAATCGACCGCGAAAGGCTGCAGGCATTTTCGCCTTCCAGCACTTCCAAAGAAGCCGCAGGCAATGCGGACGATGCTTCCTTGGTTATTGCGCCCACATCCAGCGTACCGCCATTCAGCACGTACACCGTCTGAGGATTGAGCCTGGTCAACTCCTGCGCCGTAATATCAGGCACGCTTTCGTTCTGCGTAAGGAGGATCGGCGCATCCAATGCCCCCGCGAGGCCATTCGCAATCAGCGACACCATTTCGTGCTCGCCCGAAGCCAGGATTACCGCTTTAGCCCCATCAGGGTAGCAACGGCTTGAAAGCTTCGCCGCAATGCCGTAGCGCGTGTCTGCTTCGATGGATTCGATGCCGCTCATGTCGGGCTTCTTCGGATCCTGCAAGGTTTCGAACACGATCTGTTCCGATTCCTTGCTACCCACATGGCCGCCCAGCACGCGATACGTCTGGCACACTTCCTTTGCCGTGCCCGCCATGCGCAGGTGGCCCTTTTCGATCCACACCGCCTTGTTGCACAAGCGCTCGATCTGGTCGTTGTTGTGCGAAACAATAAGCACCGTCACGCCGTGTTCTTTGATCAGCTTGGTAATGCGGTCTTCGCACTTCTTCTGGAACATGAAGTCGCCCACAGACAGCACTTCGTCAACGATCAGGATCTCGGGCACAATAACCGTAGCAATTGCAAAGGCGATGCGCGCCACCATGCCGGAAGAGTAGTTCTTCATGGGCATGTCCAGGAACTTTTCCACCTCGGCAAATTCAACGATGTCGTCGAAGTTTTCCTCAATGAACTGCTTCGAATAACCCAGAAGCGCGCCGTTCAGGTAGATGTTTTCGCGCGCGGTAAGCTCCATGTCGAAACCCGCACCAAGCTCAATGAGCGGAGCGATGTTGCCATTAACCGTGCACGACCCTTTGCTGGGCTCCAGCACGCCGGCGATGATCTTCAGAATGGTGGATTTGCCGGAACCGTTCGTGCCCAGAATACCGAACACGTCGCCCTGCTTCACTTCGAAGGAAACGTCGTCGAGTGCACGGAATTCCTTGAAGCGCAGCTCGCGCTTCAAAGCGGCAATCGCGTATTCCTTGATGCTGTTCAGCTGCTCACTTGCCATGTTGAAGATCATGGACACATGGTCCACCTTGATCATGGTTTTCTTCGACGAGTCGTCGGCGAGCTCAGATTCGATTTCCAGAACGCTGGTATTCACGTTTTCGGGCATGGTTGTTCCTTAAACGTAGAGAATGAACTTCTTTTCGGTCTTCTTGAAAATAAGCAGACCGATGGCAAACGCGGCGACCGCCATGCCAAGGCACAGGAGGTTTTCCTGCAAGCCAGGCACCGTGCCACTCAGAATAAGATCGCGGAAGTAGCTTACGTAGTGGTACATGGGGTTGTATTGCATAAGCGGCGCAGCCCAATCGGGCAGGATTTCTACGGGGTAGAACAGCGGCGTGGCATACGTCCATGCGGTGATAACGACGCCCCACAGGTGGCACACGTCGCGGAAGAACACCGAAAGGGCGGAAAGCGCCATGCCCACGCCCGCGCTGAACAGCACCACGTATAGGAGCAGCAGCGGCAAGGCAAGCAGGCTAACGTGCGGCATAACCTGGAAGAAGATCATTACCGCAGCTACCGCGATGAGCGAAATACAAAAGTTCACCAGCTGGAACAGCACTTTTTCAAGCGGGAAGATGAGCTTTTCGATGCGGATCTTCTTGATAAGCGAAGAGGATTCGATGATGGAATTCATGGCGCCTGAAGTGGAATCGGCCATAAGGGCGAACATAACGTTGCCCAGGATTACGTACAGCGGGTAGTTTTCGATGCTGAACTTGAAGAACGTGCTGAACACAACGGAAAGCACGATCATCATGAGCAAAGGGTTCAGGACCGACCACAGAACGCCCAGGGCACTGCGACGGTACTTCAGCTTGAAGTCCCTGGATACTAGGGACGTTATGGTGAACCAATTCCTTCTGGCATTAGCGCTTGAAAGCATATTTGGCATTAATGCAGTTCCTTATCGTTTAGTGGTTACGCAGGGGCGGCTGCCTTTGCAGCTGGTGCTCAACGCGACCTAAATATTCACGATGTTTCATTGTAAAGGGTATTGGCGCACGCTTGCCAGCCTGCACGGTTTTTGCGGAAAATGGGAATGTAGGGACAGGTCCCGTTTTCCCACTTTCGCATTGCACACAAAAAAGCCTCGCTTGCGCAATTCATTCATCGCAAGCGAGGCTCTGTTCGTTAACTGGGAAAACGGTACCTGTCCCTATATTCCTATCTTCAGTGCAGGCCCTACCCCATCTTCTGCAAATTCAACGAATAGAACCTTTGCCTGCCCTTGCGCGTCTCTCGCAAAAACCCTAGCTCTTTAATTAGTTTGCGCTTCTTGGCCATTGTGGGCTCAGACATCTCGGCTGCCGCACACAGCTCTTCAGTAGTTGCACCGTTTTCCGAAAACAGCTCTGCCTGAGCAAGAATGAACGCAACTCGCCAAAGGCCAGCGTCCTCTTCCTTGGTAACGATGGCACGATTTACCGCCCCAACCGCATCAGCCAAATCGCTCTGCTTTGCCTGCAGCGAATCCAGCATGCTTTCCATCGCATCAACCACCAGCTCCGAAAAGGAAATCACAAAAGGCGTTATATCTCCCTTATTCAGCGGATGCTCGCAAATCGAAAACCCCTTGTAATATTTTTCGATACGCTCTTTCACGGAATACGAAAGGCGATACCCGACTATAGGGCTAAAGCTGCGAGAAAGGACATAGCTGCCGATGAACCTGTTGGTTCGCCCATTGCCATCGTAAAACGGATGAATATAGGCGAACAGAAAATGGAACACCGACACCCGCACAAGCGCGGGGATGGCCTCATCAGCAAGGATCATCAATGTCTGATTCATCAGTTCGATGATCTTTGATTCGGGTTCAACGCCCTGATGTATCGGCTTATGCGAGGCATCCAGAACGCTTACTGGCCCTTTGCGGAAGAACTGACCATCGGGCACATGAGACGGATCATCGGCTCTTACTTCATCGAGAACTAGCTCGTCATACAAAGCACGCACATCAGCGCAAGTAGCGATAGGAATCGTTTTGCGCACTCTTAGCGCATGATATTTTTCAACGATGCCAAAGAACCTGCCCATTTTGTCCTTTTCGGCGAGCATTTCAAGGGCATCGTCGATTTCCCTGCGCGTCGAGTGAACTCCTTCGATTCCGTTGGTAAGCACGATTTCATCAATAAGACATTTGTCCATGTACTGTTCGACAGCCCGCTGGGGCAGCATGCCCATAACTTGGTCGATAGGCCTGTCTAGTTCCATCGCTCTGATAATCAGCTCGTAAACCGCCGAATCCATTACGTAGAATGCCTAGTTTTCACCTATTTTGAAATCGAGCCGCACAGCGTCTTTGCAGTTGAAGCGCCCTTCGCATACTCGCTTTGCGTCTTTCTCCGAAATATGAAACAGCGTTCTAAGATCTTTATATTTCGACGACATGCAGCACCACCTTAATAGAACAAAAATCGAGTAAAAACTTTGGTCTATTTTCGTATATTTAGAAAATAGACCAAAAAAATGCCTGATTTTTTGGTCTATTTGCCTGAAATCAGCTGATCAACCAAAATCCTTTGGTTTATTTTGGTCGATTTCAGCGACGCAGAAGCGACAAGAACGATACCCTCTGGCAGCAATCCCCCCACAAAACGACACCTATGCGACACTGTCGCGACAGTTTGGCGACAGTGTCGCATGGGTGTCGCCCCAGCCGTCACTACAGGCAATCCAACAATCCAGCGGATTCGACCTTCGATTCGATATCCTCGGCAATCTCTCGTGCCCAAGATTGCTTAAGGCCAGCCTTCGTTCCCACTGTCAACAAATCGGCAAGCACTATGCCCTTGCCTTTGCCATTCACCGTAGTAGCGCGCTCGCCGTACGTTCCGGGATTCTGGGTCAAATCATATGCTGGCGACAAGGACCACTTCCCCGCCGCTTCGTCATACAAGAACGAGAAGTTCTTCGCATGGTCGTCTCTGTTGCCAACGAAAACGTTAAAGCACATCAGCCGATAGAGTTGCTCGATATCACGAGCCGAATCAGTCAGCAGCGATGTCAACCTCATAAGCAGCTCGTATTCCAGGTTCGGAACCCTGTGGGACGATTCCAGCAACGCGCCAGCTGAAGCCATATGAACCTTCCGCACAGGACCGGCCCCGATGCGATCGAATCGCCTGACCCCAAAGTACCCCGAGCACCGATTCGAAGGAAGCAAACGAACCTCGGGAACGTCTAACCCGCACAATCCGGCAAGTTGGGCAATGCGATATTCCTGCTCGCCAATATTCTCGGAATCAAGCGAAGAGGGGAATTTGACTATCCATTCTTCGCCATCGAGCTCCGTCAGCACCTTAGGCCGCGCTCCGCCAGACGAACCACCCAAAGCAAGCAGCTCATCTAGATCACCCGATTCATTTGTCACAAGAAGGCGAGCGCACTCTTCGGCAATTGCATCGAAGTCCAACCCTCCGAGTGAAGCGGTAATTGCAGTTTCCGGTTCGTATTCAAGCGCACCCATACCGCTCGCCCCGATGAAAGACAAACGTGAGAGAAAACCAACCTCGCGCGGATTCAGGCCATGTTTGGCCAACGTCCTGTCGACCAAGAGCTTTCCCCATCCATCGGGTAAGCTGTCATCGAAAATGCCGAAAACGCCATCGAGCGGACGCCACCGCGCAACAAAAACCCGCTTTTCTAGGGGCAGGCTAAACGGACTTATGCTAAACCCATTGGCAAGCCATTCATCAGCATATTCGAACGCCATCAGCCCTTCAGGGGTTGATGCTATAGAGCCAACCGTCTCCCCGTGGAAGGAAACGCGGACCCTATTAATATCGGGAATTCGCACGCGCTACCCCTTTCGCTTACTTTCCGCAATCACATCTTCGATGGAAGCGTATTGCTTCTGGGCGAACAAGTTGGCGAAATCCCCTTCACAGTGAAGAGCGAAAGCAATATTCACCAACGATGCAAGCGAAATTTGATGCAACCGCTCAAACCTTTTGATAGAACCCAGGCTCACACCCGATTTTTCGGCGAGCTGCGCCTGCGTAAGCCCCTGCTCTTTACGACGAGCTGCTACGCGATGGGCGATGTCGGCCAGAACCTCGCCTGGAAGTTGGTGTTCGAGAATGTATTTCATGGTTAATATATTAGCAAATTTGCTATATTTTTCCAACTATAGTTAATATATTAGCCATGATTTATACTATCAGGCAGCAAGCTCCAACGCCTTCGCCCTGACTTCTCTTAAACCGCACTAATTGATTCCGATTTCGCACGAATTGCTGATAATTCGTGCGAAATAACCCGTATTTGCCGCAATTAAAGGCGCTAATTCGTACAAAAAATTGCCAATTCTTATTCATGACTACAAATTAACGATTAGTTTGTACGAATTGCCAGCAAAGATCGCTAATTAGTATTTTCCGGATTATCAATTAGCGCTTTCCAGCGGAGCAAAAACACGGAGCTGGAGGGATATCCCTCCAGCTCCGCAATGAGCCATTACCCCTGCCGCCTTGTCGGCGGTCGAGGCGGCAGGATGCGGGCGGTAAGCTGTCGGTAAAGGAAATGACAAAATGGGGACAGTCCCCATTTTGTCATTTACGGGCGCCAAGCGCTGCCTTCGGGCCTGCCACCAGCAGATAGTACAAGCCCTTGCGCAACGGCGTGGGGTTGTTCGGGAAGAACTGCTCGAAGCGCTTTGGGTGCTCCATCAAATAGCGCAGGTTCGCGTTCTGATAGTCGCTGAACAGCAAGCGGTCATACGCGCCGCCCCTGAACCCAGCACGCAAGTCTTCATGCATCTTGACCACGAATTCACGACGCTGCTCCGGCGCCAAGCGCGCAAAGTTCCACATATAGCTGTCGTACCGCAGCCTGAACAGGACTTTTCTCAAATCATCGCAATCAGGGTCGTTCTTGATGAAGCGCTCGGCCATGTCGAATTCCTTGCACACGCACATCACTTTCTGCGCATCGTTCACAGAAGAAGCCTCGTTGTCTTGGCGGTAATGCAAAATGGCCTCTTCGGACATGACAACCTTCTGCGCAGTTACCCACACTTTGAACTGAAAGCCCAGATCCTGGAAGCTCGCACCCGCCGTTTCAAGGAAACGCACACCCTTTTCAACCAGCATTTCGCGACGATACAGCGCCGACCAAATGGAGGGAATGCAGTAGAACACTTCACGAAGGTCGCGCGGGTTGAAGGGGGCATCCGTCATAGGGGGTTTGCACACGCTAATAAGCTGGTTGCGCTCTTTGGGCGTACTCCAATAGAACCAGTAGTTGGCTTTAGCCACGTCGACAGGAGCATTGGCGCTTGCGCCCTTCACCAGGCTGTACAGCAGCTCCAGCGCAT
>OLYB01002463.1_pt1 | contig 12701 bp, 10 predicted proteins | sample 1674481 | NCBI WGS metagenome assembly OLYB01 (sample SAMEA103958167, study PRJEB25191) | human gut metagenome
TGCCACTTCTTGCACAAAGGTTTGCAAAGTGCCATATATGCAGTGTCCACTTTTCTGCTGAATTCAAGTCCTGTTTTCATATGCATTTCCTTTCAAAATTGAATTGTTCATTCTTGAAGTATTTTAAGAAAATTACCTCCTTTTGTCAAGATGCATATTTTCATTGTCTCATAAAAAAGGTACTCTGCATCCTACAGAGTACCTCACATAAAAACCTATATTATTATGTAGGGAAGATAACTTCCCGCTCCTACTTGGCTGCAATGACATCCTTCATATCATAATAACCGGCTGGCTTTCCTGCCAGATACTTCGCAGCCGCAATCGCGCCCTTGGCGAAGATCGCGCGGCTGTATGCCGTATGGGAAATCGTGATCACTTCATCCGTTCCGGCGAAAATCACTTCATGCTCTCCGACAATATTGCCGCCACGAACAGAAGAGATTCCAATTTCGTATTTGTCCCTCTTCTTGCGCTTCTGGCTTCTGTCATAGGTATAGGTATATGCCTCATCCAGTGCCTCATTCATGGAATCAGCCAGTGCCAGTGCCGTGCCGCTCGGTGCATCCAGCTTCTGGTTATGATGTTTCTCTACAATCTCCATATCAAATCCTGCCGGTGCAAATACCTGCGCAGCTTTTTTGAGCAGTTCCATCAGAGTATTGATTCCGAGAGACATATTTGCGGATTTTAAAATTGCAACTTTTTCGTATGCTTTTTCCACATCGGCAAGCTGCTGTTCGGAAAGTCCTGTCGTACAAAGCACGATCGGAATCTGTTTTTCCACACCATATGCAAGCAGCGCATCCACTGCTTTTGCATTGGAAAAATCAATGATTACATCCGCATCCACCGTACACTCTTTCAGACTGGCAAATACCGGATAATCATTTTTGATTCCATCATAAGTATCAATTCCTGCAACAATCTCAATGTCCTCATCCTGCGCACAGATTCCTGTGATACACTGTCCCATCTTCCCGTTGCAGCCATTCATGATCGCTCTTGTCATTTTCTTTTGTGCCTCCCTGATCTATGCTAAAATTCCATAATTTTTCATTACTTCTGCAAGTTTCTTTGCATTAGCCTCGCTCATCTCACAGAGTGGGGAACGAAGAGGTCCTACTTCCATACCCATCAGGTTTAATGCCTTCTTAACCGGAATCGGATTTACTTCGGAAAACAGTGCATCTACCAGTGGAAGCGCCTCCAGCTGCAGTTTTCTTGCTGTCTTAATATCACCCTTGAAGAAGCTTTCACACATTGCGTGTACTTTGCCCGGTGCCACATTGCTCCATACCGAAATCACACCGACTGCACCGATTGACATAAGCGGTACAACAAGACCGTCTTCACCGGAATAAAGATCCAGTTTTCCGTCGGTAAGTGCCATCGTCTTGGAAGCCTGTGCCAGATTTCCGGTTGCTTCCTTTAATCCTACGAGATTACTCTTGGTGCGGACCAGCTCGGCAACCGTCTCCGGAAGAAGATTACATCCGGTACGTCCCGGCACATTATACATAATGATCGGACACTTGGTGCTGTCTGCGATCTGTGAATAATGGCTGATCAGGCCTGCCTGTGTTGCCTTGTTATAATATGGTGTAACGATCAGAAGTCCGTCTGCTCCTGCCTCTTCTGCCTCCTGTGAAAGCTGGATGGCTGTACGTGTGCAGTTTGAACCGGTACCTGCCACAACCGGAACACGATGTTTTGTAAACTCGATGGCTGCCTTGATCACATCACGGTGTTCTTCCATCGTAAGTGTTGCGCTTTCTCCTGTCGTACCTGCAATTACGATGGCATCTGTACCACCGTCAATCTGCTGGTTGATCAGTTCCTCAAGTTTATCATAATTAACTTCCTCATTGTTCTTCATTGGTGTCACGATTGCGACTCCGGCTCCCTTAAAAATTGCCACTGTTTTATTCTCCTTTCTAAATAAAAAAACCAGCTCAAAACGAGCTGGTCAATCTAACCTTTTTTAGATCTGATAGCTCTCCATCCACGCTCATACGCTTCTGACAGTCATACGATTATTCACCGCATGCCCAAAAACCAGACTGCAGTCATCCGGTTCTTTCGGCGCTTTCCCCTTTTACCTGCATTCGACTGTGTCTGCCACATCCAACAGGCTACTCATGAATTACGCGACCTCTATCCCATGTATTTCTTTCATTCTACCACCACCGGCATAGTCTGTCAATCTATTTCTCCGGTGCGATATTATAAACCTCGTCTGCTGCCTCACGGATTTTTTCATCCAGAACGCGTCCTGTGCAGACCAGAGTCATTTCTTCCGGCTTTGCGGCAAACAGCTCACAAATTTCTTCAGGGCTTATCACCTTTTCGTCCACAATTCCAAGTACCTCATCTAAGATTAGCATATCACAGGCACCTGTCGTAACGACTTTCTTTCCGTAATTGAATCCATTGCGCAGATTCATACTTTCTTCCTGTTTTGCCTCCTCGGAAAGTGCCTCAAAACACTCATCCGATTTTGCAAAACGGAATATTTTTATTTCCGGCTCCAGCCGGCTTAAAAATGTCAGTTCGTTTTCATTTTTTCCCTTCAAGAACTGAATGATAATGACGCTTTTTCCCTCGCTGGCAATACGAATTGCATTCCCGATTGCCGCGGTCGATTTACCATGTCCCTCTCCATAATAAACCTGAATCACTCCTCTGTCCATTTCAGCCTCCATGATATCTCTTAACCAAATGAAATCCTATGTAAGATAACACAAAAGCGTCAAATAATCAAGTCTACTCCAGGAATTCAATCTTGCTGACGGATACCTCGTAAGCAACCCTCTGCTCCACCTGTGTCTCACTGACTTTCTTTACATACTCGCGGCTCTGGATTCTTCCCCAGATCTGCACATGTGATCCGACCTCGAATCCGGATGCAAATCTTGCATTTCTGCCCCAGCAGATGCAGGGAATATAGTCCGATTTGCCATATGACCGGTTGACTGCGACCAGAAGATCCGCGATCTCCCTTCCCAGAGGTGTTTTTCGGTATACCGATTCCTTACAGATAAATCCATCCAGAAAAATCTGGTTGGCTGCATTTTCTTCCTCAAACTGCTCAACCAGTTCAAACTCCCTCGCAAAAACCGATAACACCAGACGGTTTTTATGCTCCTCATGCCGGTTGAATGAACGGAACTGTCCTGTAATATAGACGCATTTTCCCTCCGCACTCTCCTGCACATTGACCAGACGCTCCGATACCATCACCGGAATATAATCGACGAAACTGGACAGGCGGTGGACAGATACTTCCACCATATAAAATCCTTCCCCATATACCTCGTGACTATACGAAAAGTCCGATACAATTTCTCCCATAATAGTGACCTGATTGTTTTCACACATTTTATCTGCCATGAATACTCCTTCCTTTTGTGGAAATTTTTGATAGGCTTCTGTTTTACCATTTAATGGTTGGTAGAAATCATCAAACCTTGTCGATAAGGCCGGCGAAAACTATCTAAAACGCTTAAATCGCCGGTGTACGCTGAAAAAAGCTTGCGAAATCAGCTTTTTATGATAAAATAGGATAGGTTATTTATGTAAAGTTAAACAATATTAAAAAGAAGGTTAAATTTATGGTAACAACAAGAGACGACATTCGTAATATCGCAATCATCGCCCATGTCGATCATGGTAAAACCACATTGGTCGATGAGCTGTTAAAACAAAGCGGTGTGTTCCGTGCCAATCAGGAAGTACAGGAACGTGTCATGGATTCCAACGATATCGAGCGTGAGCGTGGTATCACTATCCTGTCCAAAAATACCGCTGTATTTTATAAGGATACAAAAATCAACATTATCGATACGCCTGGCCATGCCGATTTCGGTGGTGAGGTAGAGCGTGTTCTTAAGATGGTAAATGGTGTAGTCCTCGTCGTAGACGCATTCGAGGGAACCATGCCGCAGACCAAATTCGTACTGATGAAAGCACTTGCTTTAAATCTCCCGGTTATTGTCTGCATCAACAAGATCGACCGTCCGGAAGCGCGCCCTGCAGAAGTGATTGATGAGGTGTTAGAGCTTTTCATGGATCTGGATGCTTCCGATGAGCAGCTTGACTGTCCGTTCATCTACGCTTCCGCAAGAGACGGATACGCTATGTACAATCTCGACGATGAAAAGAAGGACATGACTCCTCTTTTCGAGACGATCGTAAACTATATCCCAGCCCCGACCGGAGATCCGGATGCCAACACACAGGTTTTAATCAGTACCATCGATTACAACGAATACGTTGGCCGTATCGGTATCGGTAAAGTCGACAACGGTTCCCTGAAAGTCAACCAGGAAGCAGTCGTTGTCAACCATCACGATCCGGACAAACTTGAGAAAGTCCGCATCAGCAAACTGTATGAGTTCGATGGTTTAAATAAAGTAGATGTCAGTGAAGCAAAGATCGGTTCCATCGTAGCCATCTCCGGTATTGCGGACATTCACATTGGAGATACCATCTGTTCTCCGGAAAATCCGGTAGCTATTCCGTTCCAGAAGATTTCTGAGCCGACTATCTCCATGAATTTCATCGTAAACGACAGTCCTCTCGCCGGTCAGGAAGGAAAATATGTCACTTCCCGTCATATCCGCGACAGACTGTTCCGTGAGTTAAATACCGATGTTTCTCTCCGTGTCGAAGAAACCGACAGCCCGGACAGCTTAAAAGTATCCGGCCGTGGTGAGCTGCATCTGTCCGTCCTGATCGAGAATATGCGCCGTGAAGGATATGAATTTGCAGTCAGCAAAGCCGAGGTTCTCTATCACTACGATGAGAATGGCAAAAAACTTGAGCCAATGGAACTTGCTTACGTGGATGTACCGGATGAATTTACCGGCGCCGTCATCTCCAAACTGCAGCAGCGGAAAGGTGAACTTTTAAATATGGGTTCCATTGCCGGCGGTTATACCCGCTTAGAGTTTAAGATTCCTTCCCGTGGTCTGATCGGATATCGTGGGGAGTTCATGACCGACACCAAAGGAAACGGTATCATCAATACCATGTTTGACGGATATGAGCCATTCCGCGGTGAGATCGCTTACCGTTCTACCGGTTCCCTGATTGCATTTGAGACCGGTGAATCCGTAACTTACGGTCTGTTCTCCGCACAGGAGCGTGGTACGCTCTTTATCGGACCTGGCGAAAAAGTATATTCCGGTATGATCATCGGGCAGAGTTCCAAAGCCGAAGATATTGAGTTAAATGTCTGCAAGAAAAAGCATCTGACCAATACACGTTCCTCTTCTGCAGATGAGGCACTGACTCTGGTTCCGCCTCGCAAATTAAGCTTAGAGCAGGCTCTTGACTTCATTGATACCGACGAGCTTCTTGAGGTAACTCCGGAAAGCCTGCGTATCCGCAAGAGAATTCTGGATCCTACGATGCGCAAGCGTGCTTCCATCGCCAAGAAAAATGCCATGAAATAAATAACAGGCAAAAACATACACTTACAATTACTCCACCTCCATGGTGGAGTAATTTTTTACAGGAGACGTTCCATGGATTTGAAGAATTTTACAAAACATTTGATTTATCAGAGTGCAAATACACAGATCCCGGATAACTTCAGCCGGTTTCAGATTCTGCATCCGGAATATTCGGCTCATGAAAGCGTTGTCAAAACCTATCCGCTTCCGGAAAATGAACATCTGTTTTCCCTGCTGTGGGATATTCATGACGGACATATGCTTTCTGCAACGATTCTGCCCTCCCAGCCCTCGTTCCTTTATGAAAAAGAGTTTACACCCGGCATGCGCACGCAGATGCACTCACACGAATATCTGGAATTGTTTTATATCATTGACGGAGAATACCGGCAGAAAATTCTGGGCAATGAATTTACTTTTCACCGGGGTGAAGTCTGCCTGATCGACAAAAACTGTCTGCATCAGGAAATCATGGAAGGAACTTCTGCCACACTTCTGTTTCTTGGCATTACCAATGTGATGTTTCAGGACATTATGAAACGGCAGATTACAACAGAGCGTATCAGCTCGTTCCTGAAGATGGCACTGATGGAACAGAAATCGCTCCAGCAATATCTGCATTTTCTCCCTCAGGCAGAGGAGGCAGTCTCACAGATGGATGAAACCATGACATCACTTCTTTTGGAATTACAGCGTCATGATGAGGCTTCTCCGATCATCTGTCGGGGACTTCTCCTGCGCATTTTTCGTATTTTAAATACACAATATGAATTTTCGCTGTCAAAAAAACTGCGACAGAAAATGAACTGGATTTTATATGAAGAAATTTCTGATTATATGAAGCAGCATATGAAAAACATTTCCATACGAATGCTCTGTGAAGAATTCCATTTTCAGGAAGATTATTTCAACCGGTTACTGAAAAACCGGACCGGAATGACTTATACGGAATATCTGCAGCATCTGCGTCTGCAGAAAGCCGAAGAACTGTTGCTGCACACCAGACTGACAATCGATGCGATTGCTGCCGAAGTCGGCTACAAAAACAAAGGATATTTCTACAAAATATTTACGGAACGGCACCGGATGACTCCGGCACAGTTCCGCAAAGAATCATGTTGATATTTTATTTTATAAATCCCATTTCCAGTCACGGATCTCCGGCATATCAACACCATACTCATGAATGTACTGCTTGTGTTCTACAAGCTTGTCATTCATTTTCTGTGTCAGATAAGCGCCACGATTTCCTAACTGTGGAAGATGCTCAATTACGCTCTTTACCAGATGGAAACGGTCAATCTCATTCTGTACACGCATATCGAATGGTGTTGTGATGGTTCCTTCCTCCTGATATCCGTATACATGAATATTTCTGTTGGTACGACGATAGGTCAGCTCGTGGATCAGTGTATGATACCCATGGAATGCAAAGATGATTGGCTTATCTTTGGTGAACAGTGCATCGTACTCTGCATCTGTCAGACCATGCGGATGCTTGGTGCTTGGCTCAAGTTTCATCAGATCGACAACATTGATCACACGAATCTTAATCTCCGGCATTGCCTTTCTTAAAATCGTAACTGCTGCTAATGTCTCCAGTGTCGGAGTATCTCCACAGCATGCCATAACCACATCTGGCTCCTGTCCCTGGTCGTTGCTTGCCCACTCCCAGATGCCGATACCCTGTGTACAATGCTTTACTGCCTGTTCCATGGTCAGCCACTGCTGTCTCGGATGCTTGGATGTAACAAGTACATTCACATAATCGCGGCTTCTGATGCAGTGATCAAAGCAGGACAGCAGACAGTTGGTATCCGGTGGCAGATAAAGACGTACCACATCTGCCTTCTTATTTGCAATATGATCTAAAAATCCCGGGTCCTGATGGGTAAATCCATTGTGATCCTGCTGCCATACATTGGATGTAAGAATCAGGTTCAGGGAAGCAATGGACTGTCTCCACGGAAGCTGATTACATACCTTTAACCACTTTGCATGCTGTGCACACATAGAATCTACCACACGGATAAATGCTTCATAACTTGCAAAGAATCCATGCCGTCCTGTCAGAAGATATCCCTCTAACCATCCCTCACACATATGCTCACTTAACATAGAATCCATAACACGGCCATCTGTAGCAAGGAATTCATCGGAATCCAGTTTCTCATTGTTCCAGTCACGGTTTGTCTCCTCAAAGACTTTCATCAGACGGTTTGACATTGTCTCGTCCGGTCCGAAAATACGGAAGTTCTTGGAATCCTCATTCAGTTTGAAGATATCACGGACAAATCCGCCAAGTTCTACCATATCCTGTGCCTCAACGCTTCCCGGCGCCGGAACATCAAGTGCATAATCACGGAAATCTGGAAGTCTTAAGTCACGTAAGAGCTTACCACCGTTTGCATGTGGGTTAGAACCGATTCTGCGGTCTCCGGTCGGTGCAAGTGCTTTCAGTTCCGGAATCAGTTTTCCATTCTCATCAAACAATTCTTCCGGATGGTAGCTGAGTAACCACTCTTTTAACATTTCCAGATGCTCCGGTTTGTCCATCATGATCGGAACCTGATGCGCACGGAAAGATCCCTCGATCTGCTTTCCGTCTACAACCTTTGGTCCTGTCCATCCCTTTGGAGTACGAAGTACAATCATTGGCCACTTTGGTCTTGTGGTATCGTGGTTTTCTCTTGCATTCTTCTGGATCGCCTTGATTTCGTCCATAACAGTATCAAGTGTCTCTGCCATCTTGCGGTGCATGGTCATTGGATCATCGCCCTCTACAAAATATGGTTTCCATCCGCATCCATCAAAGAAATGCTCAAGTTCTTCATGAGAAATACGTGCAAGAATGGTTGGATTACTGATCTTATATCCATTCATATGAAGGATCGGAAGAACCGCTCCATCGCTCTCCGGATTTAAGAACTTATTACACTGCCATGAAGTTGCAAGAGGTCCGGTCTCGGACTCACCGTCTCCCACGATACAGGCAGCAATCAGATCCGGGTTATCAAATACCGCACCAAACGAATGTGCCAGGGAATATCCCAGCTCACCACCTTCGTTGATGGAACCCGGAGTTTCCGGAGCTACATGGCTGGAGATTCCTCCCGGGAAAGAGAACTGCTTACACAGTTTCTTCAGTCCATCCATATCTTCTCCGATATTTGGATATACCTCGCTATAGGTACCTTCCAGATAAGTATTGGCAACAAAGAAGTTTCCGCCGTGTCCCGGACCGGAAATTAAAATCATATCCTGATCATACTTTTTGATCACACGGTTTAAATGTACATAGACAAAGTTCTGTCCCGGTACGGTTCCCCAGTGACCAACAATCTTTTTCTTTACCTGATCTCTGGTAAGCGGCTCTCGAAGAAGTGGATTATCCAGCAGATATAACTGTGCGGCACCAAGGTAATTGGCTGCACGCCAGTAGGCATCCATCTTCTTCAGGTAATCTTCGGTTAACGGCTGTTTTTCAACAACATCTGACATCCTGACTGTCCTCCTGTAAAATCATATTATCATTAGATGCCTATATTTTAGGAAATCCATCCATATTCCACAATTTCCTATTCCCATTAATTTTCCAAAAAGTTACCTGTTCCGACTTGTATTTCCTGTTGTTTACTTATTTTTTCATTTATTTCCATTAAAACCATAGCCAAAAGAAAGGATTATAAAATTTCACACACAGCGATTACAGTTTTCCGTATACCTCCATAGGGACATATGCCCGAATGGAAATTCCTTCCGGCACATACTCTTCTGAGACAAGTTCTCCCTTATTTCGCACAAGCTGCAATACGCCTGCCTGCGCATAGGGAATCACGCGTTCAATATAAATTTTATCTTCTCTTAACATTTCCTGCAGCACATCTTTTACTGCATCCAGTCCGGCATTTTCCGCTGCAGAAATCTGAAGAACATGATCCGCACGGAAATCCTGCAGCGGATCATCATCGGTTCTGATATCGATCTTATTAAAAAGTGTCAGAATTTTTTTATTTTTAACGCCAAGATGATCGAGTGTCTCATAGACGATATACATCTGCTTGTCGCGCTGCGGATTGGAAGCATCCACTACATGAATAATATAGTCCGCATATTTGGCTTCTTCCAGTGTACTTTTAAATGCCTCAATCAGATGATGCGGCAGTTTCCGTATAAAACCTACCGTATCCGTCAGCAGCACCTGCTGGTGTCCTTCCAGCTCCAGCATCCGTGTCGTCGGGTCCAGCGTTGCAAACAGTTTATCCTCCTCTAAAACCTCTGCGTCCGTCAGATGATTCAGGAGGGTGGATTTTCCGGCATTTGTATATCCGACAATTGCCACAACCGGAACTGCATTGCGCTCTCTTTTTGCTCTGGCAATTTCGCGGTGTTTGACCACTTCTTTTAATTCCCGGTTGAGCTGTGCAATCCTGTCATTGATCAGACGGCGGTCAATCTCAAGCTTTTTTTCTCCCGGTCCACGGGTACCGATTCCACCACCCAGACGGGACATGGATCTGCCAAGTCCGGTTAATCTGCTCAGGCGGTACTTCAGCTGAGCAAGTTCCACCTGAATTTTTCCCTCACTGGTTGTTGCACGGGCTGCAAAAATATCCAGTATGATAAGCGTCCGGTCCATCACCTTGGTATTTAACATCGTCTCCAGATTTTTTAACTGCGCAGGGGACAATTCATCATCACAGACAATTCCCGTTGCCCCCGTGTGCTCTAAAAGTTCTGCAATCTCTGCTACTTTTCCGGTTCCCACATAGGTTCCCGGATGGATCAGCTCCCGTTTCTGGATCAGCGTACCGGCAACCGATGCCCCCGCAGTCTTTACCAGTTCGGCAAGCTCAGCGAGCGAATCCTCTGCATCGTCTCCATCCTGCTCACTTACACCCACCAGAATAACTCTCTCTTTAAAATCTTCTAAAACAATTGGTTCACCCATTATCTAGTCTCCAAAAATGTATTCTCGTGTTTTGCTTCCTCATCATCCGGATAAGCCTTTAAATATTCCTTCATCATCTTTTTCGCGGAATCAAAGTCGCCACTGTACTCATATGCCGCAATGGCACTTTTCATGAGATTCTGCTTATTCGGCACTTTCTCCAGTTCCAGACCGGAATTAAAATAAGTCAGTGCATTCTTATAATTTCCATCCTGCATCTCCTGCATGCCAAGTTCATACAAATCATAGGATGTAGCCACTCCACTCTTTATATACTCCGCGATACATTTCTTTGCCTTGTCCGAATCTCCATTGGCATCATATGCAAGTCCCAGATAATACGATGCCAGCATCTGCTTATGTTCTTTTGCTTTTTCCAGATAACTGATGGCATCTTTGTTTTCACCGAGCAGATAACTGATTCTTCCTTTATACAGTTCGTCTTCCGGTTTATCCCCTTTGATCTCCATCGCAGCAGACAGATATTTCTGTCCCTCATCCTTTTTCTCGTGCCGGCTTAAAGACTCATAGATTCCAATGTAGATTTCATAATTTTTTTTGCCTTGCTGCACAGCACTCTCAAAATCTGCCCTGCCCTTTTTTTCTTCTCCCATATCCATATAAAGATCTCCACGCAGATAGTATGCGCGTGCATCTTTATTATATTTGATAATGGCATTATACGTTGCAAGTGCATCTTTTGTCTTTCCGTCCAGTGCCTGTGCTTTTGCCTTGTAAAAACAGATATCCAGTTCTTTCTCCCCGATATGTCCGATCGACTCTCCAAGCGCATTCTGAAATGCCTTGACCGCATCTTCATACTTTCCGCTCTCCATGCAGGTAATTCCATACTGCCGATAGGCATCCTGTTCCTTTGTATCTTTCGTTCCGCATCCAATCACAGACAGCGCAAACACTGTTGCAAGCAGCACGGAAATGATTCGCTTCTTCATGTTCTATTCTCTCTTTCTGAAAACTACTTTTAGCATGCCACCGCTATATTTACCCAGTTGTCACCGATCCGCGGTCCATGCTCCCGGTAATAAGTACCACCGTAGGTAAATTCGTCCGGTTCCACTGCATAGGGAAGTCTGATCCAACACTTGGCAAATGAACCATCCGTGCCATACTCCGGGGATGTTGTGCTCAGATGCCGCCCATGCAGCCCCCCTTCAAATGCCGTCTTTGCAATTTTCTCATTTTTATTCATCAAATAATACATGCCGTTCTCCTTCTTCATTCCTATATCTTACGGTATTTTCCGTACTTTTGCAATCATTTCAGAAAAAATGGGAACCGGACATCCGGTTCCCAGAAACAGCACTTATTCGCGCTGTGCTTTCCGCGCTTTTTTAAACTGATACATTTTTTCATCCGCATTATTGATACATTCATTGAGACTTTTTTCCCCGCAGAGAACTACCTCATATCCGATACTCGCTTCCACATCAAATTCAGCATGAAGACTTTTTGATATTTCATCCAATGCTTTTAAAAACGCTGCCTTTAAACTTTCAGCCTGCGTTTTTTCGCATCCCGGAAGCAGTACAACAAACTCATCTCCACCGTACCGCATGGAAACGGCTTCTGGCGGAAATACTTTACGAATCACATCCGCTATCCCACGAATTTCCAGATTCCCCATATCATGCCCAAACGTATCATTAATATATTTCAGATGATCCGCGTCAATGAACATAACCGTCACCGCTTTTTTTTGCAATCTGCATTTTTCATACAAAGGCTCTGCAAACTCCTGGTATGCCATACGGTTATACAACCCTGTAAGAGAATCCAGCACATACAACCGGGATAATTTTTCGTTTGCTTTTCGAAGCCTGAGTTTGCGATACAGATATTCCAGGGATTCCAGATACGTATTCATTGTTTCAAACAAGAACTGATTTTCAAGCATATAATCGCAGTCTGCCAGAACAACATACCCTACTTCCCGCTCCCGGAAATGCAGTGGTGCATACACATACAATGAATATTCCTGCTCCATTCCCTTTTCACAGATCACGTGCATGGTATCCGGATATCCATCTGTAATATAAGAAGCCTCACCCGTGGAATCGCTCAATGATTCCTCCACCAGATCCTGATTCATCCAGATGCGCACGCCTTTACAACGCAGACCACAGACACATTTTGTAAAATACTGTGCCATCTGCTTATAATCTTCACACTCGATAAGATTGTGCTTTAATTCCATAATCTCATTGTGCAGATCAATTTCCCTCACTTCCTGAAAAATCCGGTCTTCAATATATTCACTCCTGCTTCTTACC
>OLYB01002476.1_pt1 | contig 12641 bp, 7 predicted proteins | sample 1674481 | NCBI WGS metagenome assembly OLYB01 (sample SAMEA103958167, study PRJEB25191) | human gut metagenome
CGGCGGCGGAAGGCTTGTGGCGTCCGGCAGTGTGGACGAGCTCCGTGCGGCGCAGGGCAAAAGCGTCGACGCGTTTTTCAGGGAGGTATTCAAATGTTAAAAAAATGTCTGAAACATGAGTGGAAAGCATGCTGGAAAAACATGGCGCTGCTGAACGGTGCCGCCATTTTCATGGGCGCTCTCGGAGGCTTCGGATTCCTCTTTTCCCAGCTTTCTGAGCTGCCGGATCTGCTGATCGTCCTCTATCTGTTTGCGTACGTTTTGATTGTGATCGCCGCATCCGTCATGACACAGGTGCTGATGATCCAGCGCTACTATAAAAATCTTTTTACCGACGAAGGGTATCTGACCAACGTCCTTCCGGTATCGGCAACGGATCATATTCTCTCCAAAATGCTGGTTTTCGGCGCATGGAGCATCTTAAACGCACTTTCCGTTCTCGCTTCCTTCGCTTTTTTGCTTCTACCGTCCGCAATCCGGTATTTTACCGCAAACACCCTGCTTTTTTACAACAAGACCATGACCTTTTCCGATTTTCTGTCCTATCTCTGGACACAGATTACCTGTGTTGCCGATGCTGCTTTTTCCCTGATCGGCATCACGAACCACATCAGTATGGCACTGTTTTCCATCGTTGGCTTCTTCGCTTCGCTGTTCTTTGGCATTCTTCTGTTCTATGCCGCCATCAGCATCGGAAGCCTGGTATCCAGCCACAAAATTCTGACGGCTGTCCTTTCTTACATCGGCATGACTACCGTGATCCAGATCTTCGGAGGAATCAGCATCGTCCGTGTTTTCCAGGACTCCACACCGACTGCTGTGGTTACCACATCCTCGGTTTCCACACTTATCATCACCGTGGTGCTCTGCGTTGTTCTGTTCCTGATCTGCCGCTATATCTTAGGCAGACGGCTGAATCTTTCATAAAAATTGCATTAAAAAGCGCCGCCGCGAACGAACCGAATCGTCTGCGGCGGCGTTTTGTATGCATGTTCTGCACTTATGCCAGATGCCAGATATCCTCGTTGTACTGTGCAATGGTACGGTCGGAGGAGAAGAAGCCTGCTTTTGCGATGTTGATCAGGCACTTCTTGTTCCATGCATCTTTGTTCTCGTAGTCTTTGTATACTCTTTCTTTTGTCTTGATGTACTCTTTCAGGTCGAGCAGCGTCATGAACCAGTCTTTGTTCAAGATCTCTTTGTAGAGTCTCTCCAGGCAAACCTTGTCGCCAATAGCAAGAAGCTCATCGCTGACGATGAAATCAACCAGCTTTGCAATCTCCGGTTCTTCGTCATAGATGTCTTTTGAGCAGTAAGCAGCATCTGCGTACAGGTCGATGACATCCTGCGGTTTCTTTCCGAAGATGTAGATGTTCTCTTTTCCGACAAGATCGCCAATCTCAACGTTTGCACCGTCTTCTGTTCCAAGCGTCAGGGCACCGTTCAGCATGAATTTCATGTTTCCGGTTCCGGAAGCCTCTTTGCTGGCAGTTGAAATCTGCTCCGATACATCTGCTGCCGCAAAAATTATTTCCGCATTGGATACACGGTAGTTTTCAATAAATACAACCTTAATCTTTCCGTTGATGGAAGCATCGTTGTTAATCACATCTGCCACATTGTTAATCAGCTTAATCGTAAGCTTCGCAATCCTGTATCCGGCGGCTGCCTTTGCGCCGAAAATAAATGTTCTCGGTGTCATATCCATATCCGGATTTTTCTTTAATTCATTATACAGATACATTACATGCAGAATATTCAGCAGCTGGCGCTTGTATTCATGCAGACGCTTTACCTGTACGTCAAAGATGGAATCCGGGTCTACATCAATGCCGTTATGTTCTTTGATATATTTTGCCAGACGGACCTTGTTCTTTCTCTTAATCTGCATAAATTCCTGCTGTGCCTTTTCATCATCCACATACGGAAGCAGCTTCTTTAACTGCGGCAGGTCTGTTACCCATGCATCGCCAATCTTATCCGTAATCCATGCGGATAACAGCGGATTGCCGTGTAAGAGAAATCTTCTCTGTGTAATACCGTTGGTCTTATTGTTAAACTTCTGCGGCATCATTTCATAGAAATCCTTTAATTCCTGCTTTTCAAGAATCTCTGTATGGAGCTTAGCAACACCGTTTACAGAGTAGCCTGCGCAGATTGCAAGGTGTGCCATTTTGACCTGTCCGTCATAAATGATTGCCATCTTGCGGATTTTTTCCTGGTCGCCCGGATATTTTGTCTTGATTTCTTCAACAAATCTTCTGTTAATTTCTTCAACAATCTGATAAATTCTAGGAAGCAGTCTTGAGAACAGCTCTAACGGCCATTTTTCAAGCGCTTCTGACATAATCGTATGGTTGGTATATGCAACGGTCTTTGTCGTTACGTCCCATGCTTCATCCCACTCTAAGCCTTCTTCATCCATAAGGATACGCATCAGTTCCGCAACCGCAACGGTCGGGTGGGTATCATTTAACTGGAATGTAACTTTTTCATAAAGCTTTCTGCAGTCGTCGTGGTGCTTCTTATACTGGTCTACCGCTCTCTGGACGCTGGCTGACACAAAGAAATACTGCTGTTTTAAACGCAGCTCCTTACCTGCATAATGGTTATCATTCGGATAAAGCACTTCGACAATATTCTTTGCAAGGTTTTCTTCCTCAATCGCCTTCTGGTAATCACCCTTATCAAAAGAGTTCAGATTAAAGGTATTGACCGGCTCTGCATCCCAGATTCTTAATGTATTCACGGTATTGTTGCCGTAGCCAACTACCGGAAGGTCATACGGTACTGCAATGACAGAACGGTAATCTTCCTGTACAAACATATCTCTGCCGGTCTTTTCATCACGGTAAGAACGTACATAGCCGCCGAATTTTACTTCATAACGATATTCGTCACGCTTAATTTCAAACGGATTACCGTCTTTTAACCAGTTATCCGGCACTTCAATCTGATAGCCGTCCTTAATCTCCTGCTTAAACATACCGTATCTGTAACGGATGCCACAGCCGTATGCCGGATATTCCAGTGTTGCCAAAGAATCCAAAAAGCACGCTGCAAGACGTCCCAGACCGCCGTTACCAAGTGCTGCATCCGGTTCCTGATCTTCAATCACATTAATATCAATGCCAAGCTCTGCAAGCACTTCTTTAATCTCATCGTATGCCATGAGGTTAATCATGTTGTTGCCGAGCGCACGGCCCATCAGAAATTCCATAGACATATAGCAGACAATTTTAACATCCTGCTTTTCATATTCCTTGTGGGTTGCAATCCATTTATCAATGATAATATTCTTGACAGAATACGCAACTGCCTGAAACTTCTGCTGATCATCACATTCATCGATATTCTTACGATACAGAAGCTTACAATTATCCTTAATATCCTTTTTAAATTCCTCTTTGTTAAAAGTATTTGTTCTAACCATCTGCGTCCCTCCGCTCACAAAAAGTTTCTGTCTTTTCTTTAAGAAAGTAATAATATACCAATAATTATACACTGCGAACCAGATTTATGCAACATCAGTATCTTTTTTGCTTTCCTATGAATTCCATCTTATTTTCTTGTCAGTTCGTAGTATACAATACTGCCCTGCAACAGTTTTACTTCTTTACGCTCGCCGATTTCATAATACGGCGCAAGCTTTGCCAGATGCTCCTCTTCATGGACATTTATCATGTACGGGTTTACAATCAGTACCGCCTTATCCTTTCCCTTTGATACCATTTCGGAAGAAAAATATTTTACTTCATTATAGAATTCCATTTCCTGTGTATTTTCATTCTCATAAAAAACTCTTTTTTTCGTTTTTTCATCCCAGTTTAAATAATAAAACGGAAGATTGCCGCAGATAAATGAACCGTTGCTGTCCGGGATATAAATATCCGTTGTATCTGGGTGGTAATCCACATCTGCAAGCACTTTATCATATGCCTTGTCAATATACGTATACTGCGTATTATAAATGAGGTAATCCCCGTAATAAATGCTGTTGATATCGCTGACCTTTCCCGTAAAACAAAGCGTTGTATTTCCGGTATCCAGCTTTAAAAACAACCCTCTTGTCACCGGGTCAATCGTAAATACGCACTCACCGGCAAGTAAAACGCCAAATACTGCCGTCACTGCCATGCCTGCATATTTTTTCTTTAAAAATGTGCTTTCCGGCAATTCTGCCGCAAAAAGCGCCATACAATAAAAAAATATCAGATACAGCAAAACATCACCCGCTACATTATATCTTGCCACCGATGCCGTAATATACAGACATGAAAACGATAAAAATGCAACAAATGCTCCGGCGATGCCGCAGATTTTACACGATGCCTGAATTTTTTTCCTGCCTTTTACTTTTAAAATAAACCACCACGCAACCGCAATGACAATACCGGCTGTCAGTATCCAATTGAAATTTAACAAAAACTGCTGTTTTAATTTAACTGCCACAAATGCCGGCTGAAAGCCCAGACAATTCTCTCCTGTGCTGTCCCAGCGCAGTCCCGGTTCTTCATTTCCGTTTTGTGTCCACGTTGCAATACCACCGATAAACTTTGTATAATACAGCTGTAACAGTGTCACTGCAAGAATTGCATATAACTTTACATCTTTAAAAATTGCTTTTACGGCATGGCTTCTCTTTTCTGCAATATGCTGGATAAAAATGCCAAACACCAGTCCGCCGACCAGCACCAGTCCTGTTTCTTTCGTCTGAAAGCACAGAAGCGAAAAAAACGCCGCAAGAACCGCCTTGTCATACACATAGCTGTATAACAGAAATATAAAAAATACCGCCAGTGCATAGTCCGGATTAAAATACATGGTCATACCGAAAAACAGTGGTGAAAATGACAGTAAAAATGTACACACCGCTGCTTTTCCTTCTGTAACCTGCGGCAGGATTTTTAAGAATATGCGGTACACACACCACAGCGCCAGTGCCGTCAGAATCAGGCTGGTCAGTGTAACACCGATGACTTCCTGCGAAAAAGCAAGTTCTCCCGGCAGATATACAAGGCAGAATCCCAGTGTCGGATGTCCGCACAGCGCATAATTTTCCACGAACTCTTTAAAACCCGTATATTCAAAATGATGTGTTCCGAGAATCAGCCGATAATAATATTCTCCCGAATCCCAGCGCGGAAGCTGTGAAAGCAGCGGCACACGGCATAAAACTGCAATAAAAATAAGAATCAGCACCCACTTATGCGTATTGAAAAATTGTCGTATATTTTGCAGCGAAGCATTTTCCATACACAGATTTAACAGATATTCTGTGATAAAATAAGCCGCAGCGAAAAAAATCATTGCCAGATAGAAAATACTCCGGCTGTCTGCTGCCACCATATACAGCTTATAAAGTCCGGTTGCCAGACAGAATGTCATCGGAACAATACAGACAACCGCAATCTGACCTGCGTATTTTTTCAGATACCGGCACACCAGAGCAATCAGCACTGCTGTCACTGCCATTGCCGCTATCAGGATACAAAGTGGTCTTTTACCTCTCCATTCCAGTATATAGCCGCCGTAAATCAACGATGTCACCAGCATCAGCAGCACTGCCGCCACTGCATGATACACTTTTTTTAGAAACTCCATATTCATCTCCATTCTTTCTTTACGCTTAAAACACAAATTGCATCAGGCATATTTTTGAAATAACCTGATGCAATTTGTCCGTTGCAGTACTGTGCAGTGTTACACTAAATTCTCTCTACGCCCAGTGTTACCTGCTCACCATTAATATTCCATTCTTTTGTAAAGCCTTTTGCTTCTCCCTCTGTAATGTCTTCTGCCAGAACAATCTTTGTAATCTGTGCTGCATTTTTGTCAATCAGTGCAGAAATCTTGTCATTTCCGCTGACCGTTACATGAATCTTATCCATTACTTCAAATCCTGCATCCTTACGCATGGTCTGAATCTTGCTGATGACTTCACGGATAAAGCCTTCTTCTAAGAGTTCCGGTGTTAAATTCGTATCCATAACAACCGTAATGCCCTTATCGGAGCTTGCCACAAAGCCTTCCTGCTGTGTCATTTCAATTAACAGATCTGCCTTTTCAAGCTGGATATCCTGTCCGTTTACCTGTAAGGTGATAAATCCGACCTTATTTAACTCATCCATTGCAGCATTGCCGTCAAGTTCACCAAGCTGCTTTCTGATTTCACCTAAGAACTTGCCGTACTTCGGTCCGAGTGTCTTTAACTGCGGCTTAAATGTGTAAGAAGTGAAATCTCTGACATCGTCCTTGTATTCAACTTTCTTTACATTTAATTCGTCTGCGATAATATCGGTAAAGAAATCATCCAGCTTCCACGGCGCTTTAATGAACATCTGTCCGATTGGCTGTCTGTTCTTGATATTGGTTGCGTTACGGCATGCACGTCCGATAACAACGGCATTTAATACGTCTTCCATATTGTCTTCAAGCTGCTTGTCAATCCATTCCTTATGAACTTCCGGGAAGTCACACAGATGAACGCTGATTGGCGCATTTTTATCAATGCTGCATACAAGATTTCTGTAAATGCTTTCTGTCATAAACGGAATCATCGGTGCGGCTGTCTTACACAGCGTAACCAGTGTTGTATACAATGTCATGTATGCATTAATCTTATCCTGTTCCATGCCCTTTGCCCAGAAACGTTCACGGCAGCGTCTTACATACCAGTTAGAAAGCTCGTCTACAAAGTCTTCCAACACTCTGGCTGTTTCCGTAATCTTATAATTTTCAAGATTGTTGTCCACTTCTTTGACAACCGTATTTAACTTGGAAAGAATCCACTTATCCATAACCGGAAGCTTATCGTATTCCAGTGTATATTTTGTTGCATCAAAATTATCAATATTTGCATACAATACGAAGAACGCATACGTATTCCAGATGGTTCCCATGAACTTTCTCTGACCTTCCGTTACTGCCTTGTCGTGGAAACGGTTTGGCAGCCACGGAGCGGAATTTTCATAGAAATACCAGCGGATTGCATCTGCGCCGTGTGTCTGTAACGCATCAAACGGGTCTACGGCATTTCCCTTGGACTTACTCATCTTCTGTCCGTCTGCATCCTGGACGTGTCCTAAAACGATAACATTTTCATAAGGTGCTTTGTTAAACAGCAGCGTTGAAATCGCAAGCAGTGAGTAGAACCAGCCTCGTGTCTGGTCTACGGCTTCAGAAATAAATTTTGCCGGGAACTGCTGTTCAAAAATTTCCTTATTTTCAAACGGATAGTGGTGCTGTGCAAACGGCATTGAACCGGAGTCAAACCAGCAGTCGATAACTTCCGGCACACGTTTCATCGTACCCTGGCACTTCGGACACTTGCAGGTTACCGCATCAATATACGGTCTGTGTAATTCGATATCGTCCGGGCAGTTGTCGGATTTTTCTTTTAATTCCTCAATGCTTCCGATAGACATCATTTCTCCGCAGTCTTCACACTGCCAGATATTGAGCGGCGTACCCCAATATCTGTTTCTTGAAATACCCCAGTCCTGAACATTTTCAAGCCATGCACCGAAACGTCCCTTACCGATTGTTTCAGGAATCCAGTTGATGGTGTTGTTGTTGCGGATTAAGTCATCCTTTACTTCTGTCATCTTGATAAACCATGATTCTCTTGCATAGTAAATCAGCGGTGTATCACATCTCCAGCAGAACGGATAATCATGTTCAAACTTCGGCGCATCAAATAACTTGCCTTCCTTGTCTAAATCCTTTAATACTTCCGGGTCTGCCCCAAGATCTAATAATGCACCAACCGTCATATCCCCGCTGATACCCGAAAAACATTCCAGATATAAAACTTTCTTGCTCATTTTACAAATCCCCTTATCTTTATACTTAAATTACAATAGACTGCTCAAAATCAATTCCTCAGGCAGGCACTGCTTCATCTATATGATATTGCCGCCAAATCCCCGTCTCTCTTATTCCGGCTTATAGGCTTTGACTGCCAAACGGTTAATCTGTGTACTGATATAGCCGGCACCGTAACCATTATCAATATTGACAACAGTAATGCCATTGGAACAGGAATTCAGCATTGTCAAAAGTGCTGACAGACCGCCGAAGTTCGCACCATAACCAATAGAAGTCGGAACAGCAATCACCGGTACCTCAACAAGGCCCGCCAGAACACCGCCAAGTGCTCCCTCCATACCGGCAACAGCAATAATACAGTTGGCTTTGCGAATTTCTTCCAGTTTGGCAAATAAACGATGAATGCCTGCAACACCCACATCATAAAATCTATCAACGTTGGTGCCAAAATATTCCGCCACCTGTGCTGCTTCTTCAGCAACTGCAATATCTGCCGTACCGGCTGTACAGACAGCCACACGGCCAATTCTTTCCTTTCCGGGCTTCTCAATCTTCAAAATTCTTGACAGCGGATCATAAGTCACTTCCGGTATAACGGCTTTCACTAGCTCATACTGATGCTCAGAAGCGCGCGTACCGAGTACCTCTGTATCAGTTTTATAAAATGTCTCATAAATCTTCAGCAAATGCTCATCCGATTTGCCACTGCAAAATACAACCTCGCCGAATCCGGAACGAATCTGCCGATGATGATCCAACTTGGCAAATCCCAGATCCTCATAAGGCAGCTGCTTTAATTCCTTAGCTGCCTCTTCCAGTGAAACCTTATCATTTTTCACATCTTCCAGTAGCTTTAAAACGTCCATATTGTCCCTCCCCATGCAAAACGAAAGCCACGAAAACGTACCGAGCTAAACCATATCTCACACATATGGGTATTCACGCTCAAACGCCTTCGTGGCCTTGATATGTAACTGTTCAGTTATCTTTATTCTATATCGTCTCTCTAAAATTCACAGCCGGCTTCGTACCGGACTTTTCTCACTCATTCTAACATATCAGCGAATAAGCGTCAATTATAACTCCTACTATGGTTATATGTTTTTAGACTGATGTTATGCCAATATTGCGTGATGACTATTTAGCCGGTGCTGCATTGGTGATAAAAGCATCATAGATGACTTTGATCGCATCCTCGAAATACTTCTCTTTCACACCAATAATAATATTCAGCTCACTGGATCCCTGGTCGATCATCTTAATATTGATATTCGCCTTGGCCAGTGCATCGAATACTTTACTTGCCACACCACGCGTATCTCTCATACCGCGTCCCACAACCGCGATCAGTGCCAGACCGGATTCAAGATCCAGAAGATCCGGATGAACTGCACGGTGAATACCTGAGATGACCTGCTGTTCTTTGTGCTCAAACTCTGACTGGTGTACAAACACAGTCATTGTATCGACGCCTGACGGCATATGTTCGAAAGAAAGATTATTATCCTCAAATACCTGCAGAACTTTTCTGCCAAATCCGATTTCGGAGTTCATCATATCTTTTTCAATATTAATCGATGCAAAGCCTTTCTTGCCGGCAATACCGGTAATTGTATGCTTCGGTTTACGGCATGTGCTTTCTACAATCCATGTGCCCAGATCATCCGGCTTATTTGTATTGCGGATATTGATCGGAATGCCCTCTTTACGTACCGGGAAAATAGCATCTTCATGCAGTACAGACGCGCCCATGTAAGAAAGCTCACGCAGTTCCTTATATGTAATTGCTTCAATCGCTTCAGGATTCTTGATAATTCTCGGATCTGCCACAAGGAAACCGGAAACATCTGTCCAGTTCTCATATACATCCGCATGGACAGCCTTTGCCACGATAGAACCTGTGATATCAGAACCGCCTCTGGAGAAAGTTGTCACCACACCATCATCCTGAGCCCCATAGAAACCAGGCACAACGGCATATTCAACATCTTTCAATCTTGAAGACAAAATCAAATCTGTTCTGTCTGCTTCAAAATTGCCTGCATCATCAAAACGGATAACTGTAGCTGCATCAATGAACTCAAAACCAAGATAATTGGCCAGCACGATACCATTCAGATATTCACCTCTGGATGCGGCATAATTTCTTCCTGCTTTCAGACGGAACTGTTCATGAATTGTCTCAAACTCTTTGTCCAGTGTCAGATCCAGCCCAAGTCCTTCAATAATTTCATCATAGCGGGCCTTGATGTCTGCCAGTGCACCATCAAAATCCTTGCCGGCTTCTGCCAGATCATAGCATCCATATAACATATCTGTAACTTTTATATCTCCATCAAAACGCTTGCCCGGTGCAGAAGGGACAACAAATCTTCTGTGTGGGTCTGCGTGAATAATATCCGCAACTTTTTTAAACTGTTCGGCACTTGCAAGGGAACTTCCGCCGAATTTTACAACGATCTTCATGATTTAATCCTCCGACAATTTCGAAATAATTTCCTAATTACATAAAATACACTATTTTTGTCGATAATCAAGTGTTTTTTTCAAATTTTATGCATTTTTCTTTTATTTTCATAAATACATGTGCTATTATAAACCTTATTACGATACTTTACCACTATAAAACATCAAAAAGCACATGTTTTACATCTTTATCCATACCGATACCGAACAAAAACAGCCTGCATGTGCCTTAACGAATAATAGATGGTCACCTAAAGGAGAGACAAATATGAATTCAAAAAAAATGCAAAGCAATCTGATGCTCTTATTGACCGCTTTCATCTGGGGTGTTGCTTTTGTCGCACAGAGTGTGGGGATGGATTATGTCGGTCCATTTACCTTTAACTCTGTCAGAAATTTTATCGGTGCTTTTGTTTTGCTGCTTTTTATTCCATTACTTGACAAAGTCAACCGACAATCCGCAGCAACCGTCAACGCTTCCAACAGTGATGCGGCCTCTGCCACCGACATTGCATCGACATCCTCCTCATCCGTATCTGACAAGAAAACACTGATCATCGGCGGTATTGTCTGCGGTATCCTTCTGGCAATTGCCAGTTCTTTTCAGCAGGTTGGCATTGTCTACACAACCGTTGGCAAGGCCGGATTTATCACCGCCATGTATATCGTGATTGTCCCGATCCTCGGCCTTTTTGTTGGAAAAAAAGTCCGTCTTATTGCCTGGATCAGTGTCGGACTCTCCGTCATCGGCCTGTACCTGCTCTGCATGACAGAAAGTCTTTCCCTGGGCAAAGGTGATATTCTTGTCCTTATCTGCGCTTTCTGTTTTTCGTTTCATATTATGGTGGTGGACTATTTTTCACCAAAAGTCGATGGTGTCCGCATGTCCTGCATTCAGTTTTTCACCTGCGGCATCATCTGTAGCATACCTGCCATGCTGACAGAATCACCGAATCTCCATGCCATTCTAACAGCATGGCAGCCTCTCCTTTATGCAGGTGTACTTTCCTGTGCGGTAGGTTATACGCTGCAGATCGTGGCACAAAAAAATACAGATCCCGTTATTGCCTCACTCCTTATGAGTCTGGAATCTGCATTTTCATTGTTAGCTGGATGGATTATCCTGCATCAGTATCTGTCTCCGAAAGAACTCTGCGGCTGTCTGCTGATGTTTGCCGCCATTATGCTTTCTCAAATTCCTGAGAAAAAGTCTGTGGCCGCTTAACCGAATTCGACAGTCATTTCATCTGAAAATTTCAGTGCCTGCTTACTCTAGTACTTCGGCAGTTCAACAGGCCCGGCATACCGAACACCATTTCCTTTCAGCCACTGCCGCCGTTCCCGGTAATCCGGCAGATACGTTTCGACGATCTGCCAGAAAGCCGCAGAATGGTTCATTTCCCGCCGGTGGGCCAGTTCATGGACAATCACGTAATCCATAACCCTCTCCGGCATCAGAAGCAGCCGCCAGTTAAAATTCAAGTTTCCCCGACTGCTACAACTTCCCCACCGTGTTTTCTGATCACGGATCGTGATCCTGCCGTAAGTCACTTTCATTCTTGCCGCCCAAAAAGCCGTCTTTTGCTGGAATCTTTCAGCCCCTTCTGTCCGAAGCCATTGTTCCGTCACATATTCCGGAATTTCCATCATTTGCGGACGTGGTTTTTCCACAAGTGCAGCCAAATATTTCTCAGTTATCCACCGTTCTTTTTCATTGATAAAACATTCAATATACGCTATCTTCATCCGCCTTGGTGCACGAATCAGAAGTTCCGCTCCGCCCTCCGGAATTTTTCTTATCTCAAGCCCCAAGGAACGTCTGTCTGAACGAATCAGCCGGCAGGATATAGACAAATCATTCAAAATCAGTATATTTTTTCTTAAATTTAATACCATTTGTATCGCCGCATTCTATCCTTTATTGTTCACATAGGTTTTGGCTCATTATTCACTCAAATTCCTGTTTCTGTTTGTATCCTACCAAGCGCCGGAATAGGCAATGGTCACACTGCTGTTAGCCGCCCCGTCCGCCATAGCTTCCTGAATTCCTTTTCCCTCGCAGATAGCATAAAGAAATCCTGCAATAAAGCTGTCGCCTGCCCCCATGGTATCCACCACTTCGCAAGGCACAATACCACCATAATAAAACTTCTCGCCGTCATAAGCCATGCTGCCCTTCTCGCCGCGGGTAACAACCATCACCTTCGGTCCTTTGGCATGCAGGTCGATCAGCATTTTCTTCAATTCTTCTTCATCCTTGTCATCATCTGCAAAGAAACCGTAATCTACATACGGAATAGCCTTGACAGATACCGGATCATCCGGTCTTGTGGCAAAATCAAAGG
>OLYB01002527.1_pt1 | contig 12422 bp, 10 predicted proteins | sample 1674481 | NCBI WGS metagenome assembly OLYB01 (sample SAMEA103958167, study PRJEB25191) | human gut metagenome
TGAAGGTGGGGTTACCCGCACCGGCATTGACGCCTTCGCCGTTGCCCATGTTGAAGGGCAGGAAAAAGGTAGAGTTCCCGGCGAGTTTGGTGGTCATATAGACCTGTTCCAAATCCATCGCAAAGTTCACAAGGCACCCGGCCTTGAAGCGGAACAGTCTGGTGTTCGGATCACGGTCAACCCGGTACTGATAGATGGCGTCCTGGTACGATTGACCGACGGCATTGCATTTCAGTTCAAATGACATGATGGCAATGCCGTTCAGGAAAATGACCAGGTCAACACGCTCATCATCGCTTGCCCAGACCTCCTCCATAACGGAGAAAATATTCTTCTCGTACCTTGCCAACAGTTCCCGGTTAAAGGTGGTAGCAGGTTTGGTATACATGAGCTCCAGCTTCATGTTGGAGATCTCGATGCCGTGCTTCAGCACATCCAGCAGGCTGCCGCGCGCTTTTGTGACCTCGGCATTGATGAAGCTGACGAGGGTATCCTCCAGATCGGCTTTGTAGATTTTGCGGAGCGCCGCCATCTCATCCGACTGGGTATCGTTCAGAAACTGAAACAGCAACTCCCGGTCCATAGCAAAGAGACGGTCATAGCTTGTTGCTTTGCGGACAATGTAACTGTTGTCCTGCGAGAGCCTGTCCATAATGAAATGCTGATATTCTTTTTCGGAGAGAATATTATTCATGCGAATCAGCCTCCCGTTCTTGCCGGATTTTGTTCATGTGGCGCTTTGTTTTGCTCGAATAGTTAATATCAAAATGGTTTCCGTCCTTGCTGGTGATAACAGGGATGATTTCACCATCCGTAACTACATAAACCTCACACCATGCAATCTCACCGTCCGTTTTTGTCACGAGCACAATAGTGCCGACTTTTTTAATGTGTCGGTAGGCTTCTTCCAAATCCCTGCTTCTAATCGCATTTACGCTTTGATTTGCTTGCGCATAAGAGCGTATTGCAAACATTAGGTTAGGATTATCACTCCATCCTTCCTCGCTATTGATGCGCTTGTACTCAGCAGCAGAAATATGAAGTTCGGTGCCTTTGCCAATGGTTGATGTTACGTATTCAGCTTTCATGACGCAGGCACCTCCTTCTTGCCGGTTACATACTCGAAAATCAGAGATTTTTTGTATTCGTCGAGTGTTGCAAGCTGTGCTTTTTTATCAGCGATAACAGCGTCTGCTTTTGAAAGCACAGAATCGATGTGCTTTACGATGGCGTTCTGCTCATCCAGCGGCGGTACCGGATAAGAAAGCTCCGCCAGCTTGTTCCACCGAAGGTCACAGGAGCGCACACGAATGCCGGTCGCCAAAGCAAGAAACACATCACTATAAGCCATACTGCGAAGATAATACATGATATACCGCTTGCACTGGTCGGTGTCCAGCACATTGAGAACCGGAGAAGCCTTGCCTCTTGAATCGGAGATGCCAATAGAACCTGCGAAACCGTCCATTCCGTGAACGACCAAATCACCGACATCAATACCTTGATAACCGATTTCCTTGTCGGACATTGTAAATCCATCCTCACGACGATTGCTTCTGAGAGTAACTTCGCCATCTCGGAAACAAGTGATTACACCGTCATCCTCACGCACGGGCTTCTGCATATAGCGAAGAATGTACTTGCCACGGATAACGTCCCAGTGAGCTGGCATATCGCCAATCCACTGAATCCCGCTGTCCTTCATCTCCGCATCCGGGTTCAGCCCTTTTGTGACGGTTTCGGTGATGACAGATCGTTTATACTGCTCCAGCGTGTCAATCTGGGTTTGAATATCAGCGGTCAGCGCATCGATCTCGGCACATTTGGTGTCGAGAAAATCGGCAATGCGGCACTGCTCATCCATTGGTGGAATTAGAATTGGTGTATTCCCTAATGCGTCAGCAGGTAGATCCCACTGACCCACACGAATTCCACCGGACAAGCGCATAAATTCATCCTTATAGCAGCTTCTCAGCAAGTAATGAAAATAACGTTTAAAAATGGTGTCATCCGTAAATTCATATACGAAATATGCGGGACTCACAATGCCTTCATATTCTGATACGGCAACAGAGCCTTGCCATGCTTTCATTTTATTGATAACGAAATCTCCAGGACGGACATACTTATACTTGGATGTGTCTTCAGAGGTCACATTATGGTTGTCATCACGGCTGTCTTTAGGTATAACGCCAAGTTCTCTATATAGAGATAGTACAACAACATCTCCGGGATTTCTGGGTTCATTTCTTCTGAGATGGTACTTTAATTTATCTGTTTCCCAGCATTTTGGAATAGTTCCAATCCAGGCTATACCACTGCTTTTAGCTTCTCTCATCATCTGACACCCCCGTTCCAACTTTTTCCTTTCGCCTGCGGACTATTATTGCGGCAATGGCAACAATACCAACAACAGCGACAACGCCGCCTAAAATGCTCAGTACCAGCACCCAATTATCTGTCAGCCATTTTACCGCTACAATGATTCCGTAGGTAACTGCCCACAGGGCGACAAACAGAATCAGGCGAATGAGCCAATGAAAGAAAGAACCGCTTGTGCTGCCGTCAATCATCCCGCCGCTGTACATATCGCCGACGCAACGGTAAGCAACAGCGTATGCAGCGGCACCGATCACAGCCAAAATCAGATACTCCCAGTACCATTCTATAGGGAGCCCCAAAGGGTCGGTCAGTATTTCGAATATAAACTTAAACACCCTCTCAGGCCTCCTTTACTCGAACAACTTCGCCACACGCTCAGTCACGGAAAGTTCCAATTCCTTAAATCTGGTCTCAAGTTCCTCGCTCGGCGTAGATGGCTGGTATTTATAGAAATACCGTGTGAACGGGATCTCCGCGCCGGTTTTGATAACAGGCTTCTTTGCACCGAGGTTCTCCTCGAAGAATGCGGCGGCATCCGGGATGTGCGGCAGAACCTCTCTTGCCATATAATCCTCGATGCTTTCTTCCCATTTCACCAGTTCGATGTCCTTGGTTTCCTTGTCATAAATGATGTTGCCCTTGCGGTCGCGCTGGATCTCGGCACCCTTGTCCATAACGGACAGACCGTCCGCAATCTTCTCCAACAGCTTCTTATCTGTTGTAGCCTTGCTTAATACTTCGGTAAGATGCGGCATAAAGGCGTCCGGCGACATCCACACAGTATCGCTGATGGCGTGGTTCAAGTCCGCAAGAATCGCATCGTAGATCGGCTTGCCGACAAAAAACTTATTCAACTGTTTCTGGGCTTTACCGTCCCGCTCTTCCATCAATTCCAAGTCTGCAAATTTTACTTCGTTGTAAAGGCTGTCAAGTGCGCCTTTGCCCACCATCGCCTGAATCCGCTCCTCCGTAATGGCGTAGCTGCGCTGGAGGGGCTGCATTACCGTGTATTCGCGGTAAATGAACTCCTCGTTCCGGTAAATTTTGCAATACTCGTTCTCTGCGAAGTCCGCATACAGCTTGGTAACGGCACTGCGGTCTTCAGGAGAAATCTCATTTTTCTTATCGCCCAAGGCTTTACGCAGCTTTTTGAAGAAAGTAGATGCGTCAATCAACTGAATCTTGCCTTTGCGCTCCGGACGCTTATTCTTGGAGAGGACCCAGATGTATGTAGCGATGCCCGTGTTATAAAAGAGGTCGGTTGGCAGCGCAATGACGGCTTCAATCAAATCGCTTTCCAACATCCAGCGACGAATCTGACTCTCGCCGGATGCCGTACCGCCGGAGAAGAGCGGGCTGCCGTTTTCGATGATTGCAGCACGGCCAAAGTTGTCGTCCATTTTGTCAATGGCAGACTGGAGGAACAGCATCTGCATATCACCGGAACCCGGCAGGCCTGCGCCCCAACGACCATCAAACCCTTTCTGATACTCTGTGCTGACGGCATCTTCGACACCTTCAGCAGCGTCCTTGCCGCCCCAGGCGGTGCCGAACGGCGGATTTTCCAGCACAAAGCGCATCTTCGTGCCCTTAAATCGGTCGGCTTTCATGGTGTCCTGATAGCAGATGTTTTCGGCGTTCTGCCCCTTGATGAGCATCTCGGCAAGGCACATGGCATAAGACTCCGGGTTGATCTCCTGTCCGAACAGGCGCACATCGGCAGAGGGATTATAACGCTTGATGAAATTGTACCCGGTGGAGAGCATACCGCCCGTGCCGCAGGCCTGATCCAATATGGTGATGACCTTGCCGTCATCAAAGATATCGTCACAGCCTTCGGCAAGCAGAATATTGACCATCAGTTTAATAATGTCGCGGCCGGTATAGTGGTCGCCGGCTTCGGCATTTTCAGAGAACTTACGGATCAGTTCTTCGAAAATATATCCCATCTTCACATTGTCGATAGTTCGAGGATCAAGGTCAAGTTCGGAGAACGCCTTGATGACGGAGAGCAGGCGGTTATTCTTGTCCATCTTGTCGATTTCTTCGCCAAAGTTCAGACCGCGCTCCTTGGACATCAAGATTTCCAGCACATTTGCGGAAAATCCCTGCAGATAGCTCTTAAAATTGGCGGCGATATGGTCTGCGTCATTTACAAGCTCTGCAAGGTCAAATTCACTGGTGTTATAAAACTGGAAGCCGGAAATGCGATACATCGCCTTTGCCGGGAAATTCGGGTTTGCTTTGAACTGGTCTACGACCTTCTGCTTGGTGGGTGCAAGCGCACACTCAAAGCGACGGATGATCGTCATCGGAATGATAACATCCTTGTATTTGTCGCTGCGGTATGGTCCGCGCAGTTTGTTTGCGATGGACCAGATAAAGTTCACTTCGGTGGAAACATCGACAGGTGAATCGTCCCACATTGCATCTATCATCTGCTTATTAGCCATTTACTTTTCCTCATTTCTCTATTTATGTAGCTATTATCAGCTGGAAATCATTCATCCTCCTGAAGCAAGAAAAGTGCGTTGTTATTTATCTGGTACAATCTCCATGATATCTTCGATACTGCAATCCAACGCAGTGCATATCTTTAAGAGAATCTCTGTAGTGACATGCCCGTTTCTTCCCATCTTAGTAACGGATGCAGGGCTGATACCCGCCTTTTCGCATAGATCCTTCTTCTTCATATCCTTGTCGATAAGTAGCTTCCAGAGTTTTTTATAACTTATAGCCATAAAGTATCTCTCCTATACTTATTACAAAATGCTCTGCCATTGGCAGCGCATTTGGCCTATCACAACTATACTGCCAAGGCCTATTCCAACGACTGTTAGTGCTATTTTTATGGTAGCACATTTGAGTAGAAAAAACAAGAAAATGATAAATTCGCATGTTCTTTTACCTGATTTTAAAATTCAAGGGCACTCAGTAATGCTACCGAGTACCCTTGACACAGAAATAATATATTTACCTTTAGTTTGATTTAAAATGCACTTTTTCCTTTGCTTTCACTATTTGAATTTGCTTGTCTTGTTGAAGTTGTAGTATGACGCACTCATTCTTGAGAACTATGTCGTCGTTCCCATCTCGTAGAGTAGGTAATTTCAACAGCATAAGCACTCGGTTTAACTCTGCTGCGTCTATAACCCAGCACCAATTTTTGCGGTTACTTTTATCCGGAATCGGTATGCTTCGAAATGACAAATACTGCCCGGTTTTCTCTTTGTTATACATAATGGGGAGAGAAGTATCTTCTTGTCTAATCAAGTTAATTGTTTGGAACGGCTGTCTTCCACGATACTCCAAGTATAACTTGTACAAATAAAAAACATAATCATGTGTCAGTCGGCATACACGCTTCAAATCAAAGGACACCGTGTCCGAGGTTTTATCAAAATCTTTAAAAGAAAGTAACCGTGGAGAATGTTCTTTTGAGAGTACAATTTCAAACGCATCTTCTGCCTGTATTCGCAACGTTTTAGTAGCCAAGAAAAATTGCTGTAACTTGGAGTAGTACTCTACCATATAATCCGGCATTAGCATAAGTTGCTCCTGACCAATGGAATCTGAAAGGGAAATCTTACATTCTCCGGTTGAATTGAATGAACACAAATTCAAAATTTCATTCGCTATGTATTCACGCTTTTGATACTCAACTTGAAGTACTTCACATCCAGCATCAAGATTCTTTCTAAAACTATAAATTGATGCACTTCTCAAGTCATTAGTCCATTTTTCAAAATCGGTCTGAGGCCGAACTTTTGCAGGTAGTAACTCTGCTAATGCATTTTTAGGTGTACGCGTTATACTCCTGGCCATGTCACAATCTTGTCCGATTAGGACAAACCATTCATCTTTACTGTTAGTAAAAATATCGCCGGCCGTCACAGGCAAGAAGTAATCATTGACGGTATAATCGAACGCCTCTAATGTGTTTAACTGCTGGAGATCTGCATCAGGCAAATCCTCATCATCTTCTAAACTATTAATAACCCTCGATAGCCGAATCATTCTTTTTATTGTATCGGCATCTTTCCGGGGAGCGGTTGATAATAGTCTGATCCAATCATTGATAATTTCATATTCTGACGCTCCCTCAGTCCGCGCTTTCTGCGCAAGGAAAAATGCGATTCCTTTATTCTTAATAGCTTTATCAAAGGCATCGCCCATACCTAATAGCGTTTCAGATTTTAGTTCGGAGATAAAATAATTGTACGCACTTTTCGCAATACAAGATTTTAACTGTTCAGGATGCTCTTTAGACACATATTCAAAATACAAAGCATCAGTGATCTCTTCATACATTTCTTTGGATGAGAAAATGCTGCCGATAATATTTCGGCGCATGCCAGTATTTCTATCCAAGATCACCTGAATAACTTCTTTTGCTCTATTAGAGCCAGATAAATAGTTATCTATAATACATACAACGGCATGCTCCGGAGCAGCCTGTCCAATATCGTCAGAGAATAAGCTCTGTGTATCAGCAGAAAAATCCGTATAAATGCGAACAGACTGAGCTCTATTTTCGCTCAAAATATAGTTATTGTAAAGATCATCAAAATAAGCAGGGTGATTAACTCCAATTCCGTATTTAGCGCCAAGCTCATATATTTTCTGAACAGCCTCGCCCTCAAAACGAGAATACTGTTCTTCAAGTAGTACTTTCAATTCGGGATTTACGCTTTCAACCAGCCCAAACGCACAACTAATGTCCCCGTAGGGAATGCTATCATCCCACACTCCAATTTCATCAAAGCATTCGTCAAATAAAGAAAGAAACTTTGACAGAACCTCATGTAGTGGCTGTGAAATAGATTCAATCTCTGCAAGATACCGACAACGGTCATCGACCGCCATTCGGGTAATATCATACAAAGCTCGCTCTTTTTTGTATTCGCCCTGCTTGAAATCGTCTTCGATGATTACAATGCGATTGCACTCAATAGCCGAAAAAAGTCCTTTATAGCTCATTACAATTCCTCCGAGGTATTGGATACAAGCAAAAATTTATATCTGTTTCCGTATTCATTACGCTCGTCGAGCAATTCGATTTCGCCTCCAAAAGAGTTCAGTAATTTCCGAACAATATATAATCCCATACCGCGACCTTCAGACAACGGCTTACCAGACTGCAATGGCTCAAATAAGATATCTTCCATGCTCTTGGAGACGCCTGTGCCAGTATCATACACTACAATACCATCAACACCATATTCTTCAATTGCAATAGTATCAGTTCCAGGATAAGCGTAAGTGCTATCGCTTTGCGCCCGTTTACGGCGCACATCAATCCAATACAAAGAGTTATTGATCAAATTATAAAAGACATGCAGCAACACCCCTTTGGGAACGAACCATGTCAAATCTTTAGTGCTGCACACAATCTGTACTCTTTCTTTTTTTACCGTTGATAAAAGATTTTTTCGGATATTCGATATTACACTTTCGATACATTCATGGATGAATTCATCATATGTGCCCTTCTTGATAAAAGTAGTTTCAAGGAACGAATAGAGACTTCCGATTTGATCCAATTTCCCCGAAATGTTCCCGTAGCTGTTTTTGATAGGAATAACATGTTGATTATAGACCCGTACGCCGCTACTTTGAACAAAGTAGTCTTTTAAGAAATCGAAATGTTCACTTGCATCCGGTACAATACCTGTTTTACTTAATGAGTGCAATTCATGTGTAATTGTTTCTGTAATGAGGCCATTAGCCATAAGTTTATAGTTGTTGTAAGACTCTACTTCGATAGCTTTTAACTGTGCATCGGCCTCAGAAAGCAACACGGCTGTAGACTCTTGAACAGAAGAATCCTCTTTGATATCAGCATCAAGTTTTCTAACTGTATCTGTAAGAAATGCGTAACTTTGTTGGGGAAGGGCAACTTGATCTGTCCCACTTATCTGCGTTCCGCGCCTCAAATGTTCAGAAACATCAGCAAGTGCTTTTTGCATACGCTTATTACGCCGCATCATCTCGCGAAGCGCTGCATCGTTTTTCTTAACACGTTTGGAGAGGTTCTCTTCTAACAGGCCTTCCTCTGCAAGAAGTGTTTTTACCAGATCGTTTGCCTTTCGATTAAGGTCGTAAAAAAGATAGTTAAATACGACATTGATAAGAAGCTTGAATGCTTCGGATGTTTCATTTGCACTAATGTCTAAGCGTGAACTAATCTCTTGAATATGGTTTTGTCCCGCATCAGCCAAGGAAACATATCCAACAGTATTACCGAGATCAAATCGATACCACTGTTGCCCTTTTGTCCTAAATTGTTGAAGTTTAATCCAGTCACTTTCCTTATTTCCTAAAAAACCAATACGAAATATATCTCGATATAGTTTGATTCCATTATAATCTTCCAGAAAGTATTTTAGCTCTTTCAAAGAATATCGTTTACTTGTCTCGCCTAAATCATAGGCAGCATCGATAATAATCTTATCACCGATTGCCGCTCCCTGTTTAAAACTATAAATTGAGCCAGTGATTGGTGTTATTTTCAGAAGTTCCTCAATTGCAGAAAGTGCTTTTTTTTCGATAAAAGAATCAAAGATTAATTTCTTGTCTTCGTCTTCCGCAACAGCATAGAAATCACAGAGAATATTGTAAAACAAAGAAACCAATTCATCTTTTGTCGCAGTAGCTTTAAGCGTATTTTCAATTCTTGTGGAATTGCGTTCCAGTATGTCACGGTAAAAGCTATGTGGCTTTTTTAAGCGCTTAAATGCTTCCGCTTTTACTAATGCCCGATGGACGCGTTCAATAAACCATGGTTTTATGTTCAAACCATAGTTTAACATTCCGTCTTCTGTTGGCTCAAATCGGAAATTGTGAATAGATTCCGCTAAGGCAAGAGTATCATATGGGAATGTGATGTCAACTTCGTGTTCATCGAAATAGAATTTAATCTGCGGTATGAATAGTGTGTCCTGCGCATCTGCAAAAGGTGTAATCAGAAAATTGAGCGCTGACTTAAGTTCTCGATTGACCTGAACTTGGAATGCAGTAGTATCCAACGACACCTGCTTGAACTGCGTGGCGTTATCAATATAGTCCTCTAAATTTGCGTTAAAAATAAATAAGCGAGTATGGTGCAAAGTATTAGGACCATCACAACTTGGTATATCCACTACGCCATTGATCACTGCATTCCAATCAATAAAAACATACGATGTATGATTTTCTTTATCTGAAGAAGTTTCTACAAGTAGCGCTGTTCCAAGTCTCTGAGCTGCCAGTCGGCCAATGCCTTTTTCGCCAAGAGTGCTTTCCTCGTTGGATTTGATATCTGTGGCGATTTTCAAAAAGCCGCCATCAATTGTGGCATCAGTCATGCCACACCCATCGTCTTCAACAACAAGAATCGGTGAAGCAAGGTACTTATTTGGAACGGAGTCACTGACGCAATCCGGGATAAGTCCATTAGATGGCATACTATTATACAGGCGTAGATTTATATGACTTGCTTTTGCGTCAATTGAATTTTTGATTAATTCAATTATAGCAACTTCAGGCGAGGTTATTAAATCTCTACCCAAATGTTTTATAACGCGCGGATCAATCACAATTTTTCTCATGGATTATCCTCCCGAATATCATTCAAGGTCTCCCTTAATGTTTTAGCAATTGCTGCTGCCATTAAGTATGGAACACCGTTGCCTATCATCTTGAACTTCTTTGACAATGGAAGTGTTGGTAATACAACAAATTCTCTTGGCAAAGATTGAATCGCCATAGCTTCCGCTACTGATATACGCCTTTCTTTATAAGGGTGGAGGTGTACTTCGTTGTGTCCATATGCGGCGGTTGGTGAGAATCTCCAACGATGTAGCCGTTTAAATGACTTGCCACTCGTATCGCCTTCTGCGATAGTTGCGATTTTGTTTCGCCCCTTTTTCACCTGGAATATATCATTGCCATTTGGATGATTTTCAACATCATTTTTATGAAACCAATACTCAACCGTCAGTTTTTTCAGTATTCCTTTAGCAGGAAACACATATGAACTATCTGTCGCAAATTCTCTCTCTTTAGGCCATGTTCTTGTTAGTACATTCTCTGTATTGAAGAGTGCATGTTTATCCCATTTGAATATTAGGGTATTGGGTTCGTTCTGATAGATTTTTTTGTGAATGCCGACCATAAATACACGTTCCCTGAATTGAGGGACACCATATGCAAGTGCATTCAAAACGTTTTCGGCTATAACATAGTCATTAGCTTGAACTTTCATCATCATTTCCTTATAGAAAGCACGATGCTTTTCCGTTTTTACTAAACCCTTAACATTTTCAAACAGGAAAAAATCAGGATGGCAACGACAAATAATATCGAAATAGATCTTAGTTAATCGACCATTTTCGCCATCAACACCAGCATTTTTTCCGGCAACTGAAAAATCCGGGCATGGCGGTCCACCAATAAAACCGACTAAGTTTCCTTTTTCACGCTCTTGCGCAATAAGGGCAAGGAGATTTTTCTTTCCACGTCGCCTTGCATAGCGTTCAGCGCTATCATTACGATAGCCATAGATCGGAGCACGCAGATTCATTTGCATCCTTGCATACCGGTATGACTCAATAAAGAGGTTGTCGTATTCATTAACAAATACTATGTTATATCCGTTTTTTTCAAACGCCAAATCTAAAATCCCGATTCCTGAGAAAAACGAGAAGATGGAAATTTTCTTTTGCATGGTATTACATTCCTTTTTCTTTTTCGTGTTTCTCAAACTCTTCGAAAGTCATAAGGACAAATTTGGGCTTGTTATTTTTCAGAATAGTTATTAGGCCCTGCTCCTCTGCCATTCTCGCAGCAGAGGAAAAATTTTGATTAACTTTAGAAATAGATAGGGTCTTTTCGATATCAATTTTCATATCGCATACCTCTAAAAGCTTATATGGAGTTGTTAACTAAGATTTTACATCAAATATTAGCTAAAAGTCAACCTAATCTTAGATGTATTTTTGAAAGAAACAGTTGAACCTCCGGACAGTCAGAGCTACAATGCCAACACCTCATCGCGAGGACAAACTGATTGGAGGTCAAATGATGAATTATGAAGCAAGCCCGTTTCAGGACTACGAATCGATCACCATTGATGAGCTGAAGGATCAAGCCAACAGCCTATTGAATCTGGTAACGGATGAGCAGCGACCACTGCGCGTATGCATGAATAATGGCAAGGAGTTTCTGTTGTGCCCTCAGGACCTGCTCGCTCCGATCTGCGATTCCGATTTTCGCCTGATTCTGCTGTCGGCAATGCGGTATGCGATGGGCAGGAATACTTATATGCCTGTGGTGGTTTCCAATTATATCAAGCGTCACATTCGTCTTCTGGATGATAAGTTTCTCGCTCTGGCTGCCGATGATATCCGGCGGCTCCTTGAAGATTACGCAGAGCATGAACTGAATTCAAATTTTTGGCAGGGCCTTTTAGATGCACTTGAAACAGAACAGAGAGAGCGTGCCACTCGTGAGGTAAGGAAGACCAGACCTTGCCCAGTCTGCGGGAAGCCCTTGGAGGTCATGAGTATTACCGACAACCAGCATTCACCAGGCAGATTTGATGTAATTGCCCACTGCCCAAACTGCCATTCTGATTACGAGTGGTTCTGCGATAAGGACGGCGGTGTCTCAGATGTAAAGCAGTATTTCTTTGGATAAGACAAGGCGCACATGGTAGTATTTTTCTTTCTTAAATGTGGTAATCGCTGCGTCCCGGTCAACAAGCATTTTTAAGGTCGGGGTCTGTACGCGCCCCACGTTCAAGGTATGATTGTAAAGGACAGAAAAAAGGCGGGTGGCATTGATACCGATTAGCCAGTCTGCTTTTGCCCTGCATAATGCGGAAGCAAAGAGAGGGTCATAATCCCTGCCGTTCTTCAGACAGGAAAAGCCCTCTTTGATTGCGCTGTCCTCCATAGAAGAAATCCAAAGGCGGCGCATAGGTTTCTTGCAGCCCGCCATTTCATAGACAAAACGGAAAATGAGTTCTCCCTCGCGCCCCGCGTCGCAGGCATTGACGA
>OLYB01002533.1_pt1 | contig 12410 bp, 9 predicted proteins | sample 1674481 | NCBI WGS metagenome assembly OLYB01 (sample SAMEA103958167, study PRJEB25191) | human gut metagenome
ATACTGCGCGGTAAGCGAATCCTGAACCCGCATTACCTCTTCGGGCGTGCCAGCGGCAACAACCTCACCGCCCAACTCACCCGCGCCAGGCCCCATATCGATTACGTAGTCAGCGCTGCGAATGGTATCCTCGTCATGCTCGACCACTACCACGGTATTGCCCAAATCGCGCAAATGCTCAAGCGTGCCAATCAGACGCTCATTGTCGCGCTGGTGCAGGCCGATAGAAGGTTCGTCCAAAATATAAAGCACGCCCATCAAGCCTGCACCAATCTGAGTAGCGAGGCGAATACGCTGCGCTTCACCACCTGAAAGCGTCGCCGTGGCGCGTTCGAGTGTGAGGTAATCAAGCCCCACGTCAACCAAGAAACGCAAGCGAGTCTTGATTTCCTTCACGATAGGCACCGCAATAACCGCCTGCGCATCGGAAAAAGCCAAGTTCTCGAAGAACGCAAGCGAGTCGCGGGACGACATCTCGCAAACCTCATGGATGTTTTTACCGGCAACCGTTACTGCAAGGATCTGGGGATTCAAACGCTTGCCACCGCAGGTTGCACAGGGAATGATGGAAAAATACTGCTCGTACTTCTGACGCTGACGGTCGGAGGACGCTTCTTTATAGCGATGCATTACCGCTTCGCAAATGCCCTCCCATTCAATGAACCAGTAGGTTTCGCGACCGTCGACGGTTACGTAATCCACGCGGATCTTCTCGTCGGGAGCGCCCTCCATCATGATTTTTTGAACCTTCCTTGGAATATCTTCCCAAGGAGTGTCGGGGCTCACGTTGTAATGCTCAAGCACCGCCCGCATAACCTGAGGGTAATAGTTGCCCGTCCTAAACGGCGCAACTGCGCCTTCGGAAAGAGAAAGTGACTTATCGGGAACCACCAAGCTCGGATCGACCTCTTCGCGGCTACCGATTCCCAGGCAATCGGGACACGCACCGTACGGCGCATTGAATGAGAAATCGCGCGGCTGAAGCTCGGTCATGGAATAACCATGCTCGGGGCATGCCAACGCAAGCGAGAACAAGTGCTCGCCTTCCGCCAAACCGCCCGTAGCACCCGAAGAAGTTACCACGTTGGCAGCCTCTTCGCCCTTGTGCATCACCTTCACCAAAACGCGCCCCTCGGCAAGTTGGCAGGCCATTTCGACCGCCTGGGCAATGCGCGCGCGTGCGCTTTCCTTCAGGACGACGCGGTCAACCACCACATCGATAAAATGCTTGATCTTCTTGTTCAGAACAACAGGCTCTCCGCCGAGTTTCGTCACTTCCCCATCGATGCGAACGCGGGAGAAGCCCTCTTTCTGCAAATCCTGAAAGAGCTTGGTGAATTCACCCTTTCGGCCCGCAACAACCGGCGCCATGATAAGAGCGCGCTCACCTTCGCCTAGAGCCAACACATCGTCGGTAACTTGATCAGTGGTTTGCGACTTGATCTCGCGACCGCACTCAGGACAATGAGGGACACCCACGCGCGCGAAAAGAAGGCGCAGATAATCGTAGATTTCCGTAACGGTACCAACCGTAGATCGGGGGTTTTTGCTCGTTGTCTTCTGATCGATGGAAACCGCAGGAGAAAGGCCGTCGATGGAATCGAGGTCGGGCTTGCTCATCTGACCGAGGAATTGACGGGCATAGCTGGAGAGGCTCTCCACGTAGCGACGTTGGCCTTCCGCATAAATGGTGTCGAATGCCAAGGAGCTTTTCCCGGAGCCCGAGAGCCCGGTAATAACGACAAGCTTGTCGCGTGGGATCTCCACGTCGACGTTTTTGAGATTATGCTCTCGTGCACCTTTGATGACGATTGAGCTCTGCCCCATGTTTGGCCTCTTCCTCTTTTTTCGTAACAAAAGATTTTACCGCAGAACAAGGCAAAGCTCGCATGCTCCACAATTGCAACCCGCGCGGGTGAGCCAAAAAACGCACCGATGCGACAACCCGCGAGTCATCCTCGGGGGTGAGCTTTGTGATGGGCTTCCTGCAATCGCTCGGGGGTCATATGCGTGTAAATCTGCGTGGTGGAAAGGCTTGCATGGCCCAGCATCTCCTGTACGCTGCGAAGATCGGCTCCCCCAGCCAGCAAATCGGTGGCAAATGAATGACGCATGGCATGAGGCGTCAACGAAAGATCCAGGCCAGCTTTGCCCAGAGCACGCTTGAACACTGCGCGGATGGCATTGGTGCTCATGGGGTTCCCCTTAGAGGAAAGGAAAACATACGGGCTGGGCCCCTTCATCAAAGCGGGGCGTCCCTCGCTGAAATAACGGGCAAGCGCCAAACATGCCGTTTTATGCAGTGGGACAATTCGCTCCTTCGACCCTTTGCCCATAACACGAAGCAGGGCTTCGTCCATGAACACCTGTGAGCACAGAAGCCCCGATGCCTCGGAAACACGCAAACCAGCCGCATACAGCAATTCAAGGAGAGCTTGATCGCGAAGGTCGATAGCGGAAATATCCTCCGGCCTTTTTCCCGCAAAAGTCGCTGAGAGCAACCGCTCCATATCGCTTTGCTTGATGACGCGCGGTAAGGGCTTGCCCTGTTTGGGACCCTGGATCACCTCAGCGGGGCTCGAGGGAACATGCCCAACCACAACGAGCCATCGATAAAACGACTTGATCGAACTCAGGTGGCGGTTCGCCGTGCGGCGCGCGTAACGAGCTTGATCGAGATAGGCAAGATAGCGTCGTACATGACGATGGGTTGCCTCCAGCGGGGCAATCTCATACCGCTCGCACCAGCGAAGATAATCGCTCACGTCAGCCCGATAGGCACGAACGGTTTCCGCTGAAGCATTGAGTTCGGAGGAAAGCGAAGAGCAAAACGCATCGAGCAGCCCGGTGCAGGGCAGCTCCCCGCATATGCGGGTTTCCCCCTCCAAGGACACAGCATCCCTGCCGCTTGGCGCTTTCTTCGCCATGTCGGGCTGCTCGATAAGATCCATATTAGCCGATCAAGCCCTTCTTGTGCAGCGCCTCCACGTAGCCCTGCAGCGCTTCGTCTCCGCGGCTAGCATAGGCGGCATAGCGTTCGCGCTTGTTGCGAATCTTCTTTTCAAAGGGCTTCATGATGCCGAAGTTCACGTGCATCGGCTGATAGTCTTGCGTTTCAGGGCTAGTAGCGTAGGCGATGAGCGCACCGAAAGCAGTTTCATCGGGAAGCATAGGGGCGCTTTCGCCGTTCAGCTGGGCACTCACGCTCAGCGCAGCATACAACCCTGAAGCAATGGCCTCGCAATAACCCTCCGTGCCGCCGAATTGGCCCGCAACGAAAATCGGCACCGGCAAAGCCTGCGCAGCTTCGGTATTCAGCTGAAGCGTTCGGCTGAGCATCTGAGGGGCATCGATGAACGAATTTCGATGCATTACGCCATATCGGGCAAACTCGGCATTTTCAAGGCCAGGAATCATTCGGAATACGCGCTTTTGCTCGGAAAACGTGAGGTTGGTCTGGAAGCCGACCAAATTGAAGCTCTGCCCGTGGGTATCTTCGGCGCGTAGTTGAACTACCGCCCAGGGACGGCGCCCTGTTGCCGGATCGGTGAGACCAACGGGCTTCAACGGCCCAAAGCGAGGGGCATCGAAGCCGCGACGCGCGATCTCCTCAATAGGCTGGCAGGCTTGGAACAGATCGGCTGTCTCAAACTCTCGCTTGATAACGCGATCGGCGGCCACGAGCTCCTCCATGAAGCGCTCGTATTCCTCTTTGCCGAAGGGAGCGTTCAGATAATCACCGCCACCATCTTCGTAGCGGCTCTGGCTGAACACCTTGGACCTATCCAGCGAATCGGCCATTACCACCGGAGCTGCCGCATCATAGAACGCAAGATGGCCCTGCCCGGTTAGCTTCTGCATATAGGCAGCCAGCCTATCGGAGGTAAGCGGCCCCGAAGCGACGATGACAGCATCGGCAGGCGCGTACAGTGCGGCATCGGACCCATCGCCATTCGCCACGAGGACTTCGCCTTCCGCGCCCAAGCCAACTACCTCCGCATTCACACGCGTGATGAGAGGGTGCGCCTCAAGAGCGTCAGTTGCCAGCTGCGAGAACAGATCACGATCAACTGCGAGCGCCCCACCTGCTGCAACGCGTGTCTCATTCGCAAACGAGATAAGATACGATCCCAAGCAGGAAAGCTCATGCTTCAGCATTCCGGCAGCACTGTCGGGTTTGGTTGATTTCAGCGAGTTCGAGCACACCAATTCGGCGGCATTCCCGCTACGATGCACATCGGTTTGAACCAGCGGGCGCATCTCGAACAAACGAACCGCAATACCACGCTGGGCAAGCTGAAGGGCAGCCTCGGTTCCTGCAAGGCCTGCCCCAATGATATCTACTGTGTTGTTTTCCATAAAAGGAACTATACCTGAGCAGATCTTTAACGCATGCTGAACTTTTCATTATCCAGGCTTTTCCCTAAAATCAGGCACGAGGGATTATTCGTCTCTCAATCAACTGCTAAGGAGACATTATGGCTATCAACTTCTGCCCCCGATGCGGCTCGAAGATCATGGCGGGCGCAAAGTTTTGCGGAACATGCGGCTCCCCTTTGCAGCGAACGAACAGCCAGCCAAGTCAGGCTTGTCCCTCCCAAACAACACCTGCGCCAACGGGCACCCAAGTCGCCTCAGCAACGTCAGCGGCCACCACTGCAACCACAAAGAGTCCTTTAACCTGGGTTATCGTGGCGGTTATAGCCGTCGTAACCATAGGAGCAAGCTGGTTCTTCTTTTTCAACAACGACATCACGGGAACATGGGTCGCCGAAGAGAGCGGAACAACGGTCGAGGTCGTCTTCGATCAAGGCGGCACAGGAACTATGACCTTGTACGACGCCGGCAAGTCAACCGATAACGTTGACTTCACCTACGAGATGAATGACGGCTACCTCCTCATCCAAACCAAAACAACTCTATACAAATTCGGCCGCACGGTCAGGGTTACTTGCGAGGTCCACGGGAACACGATGGTATGGGACCCCGATGGAGACAACATCACCTTCACCAGGCAGTAGCCCCCGCAAGCCAGCCAGTTCATATGGGAATATAGGGACAGATACCATTTTCCCGGCACATTCCCGCTTTATACCGTAGCTGGACCGTAACGACCGTCGGGGAATCGCTCAACCAGCCCGTCACGCTCAAAAGCCGCCAATTTCAGCATAATCCAGGTTAGTTTGTCGCCGACCTGGCCCTGCTCCCCTTCATTCCAGGGCAGTGTGAGCATCTGCTCTACACGCATGGGATTCGCGCAAAGCGCAGCAAGAAGTGGGTCAACCTCGTCTTCGGCCCCCTTTCCAGCCAAGGGGCCTCCCTCAACGCTCCCTCTTTCGGTTTTGCGCATATCCTCCCTGCGCAAACAACCGAATAAGCCGAACAACGCATCTTCGAATGTCACGGAATCGATGACAGGCGTTGCGCCCTGATAGATAAGGCGATTTGCACCTAACGAAGTGGGCGAGGTAATGGGGCCAGGCACCACCAGCACATCGCGATTGGCGGCCAATGCTTCATCGGCAGTCGAAAACGTTCCAGAGGGCAACCCCGCCTCTACGATAAGCGTGGCTCGTGCCAAACCGGCGATAATGCGGTTGCGCGCTCTGAACGTATACGGCAACGGAGGAAACTCCCAATCATGCTCAGAAACCACTGCCCCGCCATGATCGATTATTTCTTGAAACAGGGAAACGTTACGAGCCGGATACGGCACATCACAACCACCGCCCAGCACCGCCACGGTCCGGCCTCCTGCAGAAAGCGCTCCGCGATGAGCATGGGAATCGCAACCAAGAGCCCCGCCGGAAATGATCGGAATTCCCTTAGCCGCAGCTAAGCCGGCAAATTTCGCTGCAGCAGACGCCCCATACGGCGTTGCCTTGCGAGCACCAACCACCGCCAAACCATCGCTTAACGCGTCCGGATTTCCGATCACATACAACGTTTCCGGCGGATCAGGGACATTCGTCAGGGAATCGGGGTAGCCACGCAATCCCCTCTTCAAGGTATAGCGGGCTCCTCGCATCTTAACTACGGGAATGCTCGAATAGCGAGACTTGTGGATGCGCTTTGCCTGTTCCGTCGTAGGCTCTCCTACCATTTCAATCCCCCTCCAAAACGCAGCCCAAAGGCCTCTGCCACCTGAGCGTTCGATACCTGTTCCTGCTCCTCTATATCAGCAATAGTTCGCGCCAAGAGCAGCGTCTTCGCCAATGCGCGAGCGCTAAGCTCCTTGCTTTCAGCAAGGGCGAGGAAGAATTCCTCTGTTTCGACAGAAAAGCAACAAGCATCCCTTAAATACCTCATGCTTTTCCCCGGCTTACCGTCATTTCCCTCGAAGCATGTTCTTTTCTTCTTGAAAGCCCGCGCTCGCTCAACGCCTTCCCGCAACTCAGCAGAGCTTTTCCCCGCTTCCCGTCCCAGCAGCTCACGGCTGCCACTGCGCCATACGTCGATGCGGATATCGATGCGGTCAAGCAAAGGACCCCCAATGCGGTTCTGATACATCTGAACCGCGGCAGGAGAGCACTTGCAGCGACCCGTTGGATCCCCAAAGTAGCCGCATGGACAGGGGTTGGTTGCCGCCAGAAGCTGAAAGCGGGCAGGAAATGAATACGTTCCGTCCGCGCGCGTAAGCGTTATACCCCCGTTCTCCAAAGGCTGTCGCAGCGTTTGCAGCACAGAAGCTTTGAACTCCGACATTTCGTCGAGGAACAATACCCCGTTATGGGCAAGGGACGCTTCACCGGGATGTGGAGGCGAGCCTCCTCCGATAAGCCCTGCTGCCGTAGCGCTATGATGAGGGCTGCGGAAAGGCCGCCGCCCCGCAAGAACAGGCGAAACATCTTCGCCCACCACTGAATGGATGAGCGCCGTTTCCAGACGCTCTTCCTCACTGAGGCTAGGCAAGATACCACCGAACCGCTGCGCGAGCATCGTTTTTCCCGAACCGGGCGGGCCCACCATAATTACCCCGTGCCCACCTGCTGCCGCAACCTGCAATGCGCGCTTCGCCATTTCGTGCCCCAGAACCTCCGAGTAATCGCCTGAAGGATGAATATCCCCAAAGCTAAGTACAGGAGCATTGACGAAGCGCGGCTCGCGCACATGGGAAAGCTGCTCAAGAAACTTGCAGGTTAGGCCTTCGATTCTCACGAATCCCTTATCGGGAGCCCCTGCTATCAAGTCTAGACCGAGCCCCACCGCGCAGCGTTGATAAGCCAGCATACCCGCCGAGCAACGCACGCCACCGCCCAAGGAAAGCTCGCCGACCACCAAAGCACGACGAACCACTTCAGCATCTATTTGCCCCGTTGCGGCCAAAATGCCAAGAGCGATAGGCAAGTCGAATCCCGATCCGGTTTTACGCAAAGCGCCTGGAGCCAGGTTGACCACGATCTTTTCATTCGGCATAACGAAACCACTTGAGCGCAATGCGGCCTTGACCCGTTCCCTTGACTCCTGGATGGCGGCGTCGGCCATGCCAACAATGGCAAACCCAGGAAGGCCATTCGAAATCACAACCTCGACGGAAACGGGAATAGCCTCAACCCCTCGGATGGTGGCACCCTGAACCGAAAACGAACGGAAAGACATACCTATTCCACCCCAAATGCATTCTTGTGAAAGCGCAAGAACGCACGATTCTCAGAAAGCACCAGAATGGAAATAACATCAAATCGAACGCGTATATCGCAATTCTCGTACGTGGCTAGATAGCACGCCGCAATTCGCTCGTAACGCTCGCGCTTTTTAGCATCCACCGCTTCGGCGGGAAACCCCTTTTCAACATTGGACCTCGTCTTCACCTCGACAAAGCATAGGGTGTCTTCCTCCAAGGCGATAATATCGGCTTCGCCAGCAATACAGGTCCAGTTAGTCTCCAAGATTTCATACCCTTTGCGACTCAAGAATCGCGCAGCCGCTAATTCCCCCCGTTTGCCCAAGGGCAATTCGCGCTCTTCGGGTGTCGGCTCAGGGAACGGACCCTCTTCGTTTTTCAGACATTCATTTTCAGCAACCATAGCAGCCTCCTTTCGGTGACCACAATAGAAGTCGCATCTTAAATCGATGAGAATTCCGTGCGAAATTGATCGCAAATCCCCGAGAAACAAGGCGAACAGACAGATGGGCGCAGAAACAAAAGGAGATCAACAAAGAAAACCCCGCCCACAATGAGTCCAAGCTATCTTCCGTCCCACAGACGAAAAGAACGAAAGATAGCTTAAACCCGTTGGAGGCGGGGACCGAAATACGAAGAAACCGCTTAGCCGAACAACGATTCCTGCAAAAAGTTCTGACAGAACGATACACGATGGATAGGGGTTAGGCCCTTTTCCGCAATAGCTTGACGATGACGAGCACTCCCATATCCCTTGGAAGAAGCAAAATCATAACCTGGATAGTCTTCATCATAGGAGACCATTAAAGCATCGCGAGACACTTTCGCTATGAGTGAAGCGGCGGAGATGGAGGCGCATAGGGCATCGCCATGAACCACATTTTTTTCGCGAGAGTCAAGATGCAGCGGATTGCCGTCAAGAAGAATTACCTCGGGTACTATGCCTTGAGCCTCAATTTCAGCAACAGCTTGTCGAAACGCCTTCCGTAAACATGCCGTCATACCGCATTCGTCAATCTCGGAGGGTTCGATATTCACAATAGCCCATGCCAAAGCCCGTTCCTTAACCGTTTTAGCCAAAGCGGGCCTATGGGCCTCGGGCACCTGTTTTGAATCGTTGAGCCCCTCAATCGGAGCGGCATCCCTACGAAGCACCACCGCGCCCACCGTCAGAGGACCTGCCAACGGACCACGGCCAACCTCATCGAGGCCGACCGTTACGGCACCATTCGTAATCTGCTCCTGATAAGAATACAGCTGGGATACCCGCTCGCGCTCTGCTTGCTCGGCAGCCAAACGACGCTTTGCGACGGCAAGCGCGTTCTGTACCCCCTTGCGCGTATCGGCACACAACGAGCGCTCCAAAACCGCATACTCTTCTGCCGAAGCCTCAGAAAGCCGTTTCTTGATATCACTCACTGTTTGCATGCATCGCTCCTATCTCAAACAGCTCCCCATTCTACCCTATCGCCATAAATGAACGAGGACGCGAAGAAACGATGGGCGCAGGCGAGGTATTCAGTCGCCCTTCGCCTGGTTCCTTTTGGTTCGGCTATCGAAATCAGAAGCTCTCCTCAAAAGGGCGATTTGCTCTTTCTCAGGGAAGCAACCCACAGGCCTCCGATGCGCCTAAAGGCATGCGGCCCGGTTACGTCTAATCTCAATAAAAAAGACCCGCCAAAGGCGGGTCTTGAAAGAGCTAGTTAAAAGCCTTTTCCTTGATCTTGGCAGCCTTACCAACCTTGTCGCGAAGGTAGTAGAGCTTAGCACGATTAACGTCGCCGCGGCGGGTTACCTCGATCTTCTCGATCTTGGGAGAATGAACCGGGAAGGTACGCTCTACACCAACGGAGAAGCTGATCTTGCGAACCGTGAAGGTCTCACGGGAAGAAGCGCCATGACGGCGGATTACATCGCCCTGGAAGACCTGGATGCGCTCGCGGTTGCCTTCCTTAATGCGGTAGTGAACCTTTACGTTGTCGCCAACGTTGAAATCTGCGACCTCAGGGTTGATCTGCTGCTGCTCGATTGCGCGGATAATATCCATGGTTTCCGTTCCTTCTATATGCTCAACACTTAGTTTCACTAATAGGGTGTCTTCTGACACAGCCGAAAATTATACTGTTAGCCAGATGTTCATGCAAGGGGTTTATTGCTTTTTATTGACAAACCTTCACTGACACCATATTCCCTCTTCTTTGGGCTGGACGTAAGAAGAAGCTGCCCAACGATGATACCAGTTCACTCGCATTCGTGGGGCAGATACTCCGCCAAATACCCTTTATCCGCCAATGCCTTCTCAATATCATCAAGAGCCTCTTCGCTTTCGGCGGACACCAAATGGAAGTGGTACCCCGAAGTAACCGTCATAAGCAGTGAAGAACGCCCTGTACGCATATCTTCGGCAAAGCGCGCAATGTCGCGGCGGCTCAAAGACGCAGTCACCTTTCCGTACACGCGATGATTCACCATAACGTCTTCCACGGTACCGCCTAGATCGATAATGGTTTCAAGCTCATCTATCGTTTGCTCTTCCCCGTGGTGCACCTTGAAACGCCGCATGAACACCTGCGGCTCCCTCGGAGACGCCAGAACGTAGCCGCGATTGGTGGCTACGATATCGTGCCCGTTTGCGCGCAGAAGGGCAATATCCTGCACGATAATCTGTCGGCTCACCCCCAGCTCTTTAGCAAGTGCCGCACCCGAAAGCGGCTTCTCCGACCCCACAAGGTCGGAGACGATGCGCCCCCGTCGCGTCTGCGCGCTTGCCATAGCCTCAGCTTTGCCCATAAGCCGCTCCTTGCTAGTCGAGAACCTTCAGATGCTTCATGCTTAGGTCAAGAATACCCGCCGAATGAGTAAGCGCGCCAGAAGACACGTAGTCAACACCCAACGTTGCGATACCTTGCAAAGCATCGATATCAACATTGCCCGAGCATTCCGTTTCAGCACGACCGTCGATAAGCGAAAGAGCCTCTTTCATTTGCTGAGTGCTCATGTTGTCGAGCATGATGACGTCGGCCCCCGCTTCCAATGTCTCGGAAACCTGCTGCAGCGTTTCGCATTCCACTTCAATCTTGCGAACGAACGGTGCACGCGAGCGGGCAGCTTTAACGGCATTCGTTATGCCGCCGGCAGCATCCAGGTGATTGTCTTTCAGCATCACACCATCGGAAAGATTGAAGCGGTGGTTTCCGCCGCCGCCTAAACGCACTGCTTCCTTTTCGAAGATTCGCATACCCGGCGTAGTTTTACGAGTATCAACGATGACGGTCTTTGAGCCGGCTTCCGCCAGAATATCAACCGCTTGGCGTGTCTTAGTAGCTATACCGCTCATACGCTGCAGATAGTTCAAAGCCACACGCTCACCTGAAAGCAGAGCACGAACGTCGGCGTGTACAACACCCAGCAACTGACCCGACGAGATACGCTGCCCATCGACAACCGCAGCATCGAATCTTGCTGCTTGGTCAAGGATCTTGAAAGTGCGTTCAAACACCTGAAGTCCAGCAATAACCCCATCTTGCTTGGCAATAAGTTCAACAGTGCCGCGATGCGCCTCAGGCATCACCGCAGCAGTTGACACGTCTTCGCTGGTGATGTCTTCGCAAAGCGCTCTTTTTATATGCTCATCAACAATCAGCACAAACGAGGAAAGATCCATCTACCTCGCCACCTTAACGACAACATCGGCGGTAACCTGCTGGGGCATCTGGGCATGAGCTGCGCGCTGGACAGCGCCCACTGTCGAAACCGCACCCGCATACATGGAGGCCGTCTTCGCCATGCGAGACGACACGACTCGCGCAGCACGCTGGGCGAACACCAGCGATTCAAGCAGCGAATTGGAGGCGAGGCGATTCTTGCCATGAACGCCATTGCAAGCCGTTTCGCCCAATGCAAAGAAGTTCATCATGGTTGTTTCCGAGTCGCTGTTCACATGCACGCCGCCCATGAAATAGTGCTGGGCAGGAACCACGGGGATAGGCTCTTTCAATAGATCGTAGCCCTCTTCGAGGCAGTGCTCGTAGATGTGAAAGAAGTGACCGGTGATTTCATCGGGCGACATGCGCTCGAAGGAAAGCAACACGTGATCGGTGCCATCTTTTTCCATTTGCTCATAGATGGCCGCAGAAACCACGTCGCGCGGTTGCAGCTCATCGGTGAAACGATTGCCCTTAGCATCGAGCAAGATAGCACCTTCGCCACGACAGGATTCCGAGATTAGAAACGCACGTCCCGGGTGCTTGACGTACAAACTTGTAGGATGGATCTGAACGTAATCCATATGCTCAAGCGCGACGCCATGCTCCTGGGCAATGCGGCATGCGTCTCCCGTAAGGCTGGGGAAATTGGTGGATCGCTCATAGCGCCCCCCAATACCCCCTGTGGCAAGCATGGTGTAGGGGGCACGAATAAGAAGGCGACGCTCGGCTCCTTCGCCGCCACGACGATCGGCGCATACGACGCCTACGCAACGATTCCCCTGCGGAGCCTCGATGATATCGGTAACCTCGATATGCTCCAAAATCCGTACATTGGGAAGACGGCGGACGTTTTCCAGCAGCGTGGTGGTGATCTCTTCACCCGTGATATCACCGTGATAGCAAATACGAGGACGCGAATGGGCCCCCTCACGGGTATATGCCAGCGAGCCATCAACCTCGCGTTCGAAGTCTACCCCGCGTCGAATCAGGTCGTTGATGACCGAGCGGCTTGATCGAATCATGATGTCGACGCTTTCGGCACGGTTTTCATAATGGCCGGCCCTCATGGTGTCTTCGTA
>OLYB01002534.1_pt1 | contig 12409 bp, 10 predicted proteins | sample 1674481 | NCBI WGS metagenome assembly OLYB01 (sample SAMEA103958167, study PRJEB25191) | human gut metagenome
ACAGGTTTTTCAGCTTATCAAATACACTCTGTTTCTCTTCCAGATTCAAAAATTCTACAGTTTCCCCAAGAATTCTTCTGCAGATATTAGAATAAGCCTGTCCTGCCAGACAATCTGTTCCTACCAACGGTTCACCCTGGTTTGTTGCAATAACGATATGCTCATCATCCGGAACTGCACCAAGCAGTGGAATCGCAAGAATATCACATACATCTTCCACGGACATCATGTCACCGCGTTTCACCATATCCATGCGAAGACGGTTAACGATCAGCTCTGTCTTTTTTACTTCATTTGCTTCCAGAAGTCCGATGATACGGTCGGCATCACGGATGGATGATACTTCCGGAGTTGTAACTACAAGTGCACGGTCAGCACCGGCAATTGCATTTTGGAAGCCCTGCTCAATTCCTGCAGGACAATCCAGAAGTATGTAATCGAATTCTTCTTTTAATTCTGCGGTGAGTTTCTTCATCTGCCCCGGAGAAACTGCGGATTTATCTTTTGTCTGTGCGGATGGCAGTAAATAAAGATTCTCATATCGGCTGTCTCTGATCAGTGCCTGTTTAAGCCGGCAGCTTCCCTCAACAACATCAACAAGATTATATACAACCAGATTTTCCATGCCCATAACAACATCAAGGTTGCGAAGACCGAGATCAGTATCAATAATCACTACCTTTTTGCCAAGCTTAGATAATCCTGCACCTATATTTGCCGTTGTTGTTGTCTTTCCAACACCGCCTTTTCCTGATGTAATTACAATAACTTCGCCCATGAATAACTTCCTCCTATAACTGGTTTTACTTTAATCCCTCCGATCCGCAGTTTTTTAGGCTGCATATGGAGTGCTGCTATGACAGCATCTGTCCTGCCGGCGGCACCTGCAATCACGGTTCCGTATATAGTACCTGTCACGATTACATTTCCTTTTGATGCAACCGTTGCACCCTCTTCAACATCTCCGATGATCACGATGCTCTGTTCCGACTCCAGAACCTGTCTTCCTCTTAATGTACCTTTATAGAACTGTCCGTCCCTTTCATGGATAGCTTCAAGGCTTTCGTCCAGTAATTTTTTATGGACTTGTTCTGTAGCAGTATTCTTTTCAATAATGCATAGTATTTCAATACCGGCAGCTGATTCAATCGCTCTTGTCAGCTGCCGCTCTTCTTCTTCTGTGAAAGAACGGCCTTCATATTCTACCGCCATTTTTGCATGATTAAAAAATTTGGCGGCAGATTGAAATTTGTTTTTTACGTCATCAAGCAATTCTTCAAATGAATTGTCGGAATTAAAATAAATCGTAATGCCGTATTTGTTGCTCTTGATGAGAACATCATCTTTCACATAGAATCATCCTTTCTTTAATCTCCACCGTTTGATCCAGTTCCAATATTGGAAGCCTCTCCGGTGATCAGTTCATTTTCCGGAGTAACTTTATAATAATACTCCATGACATTATTACCAACTTCAGCTGCAAAAGTTGAACTGTAACCATTGGCGATACGTATTGCAAATGCAATCTGTGGACTGTCACTAGGAGCAAATCCTACAAAAAGACCATGATCCGGGTGAGTCTGACTTTGCTGAGCTGTTCCTGTTTTACCGGATAATTGTACACCGCTGGCATTTAATTTTGTGAAAATATCTTTGTGTTCGGATGTTACCACTGCTCTCATACCTTCGTGAACTGCCTGCCATGTAGTAGATGATACATCGGTTACTTTATTTTTTACTTCCGGTGTATAATCTTTTACTGTCTTTCCCTTCGGATTAGTCACTTTGTCTAAAAGACTTAAATTATATACAGTACCCTTATTTGCAACAGCTGTAATATATCTTGCCAGCTGACTGGTTGTATAGTTGTTGGTTCCCTGTCCGATAGCGGATAATACAGAGTTGTCATCGGAAATCTGCGGATCTGATTCCGGAATTTCCATACCGGAAGTATCTCCAAGTCCGAATTCTTCTGCATATTTCTGCAGTTTTGCAATTCCTCTTTCACTTGAATAGTAATTCTGAGTACTCTTTCCGTCAGAAGTATCATTATCTAATTTTGAATCGCCTGTACTGTTAAGGCCAAGTCTGTATCCGACTTCATAGAAGAAATCATTACAAGAATGTTGAATTCCCTGCGATACATTCAGGTTGCCATGAGCAGACGGATAAATCCAGCACTTTGGATTTGGTGTAACTTTTTTATATACACCTGCGCACGGAAGGTAAGTATTTACATCAATAACACCTTCTGTCAGACCGGTGATAGCAGATAACGGCTTATAGGTAGAACCTGGTGCTGTTTTTTCCTGAGTTGCATTATTATAAAATGGACGAGACTGATTTGTAAGCAGTTTACTATAATAATCGGAGTCCATAGTATTTGCAAGACGGTTGTTGTCATATCCCGGATATGATACACAGGCCAGTACTTCACCAGTATTCGGATCTGTTGCAACTAAAGATCCGGTACATGGTTCAAGTCCAAGCTGTCCCGGGGTAATTTCCAGTGATTGGATCTTGCTGCGGATAAAATCATAAGCACCGATGCTTCCGGCTTTTAAGCTGTCGTACTGATTATCTTTTTTATCCAGAATATTCTGCTCATATAACATCATACATATCTGTCTGCCGGTAATAGTTCCTGATTTTATCATGTAACGGTAGATCAGTTTGTCAAAATTGTTATCGGTATTTATATAATCCAGAATATAATTTATGATTCCCTGATATACTTCTCCGGAATCGGAATATTGTTCGTTGGATTTTATATAGTCTTTTAATAAAGAAGTATCTATCCAGTTCTTTGAAATTGCATAATTCAAATACGTATAAACATTAATAGATTCTTCATCTTTCCAGGCTTTATACGTAGCATCTTTGGTATCAATGGATTTTGACATCAAGACGCCTGTACCGTTAGTCAGTACATCAGATACCAGGTATGTCAGATACGCCTGGACTTCTTTTGGCTGATCTTTGTATGCGGCAGCTTTTGAATCATTCAGCACTTTTGTCAGTGTATTTTTAACTTCTTCTTTTCTTATAGAAAATGCAGAGGCAACTTCTTTTTCAGCTTCTCCGGCATCGGGATCCGTAAAGTGTGTCATGTCAAGCACATCATTATTGATCATTGCGTTATATACATCACCGATCGGGATGATAACGTCACTTCCATCTTCTACCTTATTGCGGTCAAAATCAAGAGAGTTCTGAATTTTGGCGAGAAGAACTCCTGCAAGTTCCTGCTCGAGAATATTGTAGGCAGCTTTCTGCAGATTGGCATCAATCGTCAGATAAAGATCATTCCCGGCTTTCGGATTTGTTCCTTTTACGGTTTTGATAACTTTACCTACGTTGTTAACATAGAGTTTCTCGCTTCCTTTTTTACCCTGAAGCTGAGAATCCATCGCCTTTTCAAGTCCTGCCTTACCTACAGTATCAGTTTTGCTGTATCGTTCCTGATCGGCATCGCTTAAAGCATCATACTCTTCCTGCGAGATCTGACCGGTATATCCGATAATATTTGCAAAACATTTACTGTCAGCATACTTACGAAGTGATTCTTCTTCTACATTGATCCCTGATAATTTGTCCAGATTTTCCATAATATCTGCAACTGTGGCATCGCTGACATCTTCAGCGATTGTGGTTGAGATATATTTCTGATAACTGTTCAGCCAGATCTGATAACGAATATTGATCAGTTTTAGTACAGTGGACTTGTCCATCTCCTTTTCATTAATTCCGAATTTTTGTTTATCCGTACAGAGATAATGAATAAGTTCATCTGCCGTTGTTGCTTTCTGTTTTTTAGAAAGCTGGTCGATGGTTGATTTTCCATATACATCGGCAATAAAACGTAATTTCTGAGTCTCATTTTGCGCAACAAACTGATAATTGTTATTACTGTCCAAAATGATTCCGAAGTTATTGATAACGGTATCTCCGTTCGATTCGACCATTTTAATAACAGAAGAAATCGTCTTGTTCAAAACTTTATTCTGTTGTGCTATGCTGTCATAAGATCCGTTATCTTCGATTGTAACGGAATATGCCAATTCATTATATGCCAGCAGATTACCGTTCCGGTCATAGATATTACCACGGGTACCCTGTATTTCTTTTGTTTTCTGAATCTGCAGTTTATAATCATCAAGATATTCCTGCCCTTTGACAATCTGAAGATAGAATATTCTCTGTACCAGGATTGCCGATGTAATACAAAAGACAATAATTAATACAAATATTCGAGATTGTACGAATTCTGCAATGCCGGATTTGATCCGTTCCCATAAACTATACAAATTTACTTGCACTCCTTTGCTCTTCTGCTTCCAGTTTCTTGTTAATGTGTAATATGATCTGATACAGAATCAGAGTAACCAGAATGGTATACACAAGTTCTGGCATAATGATCTGTCTCAGGTATGCTTCAAAAGCAAAATCCCCCTGCAAAAGATACATACAGAAGTATGTAACTAAACCGTATATCAATTCACTGATCGCAATAAGTGCGATAGGAAGTTTGATATCATCATCGTAAAAGAGTCTTCGAAATGACCCGTTCATGTAACCAATTACCGAAAAAAGCAGGGTGTAAAAACCGAGAGTGTTTCCCCAGAATACATCTGTCAGGAAACCGGACAGAAATCCAACGGCAAGGCCCTCTTTTTTCCCTCTCATAAATCCGAACGAAGAAGTAACGATAATCAACAGATTGGGTTTGATCGTTGCGAATGCCAATCTGTGAAAAACGGTACATTCTAATAAAAAGCAGATAATGATAATGAAAAATGTGATAAGTTTTCTTTTCATATGCTACTCTCCCTTGGTGCTTCCGGATTCCTGTTTGATGAGTTCGCTTTTGGTCGTTGTAATAACAAGAACCTCCTGAAGTTTGCTGAAATCAACAGCAGGTGTAATGTATCCGGAACGTGTCAGGTTATTGGAATCTACTTTTACATCACTGACATATCCGATAAAGAGTCCCTGAAGAAATCTGTCGCTGACATGCGAAGTAACGACTTGTTCTCCAACTTCAATCTTATTATCATTATTAGCAAGCTTTTCAAAACGGATTCTTCCATTTTCCATCTGTTTTAAATCACCTCTTACCACACAGGTATCTGAAGTAGAAAGAAGCATTGCACTGATATTACTTTCATCATCTATAATAGAACGTACCCGGGCGTAATGAGGTCCGACTTCTGTTACAATTCCCACAAGGCCGCTGCCTGCAAGAACATTACAGTTTTTCTTGATTCCGTCTTTGCTCCCTTTGTCGATCGTAAAGTCGCTGAACCAGTTAGAACCGCTGTTGGAAATTACATGTGCGCCGATTTTTTTATAATCCGAATAATTTTCATCGAGTTTATATAATTCACGGAGTCTTTCCAGTTCATACTGATCCTGACGGAGTCTGGTGTTGTCTATTGTAAGATCATCTACTTTGGATTGTAATTTTTTGTTTTCCTTTTTCATATCCTGCAGTGTCTCAAAATTATCGGAAAGATCGCTCATATAACGTCCTACATATCCGATACCTTTTTGCATAGGAATTACTGTATAATTTGCAATGAAACTGATTGGTCCGTTCCCTCCGGTAATACGTTCTACCCCCATCAGAATAACACAGATGACGATTACGATGATCAGCCAGTATTTACTTGGAAGGGAAGATTGATTTTTTGTCTTCATTATCTCATCCACCTATAATTATCTTCTATCATTGAAAATGTAAGTTTTCTTAAATCTTTTGACATAATAATACGCTTCAGCCCATTTACCGCACAGGTATCCGGTTCCAGAGCTGTCCTTGATTTGATTCCAACCATCTGCTCGATATATATTTCGAGGCCTGGCATATTTGCAAGTCCACCTGTGAGGAAAATCCCGTTTTCATAAATTGCTTTGCGAACCTCAGGAGGTGTCCTGTCTAAAAGAGAATGTATTGCTTTTACACATTCAAGCAGAGGATCCTTCATTGCCGCACGGACAAGCATAATAGAAATAGGCTTTCGCATCGGTACACCTGTGATCAGATCTCTTCCGGCCACCGATAATATAGAATCGGAATCACCCGTAAATACATTGAAATTTCTTCGAAGTACTTCTGCCGTCTGCCGTCCGATCAAAAAGTCGTGACTGTGTTTTACAAGATTGATGATCCCCTGGTCAAACGTCAGACCGCCGACCTTTACAAGGCGGTTTAAAACCATACCTCCACCGGCCAGTACAGATAACTCGGTTGTTTCGCCTCCAAAATTCGCAATCATGATACCTTTTGTATTCTGAATATCAAGATTCAGACCTACTGCATCAGCAATAGACCGCTCTACAATGTTTACTTCTTTTGCTTTTGCCGTTGAATGGATTACCAGATCAAAGAATGCTTTCTTTTCTACTTCTGTTACATCCGTTGGAACAGCAATCACATATTCAGAACCACGCGAAAACTGACGTCCCCTTTTTAACAGGTTCTGAAGCAGGAACTGCATGTCATTAAATCTGGAAATGACACCTGCCTCCATAGGAAATGTGATTTCTATATTGGATGGTTCTTTTCCATACATACTGAATGCATCATCTCCAACTGCAAAAATATCGCGATCCCGGTTATCTTTAAATGCAATTACATTTTTCTCTTTCCAGATCGTATCTTTTTTCTTATCGTAGACCTTTATATCATAAGAACCAAGGTCCAGCCCGTATACATTTCTTGCCATCTGACAGAATCCTTTCTTCTATCTTGTTTGCAGAATTTACAGCATGCCCTCCTCACGAAAACTCATATAGCAATTATTGCCAATAATAATATGATCTAACAAATCAATTCCTATAAGCGCACCCGCATCCAGAATTCTTTTTGTTGTCAACATATCTTCACGGCTTGGAGTCGGATCACCACTTGGATGATTATGTAAAATTATAATTGATACCGCATTCTTCTGCAATGCTTCTATAAAAAGCTCTCTCGGTGTAATAAGGGATGCATTTACTGTCCCTTTTGAAATATTGGTTTCGCCGAGAAGCTTTGCCTTCGAGTTTAACATTAATAATTTCATATGTTCCTGTTTCTCGTGTCTTAAATCTTCCATATAATATTGTGCAATCGTTTTCGGTTCGGTAAAACATACGGTTTCTTCATATGAAGCTTTGGAAAGCCTTTTTGCAAGTTCCGATATACAGGATATCTGAATTGCTTTTACCTGACCGATTCCCTTGATCTTTTTCAAACGTTCAACATTAAACTGGTGAATCCCGAGGATTCCGTTTTCGCCGGCATGATACAGGACCCTTCTTGCAAGGTCTACTGCATTTTCACCCTGAGTTCCTGTTCTTAATAATACCGCCAATAATTCAACGTCACTTAAACTGTCCGCTCCCAGACGTGCACATTTTTCATATGGCCGCTCGTCTTTCGGCATTTCTCTCATGGTATTAGATTGATTCATATTTTCTTTAGATTCGCACGACGTTCACAGAAGTAAAGTCAGGGACCTACCTTTCTGTAAACTATAAGAAACGATATATGATAATGGAAAGAATCACGCCAATGATACTTGCCATGGTTATCTTTATCGACAGACCAAATGTTATGACTAACACTCCCAGGTCCAGGACGATCGGCTCGTCTATTCCAAAGGATTGTCCATAACTCAGCCAGGATAAGGCCGGCACCCCTTTTGCCAGCGTCCCGATAAAGCCACCAAGAACTACTCCTGCCAGAATAAGCAGAAATAAAGCCCAGGCGTTCTTACTCCCTGCACCTTTCATATGTACTCCTCCTCGTTTTTCCTATCTAAAAAACTCAATACATTTTATCACATTTCAGAAAAAGTGTATAGGTTTATGATATTAAAAAATTCTTAAACTTCTTTTCGATTTTCTACATAAAGTGAGCATATTTCATAAAAAATTTTTATTTTTTTGTCTCTAACGGGCGATATGTGCCGGCAATCATTTCGGCAATTTTTATTCCATCCATGGCTGCAGATGTAATGCCGCCGGCATAACCCGCGCCTTCTCCACAAGGATAGATTCCGCGGATCTCGCTTTGCAGAGAATCATCTCTTATGATTCTGACCGGCGAAGATGTTCTGCTTTCAACTCCTGAAATGACAGCATCCTTTCTTGCATATCCAGGAAGCTTCTGATCAAATATGCATACCCCTTCCTGTAATGAATCCGCAATGATCTCAGGAAAAATGCGTCTGACATTAGCAAGCCGATACATACCTTTTATCTGTGGAATAATATCACCTAATTTTTGCGAAGGTATATTTTTACAAAAATCACCGAATAACTGTACCGGAACCTTGCCGTTTCCTTCCCGATATGCATTTTCTTCTAATTTTCTTTGGAATTCAACGCCGGCAAGTGGATGGCTGCTTCCAAAATCTTCCGGGGTTACGGTAACGATAACGGCGGTATTGGCATTCTGTCCGTTTCGCTTGCTATAACTCATTCCGTTAACAGCAAGGCGATGAGGTTCGGAAGAGGCATTTACTACATATCCACCGGGACACATACAAAATGTATATACACCTCTTCCGTTTTTCAGATTTGCCGTAAGTTTATACGGTGCTGCGGGCAGAAAGTCCGGATAATGCTCTCCATATTGATCTTTATTAATCATTTCCTGAGGATGCTCCATGCGGACTCCTACTGCAAATGCTTTTGGCTGCATAGGTACTTCGTGTTGGTGCAGCATGGCAAATGTATCACGGGCACTATGACCGATTGCAAAAACAGCAAGCTCTGTATCGAGAACATATTTTTCCTGCTTTTTGAGATCGTATACTTCTAATTTGCGGAGCACTTTTTTGTTCCCTGTTGTAACGGTCTGGATATCAGTGACCTGTGAATGAAACCGTACTTCTCCGCCATGCGCACAGATACATTCACGCATTTCTTTTACAACCCGGGACAAAATATCTGTTCCTATATGCGGCTTGCTTTGATATGTGATCGCTTCCGGAGCACCATGTCTGGCAAAGATGCGGAGAACTTCGTGGTTCCGCCCTGATTTGTCTTTCACAAGAGTGTTAAGTTTTCCGTCAGAGAATGTTCCAGCACCGCCTTCACCGAATTGAACATTCGATGAAGGATCTAATGTTCCGGTCTTCCAGAAGGTTTCTACGTCTTTAGTGCGTTGATCGACATCGGCCCCTCTTTCCAGAAGGATTGGCCGGTATCCGTGGATTGCAAGCATATATCCGCAGAATAGTCCCGCAGGTCCGGTTCCGATGATAACAGGACGGTGCTTGAACTCTCTGGTTCCGTTTGCAGGAAAGTTATAAGCATCTTCTTTCGCCTGAAATTGAATCTGATTACTCTTGATGCTTTTTTTGATTTTTGCCTCATCTTTTACCAGGACATCCACGGAATAAACATAATAAAGATCTGGCTTTTTACGTGCGTCAATGGACTGGCGTCTGATCTTGTATCCCTGAAGATATTCTTTTTTCATATGAAGCGTTTTCAAAATCTTTCGTTCCAGATCTGATTGTGTATGTGCAATGTTTAATTTTAACTGATTGATCCGTATCATGTTTTACTCCTTTTTGTTATCTTTGTAAAAATCACTGCGTATCCGCAGCTGCCTTGCCGGCCAGATAGCCGGTTGCCCATGCCCATTGAAGATTATAACCACCGCAGATTCCATCTGCATCCAGAAGTTCGCCTGTAAGATACAGGCCTTTTATATATCTGGATTCCATTGTCCTGGCACTAAGCTCTATAGTGGAAATCCCTCCTGCACACACTTGTGCATTGTCAAAACCGTTAGTAGTATCAATTAGTACTACGTTTTGCTTGGCCGCTTGCACAAGGCTTTTGAACTGCGTTTCGGACAACTCTTGAACCAGCGTGTGCATACGGATGCGGGCCTGCTCTAAAAATCTCGGTATTAGTTTCTGGTGGAAGATCCCAAGAAGATAATCCGCACAGGTCATTTGCTCCCGCCCTTCTTTTCTTCCTAAAAGAAAGGATAAAAATTCGTTTTCTGACATCTCAGGCAGAAAGTCAATTTTAACCTTTGCATTTTGCTTGAGATATAAAGCTTTCGCAACATAGCGGCTGATTTGAAATACAGGAATTCCGGAAATTCCATACGCTGTAAGCTGTAATTCTCCGCGGTCAGAAGCAATGGCTTTCCCGTCACAGATTGCGGTTACGGAAGCATCGGTTCGGACACCGGCTGCTTTGGCAAATGGATTTTTCCTGACCTTAAGCTGTACCAGCGCCGGAACCACGGGAACCATTGTATGTCCCAGGCCCTTTGCCAGTGTGTATCCGCTGCCATCAGATCCCAGTTTTGAACTGGCCTTTCCACCACAGGCCAGAATTACAGCATCCGTTTTCTGCTTTCCTGTATTTAGCTTTATCATAAAGCCGGACGATATCGGGGTAATATCCGTTACCTGAACACCGGTAAGAATTTTGATGCCAAGCCGGTGAAGTTCCAGTTTTAATAATTCCAGAACGGTAGATGCCTGATCTGAATGTGGATAGACATAATTTCCTCTTTCTTTGACCATAAGTCCGAGAGATGAGAAAAAGCGTATGGTATCTTCATACCCAAACTGCTCTAACACTTCTTCAACAAATGAAATATTTTCACTGCGGTAATAAGAAGATTTCATATCTTTGTTCGTCAGATTACACCTTCCGTTTCCTGTTGCGAGAATCTTTTTCCCGACAGAATCTTTTTGCTCATATATCGTAATCTGAACTTTTGGGTTTGATCTTGCGGCTGCAATCGCAGCTGCAAGACCGGAAGCACCGCCGCCAATGACTGCTATTTTCTTCATCTGCAAATCCTCTTTTTCTGCATAGATTTTTATAAATTTATAAGGTTACGATTCCTGCGCGGACCAGATATTCTAAAGACATCAGAATTCCCAGTTTTGCATGTGGCCAGGTAAGTCCGCCCTGGAAATATACCGCATATGGAGGCTTGATCGGACCATCTGCACTCAATTCAATAGACGATCCCTGGACAAATGCACCGGCGGCCATAATAACATCCGAATCATATCCAGGCATCGGCCACGGTTCAGGTGTAACATAAGAATCCACCGGAGCGGCCGCCTGAATTCCTTTGCAGAATTCAATTACACCTTCGGGAATTCCGAATTCTACTGCCTGAATAATATCATGCCGGCTTTCTGTCCCATTTGGAATTACAGGGAAACCAAGTTTTTCATAAATATTTGCTGCAAAAATTGCGCCCTTTAATGCGGATGCAGATACTGTCGGCGCAAGGAATAATCCCTGATAGAAATCCTTCATCACACCAAGCGATGCGCCTACTTCTCTTCCGAGTCCAGGAGAAGTCAGGCGATATCCGCAGGCATCAATTAAATCTTCACGTCCTGCAATATATCCACCGATCGGAGCAAGACCGCCGCCCGGATTTTTGATCAGAGATCCAACGGTCATATCTGCTCCGACATCACTTGGCTCAATTGTTTCAACGAATTCGCCATAACAGTTATCAACCATACAGACAAGATCCGGTTTGATCCCTTTTACAAATGTGATCAGTTCTCCAATCTGCTTTACGGAGAAACTTGGCCTGGTCTGGTAACCTTTGGAACGTTGGATTGCTACCATTTTTGTCTTATCATTGATTGCTTTTTTGATGTTTTCATAATCAAAAGTGCCATCTGCCAGAAGGTCTACCTGGGAATATGAGATGCCATATTCAGCAAGCGAACCGTTTGACGGCCGGATACCGATCACTTCTTCCAAAGTATCATACGGTTTTCCGGCAGGTGCCAGAAGTTCATCTCCGGGTCTTAGATTTGCCGCAAGTGCGAGTGACAGAGCATGTGTTCCGCAAGTGATCTGCGGACGCACAAGTGCGCTTTCTGTGTGAAAAATAGACGCATATACTTTTTCAAGTGTATCTCTGCCCTGATCATCATAACCATATCCGCTGGCATAATTAAAACATCCGGCACTGACACGGTTGTCCTGCATGGCTTTTATTACTTTCAACTGATTGTATTCTGCAATCTCATCTATCTTTTCGAATCTGTCTTTCAGATTTTTTTCTATATTTTTTCCAAATGAAAGGACTGTTTCACGGATGCCCATTTCATTATAAATTGTGTTCATTGGTATCATAATTGTCTGTTATCCTTCTTTCTGAAAAATTTATCATCTGTTTATTTTGCATCTAAAATTTTAAACCGCAGGGATTCGCACATCGCATCAAACGTCGGATTGATGGACGGAATGCGGCGAAGCACATTTTCCGCTTCTCGGTATCTTTCCATATCATATAAGAGCGAAGCTCTGTTAAGATCGAACATGGCCCTCTCTCCCTCGTACTTGATCAGCGGTTCCAGTCCGAGAAGTTCGCGATATGCAAATGCTGTATCCTGATTGCGTGAAT
>OLYB01002549.1_pt1 | contig 12354 bp, 8 predicted proteins | sample 1674481 | NCBI WGS metagenome assembly OLYB01 (sample SAMEA103958167, study PRJEB25191) | human gut metagenome
GCTAAATATTTTTCATCTACTCCCAAAGCTTCTCCGCATAAACCCCATCAGAAATCAACTCCCTAAAAGCCTCCTGCACAGTCTCTTTATCTTCCTTATATGTAACTCCAAACCAACGATCCTGTGTCTCCAGCACCTTCACGTTTGCCCTTTCTTCTTTCAAAAGCTTGTCCACGATATTCGGTAACAGATATTCGCTCTTTAAATCTCCTTCTTCCACATTCGCAAGGAAATCTTTAAAATCCTCTGCTAAGAAATCTAAAAATTCTGGATATCCTGCCCACATGTTCATGGATACTTTATCTTCTGGACTGATCCATTTCTGTACTTCTTCGCTGTCGCATTTGATCTGTCCGTCTTCTCCCATTTCGATTCCTGTTGTCTCATGTACCTGACTTAATAAACCATTCTCATCGACAACACTGACTCCTCTGGTCACTGTTCCATTGTCGCTTAATGTGTTCTTTAAAATAAATCCGCCCATTCCCATGGTAAATTCTCTTCCAAGTTCTTCTCCTGATACTAAGAAATCATGCAGTTTCACAAATGCTTCTTTTCCATAATAATCATCTGCATTAATAACAACAAACGGTTCTTTGATGATGTCTTTACACACCAGAACTGCCTGTCCCGTTCCCCATGGTTTACTTCTATCCACAGGTTTTTTGATTTCTTCCGGAAGATCATCTAATTCCTGATAAGCGTAAGCGAATTCTACGTTCAACCTATTACAGATCCCTTCGATACGCTTTCCGATCGCGTCATGAAATGCTTCCTTAATATCCTTACGGATGATAAATACAACTTTATTAAATCCGGCTTCAATTGCATCATGGATAGAATAATCCATAATAATCTCTCCATTCGGGCCAACCGGTTCTAACTGCTTGATTCCACCACCGAAACGAGACCCCATTCCCGCAGCCATGATGACTAATGCTGTTTTCATAATCTTCTTTCTCCTTTATTCATTTGTCTTTTTCACGGTTAGGATTAGTATAGCACAATTTCGGGACCTATTCTACTGTTACACTCTTCGCAAGGTTTCTCGGCTTATCTACATCAAGCCCTTTTGCCACAGATACATAATATCCAAGTAACTGGAGCGGAATCACTGCAAGTGATGTTGCAAAGTGTGGATCTGTCTTTGGAATATATACAGAGAAATCTGCATTTTCTTCAATATTATAGTGTCCAAATGTCGTAAGACCCATCAGATATGCGCCACGGCTCTTACACTCTACCATGTTACTCAGTGTCTTTTCATATAATGCCGGCTGAGTCAGTACTCCGATAACGAGTGTACCGTCTTCAATCAGAGAAATCGTTCCATGTTTTAATTCTCCTGCTGCATATGCTTCAGAATGAATATAACTGATTTCTTTCATCTTAAGACTTCCCTCTAATGAAATTGCATAATCAATTCCACGTCCGATAAAGAAAATGTCTTTTGCATTCACCTGTTTGGATGCAAACCACTGAAGTCTTTCTTTGTCTTCAATGATTCTGCTGATCTTATCCGGAATCGTCTTCAGTTCTTCGATATATCCAGTATACTGTTCCTCTGTAATCTGACCTCTGATCTTAGCAAACTGAATTGCCAGTGTGTAAGTTGCGATCAGCTGTGTACTGTACGCTTTTGTTGTTGCAACCGCAATCTCCGGTCCTGCAAGTGTATAGAATACATTATCTGCTTCTCTCGCAATAGATGAGCCGATCACGTTCACAATTCCAAGTGTCTTTACACCCTGTTTCTTAGATTCTCTGAGGGCTGCAAGACTGTCGGCAGTCTCTCCTGACTGACTGATGATAATAACCAGTCCCTTAGGATCGAGGATCGGATTACGATATCTGAACTCTGATGCAAGTTCTACACGTACCGGGATTCTTGCCAGGTCTTCCATAACATACTGTGCTGCCACTCCGACATGATATGCAGATCCACACGCTACAATATAGATCTGGCTGATCTCTTTAATCTCTTCTTCTGAAAGTCCGACTTCTGAAAGATCGATCGCACCGTCTTTTACAACAGAATTCAGAGTATCTGAAACAGCCTTCGGCTGTTCATGGATCTCTTTGATCATAAAATGCTCATATCCAGCTTTTTCTGCTGCCTCTGCATCCCATTCAACTGTTTTTAATTCTTTTTCGATCTCATCGCCATCCAGATTATAGAATGTAATCTCTCCTTTGCGGACACGTGCCATCTCCTGGTTTCCAATATAATATACATCTCTTGTATATTTCAGGATCGCAGGAACATCTGAACCGATATAAGATTCTCCGTTTGCAACTCCTAAGATCATCGGGCTGTCTTTTCTTGCTACATAGATTTCTTCCGGATAATCTTGGAACATCATTGCAAGTGCATATGATCCACGGATACGCACAAGTGCATGATTAATTGCATCTACCGGTGTTCCTTCATATTTTTTATAATAGTAATCTACCAGTTTTACTGCTACTTCTGTATCTGTCTCTGAGTAAAATGTATATCCTTTTCGTACAAGTTTATCTTTTAATTCCTGATAATTTTCGATGATACCATTATGAACAGCTACTACATTTCCGTCATCACTTTTATGCGGATGTGCATTGTTCTCAGACGGTTCTCCATGAGTTGCCCATCTGGTATGTCCAATACCACAAGTTCCTTTTACAGTTTCTCCATCATTGGTCTTCTCTGCTAAAACTTTCAGTCTTCCTTTTGCCTTAATAACTTCTACATCTGCATCACCGTCACGTACAGCGATTCCTGCAGAGTCATATCCACGATATTCCAGTTTTGCCAGGCCATCTAACAAGATGGGTGCTGCCTGATGTTCACCTGTAAATCCTACAATTCCACACATATTATCTTTTCTCCCTGTAAAAATTCTCAATATAGTCTATTCTTCCAGTGTCATTCATGTATCTTTCTAACTTGCAATATGTCCTTTAGCCTTTACAACATCCACAACCTGGTCTACATATTTTCTACAGACTTCCTCTGTCTCGGCTTCAACCATTACACGAAGAAGCGGCTCTGTTCCTGATTCACGCACAAGAATACGACCGGTATCTCCAAGTGCTTCTGTAACAGCTTTTACTGCTGCCTGCACATCTGCGTCATCCTGAGCAGCCTTTTTATCTGTCACACGTACATTTTCAAGAACCTGTGGATAAATGGTAAGTCCATCCAGCAGTTCGCTCATCTTCTTCTTTCTTGCCATCATAACTTCCATCATCTTAAGACTTGTAAGGATACCGTCTCCTGTAGAAGCGTATTTTGAAAAAATAATATGACCTGACTGTTCTCCACCAAGGATACAGCCATTCTTTGTCATATATTCGTATACATATTTGTCTCCGACTGCAGTCTTCGCATAACCGATTCCAGCCTCATCAAATGCTTTGTATAATCCAAAATTAGACATAACCGTTGTAACAACTGTATTATTCTCCAGTTTGCCTCGCTCTTTCATATATTTTCCATAAATGTAAAGGATCGCATCTCCATCTACCAGATTTCCTTTTTCATCAACGCAAAGACATCTGTCTGCATCTCCGTCATAAGCGAATCCGACATCCAGACCATTCTCAACCACGAATTTCTGCAGGCCGCCAATATGTGTAGATCCTGCATTATTATTAATATTGGTTCCATCAGGTTCTGCATTGATAACATAAGTCTTTGCTCCCAGAGCATCAAATACGGATTTTGCGAGGTTCCATGAACTTCCGTTCGCACAGTCAAGTCCGACTTTCACTCCCTTGAAAGAATAAAGTCCCAGTGAGATCAGATAACCGATATAACGATTTCTTCCTGATACATAGTCTACCGTACGTCCGATCTTAGATGTATGTGCAAACGGAATCTCTTCATAATTTTCCCCAAATACTTCCAGCTTGCCATCCAGATAGTCTTCTACCAGTGCAATCGTTCCTTCATCCATCTTCTCTCCATTACCGTTGATCAGCTTGATTCCGTTATCATAATACGGATTATGGCTTGCCGAGATCATAATACCACAGTCAAACCCATCGGTTCTTGCCACATAAGCTACAGACGGTGTCGTCGTAACATGAAGCAGGTAAGCATCCGCTCCCGAAGCTACCAGACCACCAACCAGTGTATATTCAAACATATAGCTTGAACGTCTTGTATCTTTTCCGATCACAATACGAGCTGGTGTATCATCACCGTTACGACGCTTTACTTCTCCGTAATACCATCCAAGAAATCTTCCGATCTTATATGCATGATCTGCTGTTAAATTATTATTGGCTTCTCCACGGAAGCCATCTGTTCCGAAATATCTTCCCATATGTATTCTCCTAAAATAAAAATTTTTAGTCATTCCGTTATCAAGTAACTGCCACCATTATAGTTGGTATCAGGATTAAGTTCAAGCAAAAGTGGCAAAAAAGTACGCATATGTGCAAAGACATCTTTCGTACATATGCATACTTTTTACTCAACAATCACTATTCTGCTTTCATTCCAAGTTCTTTTTCACACAGTTCCAGTGATGATGCAATCACTGCATCCATGTCAAAATATTTGTATTCTCCAAGGCGTCCTCCAAAGATCACCTTTTCTTCTTTTTCTGCCATTTTTTTATATCTGGCATAAAGGGCACCATTCTTTTCATCATTAACCGGATAATATGGTTCATCCCCCAGTTTCCACTCCGAACTGTATTCCCGGCTGATTACAGTCTTTGGAATGTCATTTCCTTCTGAATCTTTTCCAAACTCAAACCATTTATGCTCAATAATACGAGTCCATGGTGTCTGACGATCTGTATAATTGACTGCGGCATTCCCCTGATAATTTTCCTGATCCAGAAGTTCTGTCTCAAATCTTACTGATCTGTATTCCAGTGTTCCAAGTTCATATCCGAAATATGCATCGATCGGTCCAGTATAAATAACTTTCTCGGCCAGCGCATCTAACGCCTCTTTATTCTCCAGATACTCCGTATTCAGGCGGACTTCGATTCCATCCAGAAGATTTTCAACCATCTTTGTATATCCTCCGACAGGAATTCCCTGATATAACGCATTAAAATAATTATTATCAAATGTCAGACGCACAGGAAGTCTTTTGATAATAAACGCCGGAAGTTCCCTGCAGTCACGTCCCCACTGTTTCTCCGTATATCCCTTGATCAGCTTTTCGTAAATGTCTCTTCCAACCAGGGAAATTGCCTGTCCTTCCAGATTCTCCGGCTCTTTTGTTATCTCTTTTCTCTGCTCTTCAATCTTCGCTTTTGCTTCCTCCGGAGTAACTACTCCCCACATCTTATTAAATGTATACATATTAAAAGGAAGTGAATACAATTCACCCTTATAATTAGCCACCGGTGAATTCGTAAAACGGTTAAACTCTGCGAACTGTGTAATATAATTCCATACTTTTTTGTTATTTGTATGGAATATATGTGCACCATATTTATGTACATGGATTTTTTCTATCTCTTCCGTATATACATTTCCGGCAATATTCGGGCGTTTATCGATCACCAGAACGGATTTTCCCGCTTTCCTGGCCTCATGTGCAAACACTGCTCCGTATAATCCGGAACCAACTACCAAATAGTCATATTTTTTCATGTTCAGTTTTTCCTCTTCTTTATTTATATTCTTTCAGGTAATAGGATTATTCTATCATATATCTTGGTTAACTGAAAGATGCTGTCTTATTTTTTGTATCATTTCGCTCTTTCACTTTATCACGTTACCAAACGATTGCATTTCTTTACCGAACATATTATACTATTTAAAAATGAAATAATTCAATTTGAGGTGAAATTATGCATAAAGAATTTTTAATGGGAAATGCTGCCATTGCCCTCGGTGCTGTTGCCGCCGGCGTCAATGTTGTGGCAGGCTATCCCGGAACACCATCTACCGAAGTGCTCGAAACAGTTGCCAAAAACCGGCCGGACGATGTCTACGTAGAATGGTCCGTGAATGAAAAAGCCGCAATGGAACTGGCTGCCGGAGCAGCTTATGCCGGAGCCCGGTCAATGGTAACTATGAAACAGGTCGGACTAAATGTGGCATCTGATCCTTTGATGAGCCTGGAATATGTTGGAATCAAAGGAGGAATGGTCATTCTTGTCGCAGATGATCCTGGCCCGATCTCTTCTCAGACCGAGCAGGATACCAGGCATTTTTCCAGATTTTCCAAACTCCCTTGCTTTGATCCATCATCCGCTCAGGAAGCGTATGAGATGATCCAGGAAGCTTTCGAGTATTCTGAAGAATATGGTACTCCTGTGTTCTTACGACCAACCACAAGAGTCTGTCATGGCTATGCCTCCGTCACAGTAAAGGACGAGAAAGAATTTACGCAGCATAAACCCGAAGGATTCATCAAAGATTCCAAACGCTGGGTCATCTTCCCAAGATTATCTTTCATGAATCACCAGAAGATCGAAGCGCGAAACAGAGAATTATCAGATGTCTTTTCTTCTTATGACAAGAATAAGATTCATCCGTCCTGCGAAACATTTAAAGATTCAAAGAAAGGGATTGCAACCGGAGGAATCAGTTATACCTATGCAATGGAAACATTAAAGAACACTGGTATGGTAAAAAACTTAAAAGTTGCAACTCCTCATCCATTTCCGGAAAAACTGGCCGTTGAATTTCTGACTGGTCTGGATGAAGTTCTTTGTCTGGAGGAATTAGATCCGGTCATCGAGCGGGAACTTACCTACATCTGTGGGAAATACCACCTTCCGGTAAAAATACGTGGAAAACTAAGCGGAGACACTGCCTGTGCCGGAGAAAATACCAGAGACAGCGTAACTTCCTATATTAATACTTTTCTCGGCCTTTCCGACCGGAAAGACGCCGGACTTCCTGTAGCGCCGGAACTTCCGGTCCGTCCGCCGGTACTCTGTGCCGGATGTCCGCACCGTGCTTCTTTCTACGCGGTCAAAAAAGCTATGAAGGGAAAGAAAACTATTTTCTGTGGGGATATTGGCTGTTACACACTTGGAAATGCCATGCCGCTCGACATGGTTGACACCTGTCTGTGTATGGGTGCCGGACTGAATATTGCACAAGGGGTAGAAAAAGTTGAACCCGATACAACTTGTTTCGCATTCGTCGGCGACTCTACCTTTTTTGCATCTGCAATCACAGGTGTTGTTAATGCCGTTTATAATCAGGCCAATATGGTACTCATTGTACTGGATAACTCCACAACTGCCATGACCGGTCATCAGCCTCATCCCGGAACCGGACACACTGTTATGGGAGAGATTGTCCAAAAAATCAATATCGAACAGGTACTTCACGGAATCGGTGTAACAGACGTTGAAACTGTTAATCCATTAGACCTGCATACATCTGTAGAATGCGTACAGAAGATGGCAGAGCGTTCCGGTGTGAAGGCAATCATTTTCAAATCACCTTGCATTGCAGTCACAAAACCGGCCGCACCTCTTCATGTTTCCTCTGACAAATGTATCGGCTGTAAAAAATGTATAAAAGAACTGGGATGCCCGGCTATCGTTCTTAATAACGGCAATGTCTGTATTGACAGTTCAATGTGTACAGGATGCGGCCTTTGCAGTCAGGTCTGCCCGGTAACTGCTATTACAGGAGGTGAAGATCATGAATAATCAGAAAAATATTGTCCTCTGTGGAGTTGGTGGTCAGGGAACTGTCCTCGCTTCCAAGCTGCTCGCAGCAGCAGCCATGAGTAAAGATATTCCGGTCATGAGTGCCGAAACGATCGGTATGGCACAACGAGGCGGAAGTGTATTCAGTCATCTTCGTATGGGAAATGATCTGTATTCTCCTATGATCGAAACAGGAACTGCTGATCTTATTATAGGATTTGAACCTGGTGAAACGGTCCGGATGCTTCCTTACCTGAAAACCGGTGGACACGTTGTTGTAAGCACCCGTGCAGTTAAACCTGTTACTGCTACTCTAAGTGGTTTTGACTACGATGCCCCCCAGATGCTCGATTACCTGAAAGCAAATGTTCCGAATCTCACCTTTGTAAATGCTGATCAGGCATGCAGCGATATTGGTTCCTCCAAGGTACTGAATATGGTACTTTTAGGAGCCGCCATCCGTACCGGAGTATTGGATTTTACCATCTCTGAAATCGAAAGCATTATGAAGCAGACACTTCCGGAGAAGTTCCACGAGATGAATCTCCGGGCACTGAATTACAATATATAACAATCAGATCTATCATTAACCAACCGCTCCTGCATTATTGATATATAGGAGCACACCAAAAGAAAGGCGAGGGCATACATATGCAAATTACTGAAACACAAATCGCACAAGTCAACAAACAGATCAAGGCACTTCTTTCCGCAGAAAGTTTCTATGGAAAGAAATTAGAAGAAGCCGGCGTTAACAGCATCCAGTCTGCTGAAGATTTTCAGAAGCTTCCGTTTTCCGAAAAAAATGATCTGAGAAATGCTTATCCTCTTGGACTTATGACTGCCCCGGAAGAAAAAATTGTCCGCATTCATTCATCTTCCGGTACAACAGGACTGCCTGTCATCATCCCATATACCCAGAAAGATGTTGATGACTGGGCTGTCATGTTCAAACGTTGTTATGAAATGGCCGGTATGACAAATATGGACCGCATCCAGATTACACCGGGATATGGTCTCTGGACCGCCGGAATCGGTTTCCAGGCAGGAGCAGAAAGATTAGGCAGCATGGTTATTCCAATGGGACCTGGTAACACGGACAAACAGTTACAGATGATGATGGATATGAAAACAACCGTTCTTGGTTCTACCTCATCTTATGCCCTTCTTCTTGCAGAAGAAATCCAAAAACGAGGGATTAAAGACAAGATTCATCTTAAAAAAGGTATCATTGGTTCCGAACGCTGGGGTGAAAAGATGCGGAAACGTATCACAGAGGAACTTGGTATAGAAATCTATGATATCTATGGCCTGACCGAGATCTACGGACCAGGAATTGGAATCAGTTGTTCCCATGACTGTGGTATGCACTACTGGGATGATTATATTTACATCGAAATTATTGATCCTGTTACAGGCGAAGTATTACCTGACGGTGAACTTGGAGAGATTGTCATTACTACATTAGTAAAAGAGGGGGCTCCTCTTATCCGTTACCGTACCCACGACCTTTCCCGTATCATTCCTGGAGACTGCCCTTGTGGAAGCAAATTCCCTCGTCTTGATACCATCATGGGACGTACAGACGATATGATGAAGATTAAAGGTGTCAACGTATTCCCTGCACAGATTGAGGAAATCCTGAAAGAATTTCCTGAGGTATCCAGTGAATACCAAATCCGTATCTCTCATCTGGAAGGAAAAGATACCATGCGTATCTATGTTGAGACAAACGGAACCGTAGACTTCCTGGATCTCGCAAAACGTATTGCTTCTAAAGTTAAAAGCCGTATTGGATTTACACCGCTTGTAAAAGTAGTAGAGATCGGCTTGTTGCCTCGAAGCGAGAAAAAGACCAAACGTGTCATCGACGAACGTTACGAATAATAATATAATATAAAAAGAAATACATCATTGAAGCTGATTCTTCGTTTTTTGAAGTAACCTGCGAAATGATGTATTTCTTTTTATATTATATTGTTTTCGTTTATAAACCAAGTTCATCGGATATAGCGCACATTTCTTCCAGACCTATATCAATCAGATCTTCCAGCATCAAACCTGTAAACTCAATACTTTCCATGTAATCTCTGTTGGCTCCTTTTGCGAATCTTGCTTCGTTAAAACGCTTTAATACGGATTTTCTTTTTACACTTGCGATCTTTTTATCCGGATAAATCTGTGCAACCGCTTTTAAAAATCCACTCATCGGATCTGCTGCAAGAAGTGCATACTGAATCTTAGTTCTAGCTTTTACACCGCTTTTTGGATTATGTGCACAAATGGCTCCGAAAAGGATCGGATCATCAATTCCTTCTTTCTTTAGGATTTCTACAGATGTCGGTCCATGTACGCTAAGATCATGCTGCCAGTCACACTGCTCCTCATCAAGATCATGCAAAAGTCCTGCAATTCCCCAATATTCTACATCATCCGGTGCAAGACGTTTGGCAAGTCCCCTCATAATTGCCTCCACAGCCAGAGAATGTGTGATATAATGTTCTCCTTTCATATATTTGGTTAAGATTTCATACGCCTGATCTCTTGTCATCTTTGTTCCCTCCTGTAATATTTTCTCGATAATATTGTTTACCGCCATTTTAACACACTAACAGAGTAATGTAAACAAGTGTAAAATCTGCCGATAATACATACAGAGAAAAAGAGCAGTGAAACATTTTTTGTTCCTCTGCTCTTGCATTACGCTGTTACTGACTTATCTGCAATTGTCCCCGAAGGCATACAATACTGTTCTTCTACTCTTCTGGTACAACAATCAGTTCTTTTGTATAGTCATTCAGGACTTCGCATCCATCTTCTGTAATAAGTACAAGGTCTTCGATACGAACACCGATGTTCTCATCTGGAAGGTAGATTCCCGGCTCTACTGAGAAGCACTGTCCAACTTTGATGATATCTGTGTTAACAGATGATACATCACCGAACTCGTGATCTTCCAGTCCGATAGAATGTCCTGTTCTGTGTGTGAAGTATTCTCCGAATCCTTTTTCTTCGATGTAGTTTCTTGCTGCAAGGTCAACATCGCACATTCTGTTACCTGGTTTTGCAGCTGCAATACCACGTAAGTTAGCCTCTAATACTACATTGTATACTTCTCTTGCACGGTCAGATACTTCCCCAATGAATACAGTTCTTGTCATATCTGATGCATAATTGTCTTTGAATCCACCGATGTCAAGGATTACACAGTCTCCGCGTTTTCCTTTTGAATCATCTGTTACATGATGTGGATCTGCAGCACCGTGTCCATATGCTGTAATTGGATCGAATGATACGTCTTCGCATCCGAGTTCTTTGTAGATCTCACGCATCTTTGCATTTAATTCTTTCTCTGTTAATCCTTTTGCTACCCATGGAATGATCTTGTCCATAGCAATATCATTTATCTTAGAAGACTTTCTCATGAGATCCTGTTCTTTCTCATCTTTTACCATACGGATGTAATCGATGATCGGAGATCCGTTCACGAATTTGCTTCCTCCGCCCAGTTCCTGCAGACGAATAAGGAATTTAGAAGGCCATGTCTTGTCGATTCCCATAGTCTTATCTTTTTCCACATATTTGCTTAAGATCTCTACTCCGTCTTCGATATCATCATAGTAAATAATATCTACTCCGAGATCTGACTCCTGTGGGAATAATTTGTTGATCATCATCTTATGATTTCCGTTCACATTCAGATACAATGCCAGAAGTCTTTCTCCTGGAAAGATCCATTTTCCTGTCAGATAGAAAATCGCAACAGGATCAGAAATGATCATCTGTGGAATCTCATGCTCCTCCATTGATTTTAATACTCTTGTAAGTTTACCTTGATCCATAATAGAAACCCAACCTTTCTTAAATGTTGACAGAATCTGTTGCTTTTTTTCGCCGATTCTCACTGACAATTATTATAGACTTTCTGAATATAAAAGTCAATTTATTCTATTGTTCTTTGATAAATATCCATAAACTTCTTTTTTTTAAAAAGTCAGAAGATTAATAGATGTTATCTACAGGACCTGCCACCGGCAGCTCCTTACGAACGCATGGCAATAAAAAAGAAATCATTCACACTTTCGCATGTGAATGATTTCTCTTTATAAACTGTTCTATTTTATTCTTCGTCTTCAGATGTTGCAGTTACTGCTTCCTCATCAGAAGCACCTTCCTGCTTCACATCTTCTGCATCTCCGAATTCAAAATCAAAATCATCTTCAAAGTCCAGTTCGTCTTCCATTTCCATCTCTGTATTCAGCTTGATGTCACGGTATTTTCTCATACCTGTTCCGGCTGGGATATGTTTACCGATGATAACGTTCTCTTTCAGACCTACCAGCGGATCGACTTTACCTTTGATAGCAGCTTCTGTCAGGACTTTTGTTGTCTCCTGGAATGAAGCGGCTGACAGGAATGAATTTGTAGCAAGGGAAGCTTTTGTAATACCCATGATGATCTGCTCACCTGTTGCAGGTTCTTTACCTTCTGCTTCCAGAGCTTCATTTACATCCTCAAACTCAAGTCTGTCAACATTTGTTCCCGGAAGGAATTCTGTGTCTCCGGACTCTTCGATACGGATCTTCTTCAGCATCTGACGAACGATAACCTCGATATGCTTATCGTTGATTTCTACACCCTGCAGACGGTAAACTCTCTGAACTTCCTGGATCATGTAATCCTGTACGGCACGAAGTCCCTTGATTCTCAGGATATCGTGTGGGTTTAC
>OLYB01002556.1_pt1 | contig 12337 bp, 26 predicted proteins | sample 1674481 | NCBI WGS metagenome assembly OLYB01 (sample SAMEA103958167, study PRJEB25191) | human gut metagenome
AATTTTTATATTTTGGAGTGTTATAATTTGGTAATACTTTAATCTTTTTCTAATTTGATATTTTAATGATACAGGGGGAGATGTTATAATTTTGGTATTTTGGTATTATAGCTTAAAAGCGAATCCAATTCCCATTATCAAAATAATTATGTACATGCCCTACAATATTTGAAGCAGTAGCATATACATACCCTCTAATATTAGAAGCAGTAGCCAAAACACGACATGCATCACTTAGATTATTGCCATTATAAATATTACCAGTTCCACCAACAGCCATACTATCATCAGCAGTAGAACAATTAAGTGTATTTACATTATCAGTTGCAACTGTTCCAGTAGTTACATTATAACGAGCAGTAATAGGAGCATAAGCATAAGCAATTGCATCGTTACCATAATCAGCTACATCACTAGTATTCAAAGCAACACCTGTAGCAGTATGATTTTCACTGTTATACATTCTTAAATCAGAAATCATATCTTTTCTAAGTCTAATGATATTCTCTGGCTGTTCACCACAGCATACATAATAAATAGGAACTGTGCTACGACCAACAGCACCTTTTACAGACTTTACAAACTTCTGTAAAAACTCATGTGGCATACAGCAATAGCATTCTTCTACATCATAATCAAAAGGATTTACATCATTATGTAGATAAACCTTATTAGTTACTTGGTCAAAACAAGTGATAAACGTTCTAACCTTAACAGGACAATTAAAACTATTACACTCAGATTCTACTAAGTGATAGATTTTACTAAGAGACAGAAAGCCATAATTAAAATTACCTTGCCATTCATTATATACATTTGTCTCATTCACATTGTCTCTATTAATACCAAGAGCTTCAAAAGAATGATTCATAGTCTCTGAATGAGCATCTACATTATAACCATGACGAGTTAAATACCAACGAGTAACAAAATTGAGAAATACGTTGCAATTACTTCTCCCAAAATTACCAACAAATTCTTGATACGCAGATGGAGCTGTCGAACAAGTAGTAGAATGACTATCCTCAGCATACACTTTATCAAGTAATAGACCCTGAGAAAGCTCAATAATATAATTATTATATCCTGCATCCTTAACATCATCAATAGTATCTACTAATGTACAATGTTCAAGCATGAACTTTAAATCTTCCCAATAGTTTTCCCAGATATTGTCATTATTAATAAGTTGCCAATATTTATTAATAATTTCACTATTTACATTACCATCAGTATCACGAACCATCACATCAACAAATCGTTCCAAATTGCGGAAATACTTTACACAAATATCAAACTTCTCTCTATTCATAAGAGTTTGAATGTAAGTTCCGTATTGATTATCATTGAACTCATCATAATATGAAGCTTGCCATACACCACAACCACAACTGCTATCTACAACATCATCAGATTCTCTACGAGTTTCTACATAGCACTGGTCTGCAAGAATATGATATGGAAGTACAAGATGAGAATTTTTATTAAGATATACTACAGGAGTAATACCCTTACTCGCAAGTTCTTCCCATTCCATACGGAACATCATAGGGTTAGAATAGAATCTCTTATCAATGTAATTAGGATAACCATACATAGTAGCACAGCCAAAATGATGGAATACATGACGTACACCATTCTCATCAACCATAGTATGACCACGCTGACTTGAACCAGAGCACAGTACACTAATGGTATCATCCGTATCATACTTAGTTGCAACATAAGCGGCAATACGACCTTTACCCTCATCACCATATCCTAATCCACAAACATATTCAATATTATACATTACCAACTCTCCTTAATGTCCATATGTACCTTATTGTTTAATAAAAGTTCATTTAGGTACTTTAATCTACCTTTGTTTTTGCGTTTTGTTCTGAGCGTTACATTAACACTAATCAATTTCTTCTTAGTACATTCGTACCGATACATATGTTTAACGTTTACAACTTCTATATCATCAACCCAACATCTATTAACAATGGTTAAAATAGCCTGAGATGGATAATATTCATCATCGGTATGAAGTACAATAGTTTCCTCTACAATACCACATAAAAACATTACTAATTTATTCATAATTAATTATCTCTCCTCAATAGTGTATTCTAACTGATTCAATTTACACAAAATACACTGACCTAAATCTTCTTTGATATGCTTAAAATGTCTCGTATAACATATGATTATAAATTGCATATGTTTTAAATAAGGATTAGAGTTTGGTTCTTTAATAACTTTCGTTGCCACAACAATTGCATTATATTTTTTACATACTCCACTAATAGCTGTAGACACATAAGGTAAGTAAACCCCATTGGTATTCACATATACTTTTAATCTTCTTGTTCCATGAAAATAATCAAATACCGTAATAGTGATTACTAATATAACCAAACCAACAAGTGCAAATATAGAAAAAATACCTGTCGTAGTTCCAAACAATAATGCTATCAAATTTTGCATAATTTTGTATCTCCTTTTCTTTTTGTATTAATAGTATAACATAGACTTCCGCAAATGTCAATAGGGATGGCTTTCACCATCCCTAATTTTTTGCCTTTGTTTACAAAGGTAAATATTATTTAAAATTCAATAATGTCAGAGCCAGTGGACACATTTGCCATCTTACCAACAGCATGGTCTACTACAACCGCAGTTGTACCATCCCAACTGTTAATAACTTCCTTAACATCAGCACCACACTTAATAGCCATAAGAGATACAATAATCTCAGGTAGCTTACGATAATCAGATACGTTAATCACGTTCTGACCCATAAACGCCCACGACTGGTCGCAACGATTTTGTCTACCACTATCAATACCGTAACGGTTAGAGTAGAAGTTACCTTCTTCAATGATTAGATGGTAAACATCCCAGTTACGAGATACTGCGGTAAGTAGCTGGTCAGCAGTCAGCTTATCATCCTGAATCTCATGACCAAATACCTTCTTAATCTGAGCCTTAGTTAGCTCGGATGGACAACACTCATCACCAAAAGTAATTAGTGTGCCACGCTTACCACTATCAATAGCATCAGCCTTTACATAATTAGCCGCGAAATACCACGGTAGAATATAGCTCTCACTTTCGTTACTACCGCCACGCTGTTCAAGCCAAATCTTCTGTAGTGCTTCTGCCTGACGAATATCAGACTCAAACTGAGTTACCTGTAGTGGTGCTCTGTCATTAGCCGCGCAATCACCAATACCCATATAACATACCGCTACATCATTCATATCACGATTCTGTAGCTCTGCATTTAGAGTGCCAAGCCCTTGAATAACAGAACGTAGTACAGGTGACATACTACCAGTAACATCACAACCAATAATTAGTGGCATACTGTTTGGATGGTCTGCACTATTACGGCATTCACGAACAGTAATGTTCTTCGGGTCAAGTTCTGGATTTAGGCTTGATGCCGAATAAATAGAACCTCGACCACCAGTGGTAGAAGCACCACGAATATTAGTACGAATAGCGTAGTCATGCCATGCAGATTTTGTGAAACTTCCGCAACCCACGATAATATCTTCCTTTCTTAATTAACCGTTAATCTTATTCTGAAATTCATTGCACGACTTATTGTTTACATCGCGCATGAACATTTCTGACTTATTATTGAAGCACAGGTTATGACCTGCAAACTTCATATTGCTCACACAATTAACACAACTCTGTTGAGAACATTGAATACATTGGTTCATAATTATCTCTCCTTATCAATATCTTTGGCATAAACGTAAGTACTTACATATAGCATCACAAGAACGATAAAGTCACCAATAATCCAAAGATAATTGTGTTCAATAACATTCTCATATACCATTGCACCCATACAAGTACACAGAAACATATTTAGAAAGAATACAATCCTATTAAATGTTAGCTTGTTCTTCATAATAACACCTCACAGACTATTAATAAAATTATTTAACGCATGTTTATATTCAAGCGAATGTTTGTTGTTTAACAGTTCATTTTTTAAACTTACATCAGACACCGCTTCTTTCGCACTTTGAACAGACAGTTTATAATCACTACAATAATTAACTTCATAACAAGAGTGATTACGTTTACAAACATCACAACCACTCTTACACAATGATTGTACCTTGCATACAGAGCATTGACATTTAGCAAATCTTTTACAAAGATTATGAAAATTTTTATCTTGCATAGATTTCATTTTCGTTAATCTCCATTTTAGTAAATCTCCGTTTACCATAAGCATTTGTTAGAGCGTTATCCCACTTATCCAAATTATCAAATGGATTATCTGTAGAGCCTGTATTATACCATTCTGCAATAGGTGGCTTTACATCCTTACTAATATTTTTAGTAATCTGTTTTACAGATTCAATATCAACAGTTCTATTTGCAATCTTATCTGTCTTAGTCTTTGGTGGCATTACATTATATACTGCTTTAGGACAACCAACCATCTTATCATTGTCCTTTACTGTAAACCACCAACCACCTAAGAGATATATACCATGAGAAGATGGTTTAACAAAAAGGTTATCAATGGTAATTGCATTGTGTACCAAATTGGTAGTTTTTAGAAAACATACAATATTGTTAAGCCTTGTGGTAATCCATGCAGAATGTTTACTATCTACCTTGCCATTAAAGTGACGCAACACCTCTGAAAGAGGATATACATTCTTGTCTTTATTAATGGCAACATACCAACCCTTATTACATTTACCCGCTTGCTTAATATTAGGCATAAACTGTCTAAAATAAGATTCAATCTTACTATCAACATACTTGATATTTTTAACAGCTTCAATATAATGTTTCCAAGGCTTTTCCTCTTTAAACATATAAATCAGAGTATAATCACCAACATAATAATAACCATACTCGAACTTATACATTTGATTATAATGCAAGGAATATCTCTTATTCAATGTAGTGTCAGAGAAGAATAGTACATTTGTCTGTTCCCAATCCTTATTCTCAAGCATCTTTTTCGCTTGTGCAAATAATGTATTGACAGCTGTCATGACATCTTCTCTATGACATACATCTGGATGATATACTTTAGCATAGTTTCTGTATTCAGTTTTCATAATGTTTGGGTCTGCTGAGAAAATATCACCAGCAGACTTCGCATTGAGAATTTGATTGATAGAACAGTGTTTCATAATGTGAAACCCCTCTTAATCTACAGTATGCATAAGGTTCTCAGCAGTTGCAACAATAATCTTTGTTACGGAATCACCATTCATAGAATACTCATACACAACAGGATTGTTATTAAAGAATGGCTTATAGTTTTCAAACTGCTTGATATACTTTGCTACATCATTAATGTCTTGCCATACAATACCATGAGTGTGACAAAATACAGGCTTTACATAATCGTCTGCATAAAGGCGAAGCGTCTGACCACCAATCTCTCCATCATATTCAATGGTGTACAGACGAGTGATAAACTTTTCTGCGATAAATTCTGGAATCATAATATATTCTCCTTTACTGTTTGATATTATACATCACCATTACGGATTTGTCAAGTCTAATTACGATACGAATATCAGAAACTTCTGCGCTATTCTTATCCCAAGTCTTAAACGCTTCGATATTATCAAAAGTTTTAGTATATTCAAAACCATCCATAATTATCTGCTCCAATCCTTTGCACAAATTTTTACTGTTGGTACAAACTCAGTTACTTCTACACTATAGAAGTTATAGTAAATGTCTGAATTAAAGGCTGCAAATGTAGTAGATTGCTTAATATATGTTAGACTAAATTCAGTACGGTGGTTCTCTCCTTCTGGAAATACAAGGTACATATACCTACCATCTTCATCAGCAGGACGATTTGGCACTTTAATATATAATTCACTTGTACTCATAGTACCAACGGCAAGAAATGAATCATAATCACATACCTTCTGATTTCGTAAGATGCCATATTCCAGTCTAAACATAATTTTGTTTCTCCTTTGTTATGTTGTTGATTATATTATATATTATAACAGCTTATTTGTCAAGTGTAATTAGATAACATATCAAAAAATGTATTATCTTTTATTTAGAAAGGATATAATATGCGATTATCTAAATTCATCTTCGCTCCACAATTGGGACAGTATGGTTTGCGATAAGTTCGATTTTTGCCACTGTCACAAATAGCAACAACCTCACCACAGTTCGTGCAATACCAATCACCATCTGCGTCTTGTTTCCATTGCCCATATACTATTGGTGCAACATCAGCAACAGGAATAGATGCAATTTTGCTTGCAATGCAATCAGCCACCCCAGAATGTCTACCCAATGCAGAACCATTTATTAATCCATATTTTTCAGCAATTTTAACTGCAACTTCACGTTCAATATAATCACTCATGCTTCTTTCCCTCTTAGTTAATCTCTCTAAAATCTTCTACAGTTTCTTCAAACCCATTATACGAAATACGCTTAACATAAAAGAAACAAGTGTGTAATCCATCCATAACCTTATAAATCGTGATACGGTGGGTTTCATAATATTCAAGAATTTTCTTGTCCCATGTATCTGCGGTACTGTCAGTGCTAATGATTTCTTCGCTAAACTTGCTTGCGTGTTCTTCAAGCCATTCTGGCGTGACTTCTTCTACACAGCAAGCGGGATAGACAAAACTTTCTCTGCCTTTATAATAAGTGGTATAGAAAACAAATCTACCACTAATGTCCTTCTTGGCTTCTACAACATGACCCCAATCTCCGTGTCGGTGAGAGATACTATAAATATAGTCCATACCATTTACGGTGTCTACGAGCCTTTTTTCAAATTTTTTAGTACTTTTCAGTGCATCGTCCCAAGGCTTAATATAAACTTTCATAATTACAAACCTCCTTGATTTGATGCTATTATACTATTCACGAAGAGATTTGTCAAGAGTTTATTTGATTATAACAAAAGCATCATCAAAACTCTCAAGTAAATCTTATAATTTGAGATATACCTTTTAAACGCTCTCAGATGCGTTCTAAACCCCACATCTTTTCGAGGTAAAATCATACGGCAGTATATCTTGGAATCAAATATGAGCGATTCTGAGAGGTTGTTTTAAAAATGCGTATATCGAAATTTATCTTTCATGATTACATTACATCATACAATAATTACTTATATTACTTGCTGTTTTTACGGTAACTCATTCCTGCGTTAAATGCTTCAATCATTAAATCTTTAATGTGTTCTCGCTCATCAGACTTAAAACAATCTTCAAAAGAATATTCATCAATGACATTCTCTTGAATATACTCCCATGCGTGCTCATTAGACAGCCTATAAGGCTTTATCTCATTGTTATTATACCAACTTCCACTACGTTCATACGGACAATATACAAAATATTCCTTATCATTATCATTTCTTGTAATAAATCCAAACCAACCAGAATACTTTACAATTACCTTGTCACCAATTTGATACATAATAAAATCTCCTTTCTGTTTATGATAATAGTATATCACAAAGAAAGGAGATTGTCAATATTATTTGAGATTACTGCATTTTATACGACATAACCAGAGCACTATACATGTTGATGGCAGGATTATTGTATTGGACTTCTGCATAAAGACCCCTGCTTTGAATATCTTGAATCGTATCCTTTAAATCACTAATGAATTTTGAACCATCATCGTTCTGGATGACAGTACACATTGTATAATATTTATTTCTCATAAAGATTACGTCCTTATTTAGATTTTAATATTGCTGTGGAACTTGCCATCATTCATATCTACTGGTTCTTCATCTGGCTCATTTGTAGGAATATATACTGCAATACGAGCATATCCACGAGCACCATTACCCTTCTTAGTAGGGTTAAAGCCATACTCAACTACATTGATAAGCTCATAAGAAGTATCCCATAGATAAATGTTAATCTCTTGGTCTACAAGAGACATAATTTCAGCAGGGGTCTTATCATAATAAATTCGTGTTGATAGTGTCTCAAGATGTACCATCTTCTTCATGTTTTAACAACTCCTTAATATATTAAAATTACATATATGACATATTTACGGAAACAGCACAAATATGAACATTCTTATCTGAATGACCAAAATAATTATAAATCATTGGCATACATACATTATACCATGTTTCTTCCGTAACAAGATTTTCCAGTCTATATGGCATCATAAACTCTCTATCTGTAAACTGATTGATTTGAGCAGCTTCATGTAAGCAATCTCGGAAAGCATTTTCTTCAAATCTTAGTTCACCAGTTGTAGGATTTTGCGTAAAACACCTATTCATAAGTACATAATTTAGTTTACCAGTACCGCTACGGCTCACACCTGATGTACTAATAAAGTCACAAGTTCTATTTGAACTATTGTACGCTACAATAAAATCGTGAAATAATGAATCACCGAACTTTCGGGGCATCTTATATTTAAGATATTTAATATAGTTATGTGATTCCATATATGATACAATCTCCTCTAATTCACCGTAATTACCACGAAGAATTGGAACAAATCTACAAAAGACACTATCACAACTACCAAAACGTTTTGGGGAATATTTAATCATCTTTATCACCTATTAATAATCTAACTCATAATTATTTGCAAATTCTCCTTGAAGAAGTCGATGCAAAAAACTATACGTATCTTCTACTGTGTGTGAAGTACCGATAAACTTATACTCCTGTGGAGTATAGAAGAAAATCTCTTTAGATTCTGGTGCAGTATAGTATGTTACACTTTCATACCTTGTAAAATTAAACTTGTAATGCAGTTGAATACTGCCAGTAATATAACCAATATTTCTACCAACATGCTTATCAAGCCAATTTACATACTTTTCAGCATCTTTGAACTTCTTCATCTTACTCATATTTGTTACATTATCCATTAATAGCACCTCAGAGAATAAAAGTTAGTTTGCGCTCATCAATATATTTTGTCTTTGCATCTTCAAGTGCCTGAGTAAAACCTACTACTCCACTCTTTGCAGGAATCCAAAATGTATCAAAATAGTTGTAAGACATATACAGCGTACAATTGATATGATGTGCAACCTTATATTCCTTAAAGAGTGCTTTAATGTCAGAAACATTAAATTTACCATTGTCTACACAAATACCATAGATATGTCCACTATGGTAATAGAAAAATGGATAATCCTCTCTATCATTATATACATTACGGAAAGCGGAACTATACTTTGATGGAATCTGAATGCAACCCTTATGCTTTCTATCCATTGCATCAGCAATATCCCACATCATAGTTTTAATGTCATTGTGATTCATTTTGTCATCCTTTGGGTCTACATAAATGATAAACATAGAACCAATCTTTGATTTTGTCATTACTTTACTCATGTTATACGTTCTCCTTATTTAATTTGTTCAAAATTATTTCGTAAACTTACAGTTTACTCACAATAATTTCGCAAATTTATAATTTGCTCAAAATCATTTCGCAAACACGCCGATGGAATTGACCATAATTTTCTTTATTAATAGACAGAAGATACTTAACCAACTTCATATCAATCTCAAACTTGGGATTACGCACAGGAAGTAGCCAGTCGTACTTATGCTTATTAATAAAGACAGCAGTCTTATAATTTGGTACTAACTTATATTTCTTCTCGCCCTTTTTGGTATGAAACAAAGTCTTTTCAAACTTTACAGGAATACGACCATATACAAGAATAATATCCTCAAAGTTATTATAATAACCACGAGTATAATATTCAATATGATATTCATTACCTCGGAATGTTACGGTAAGGTCTGCACGAATTACCTTGCCATTAGATACATAACCCTCGCCACATTCACCATAATAATAGTCAACATCATACGGATATGCATATTGCATAATTCCATCAAATTCACTTTTAACATCAAGACGCTTATAATTTCTGAACGTCTTGTAAGGAATATTCATATAATACTTATCTACAGTATTACACTTGCAATCATATCCAGTTTCGCGGATTTCAGCCGCTGTCAATAATGCCATAGCTAATTTCTCCTTATGTTTTTGTTGTTGACTATATTATAGCAGATAGGAATGTGAATGTCAAGTAGTTTCTTTGTTATGTCTGTTTCTTTTCTTTTCAGAATTATATTCGTGTATATACGTCTTGATAATGTGGAAATATCTTGTACATAGAATCTCTTTAATAACATGCGAAAACATAGCAGTGTGAGCTATTAATTTGATTGCTTCACTGATTGTTTTACCCTCATCAAGCAATACTATCATCTTCTCATCGTTTCCAGAACGTAATGTACCATCTTTAAATTTAGAAAGGTTTGATAGCAGATATTCACGAGGAATATTAAATTTATATATATTGTCATTCGGATTAAACGTCATGTTTTACACCTTATATTTGTTAAATTCGTTTCTTTGTTAGATTGTATTCATGCATATAAGTCTTGATAATTCTTAAATATCTTCTACATAAAAACAATTCTGTATACATTGGGAGCGCAGCATTGTGAGATACCAATATAATACTTTCGCCTATTGTCTTTCCTGTATTAAGCAATGATATTATCATAGCATCGTTTGTGGAACGTATTTTTCCATATACATCTTTATTAAGTTTTGATAATATATATTCACGAGGAATATGTGTTTGATATATTTTTTTGATTGGGGTTACGTACCATGTTTTACACCTTAAATCTATTAAATCCGTTTAATGAACGGATGAGTTGTTTATATTCTCTACGAATTACTCTATCTACATACTCTGGTATGTTATTCTTATAATATGTCTGCCAATCCTCATTGCCACAATTTAACAGATATTTATACATAGACTTTGCATACAGTACTTCATCAAAATAATAGTGCTGTTTTCCTGTAATATTGCAAGCTTGCATTAGAAGCTCTTTATTCTTATAAATCATTTTACGTCTCCATATTCTTCTCTTAGATGTTTAATATACTGTTCTTTTAGCCAATCAACTGAGACAGGTTTATCTGTTTTCTTTTTAGCTTCATTACAATATTTAAAAACACTCTTATATACATGTACAAAAGCTTGTCTTAGCTTTTTATATTCTTCATAAGTATAACCTGATATACTACCAGTTTGAAGTATCGCTTGACTAAAATTGTCATAAGTACCTTTAATAACACCATGCATTATATGTAACCAAAAATAATGATTACATTTATCTTCTGTTGCAAACTGTTTAATAATTAGCATTGACAATTCATTATCTCTGTCAAACATATCCATAATATCACCTCTTTACAATAAGAGTATACCATACTCTATTAATAATGTCAAGAGAAAATAGAGAAGGAGCGGTCATTCCGCTCCTTCTTCCTCATTAATATCCATAGTCTCGTAATGACCAGTAAGACCACTAATAATATCAGACATATTAGTATCTTCTGCCTTAGAGATATAATTATCATGTTCGTACAGACGAGAACTAATCTTAATAGTATAATACTTCTTTGTGCTCATCTGTGCAATACGCTCAATACTAATTACTGCATCAATATTACCAGTTCTTGGATTATTAATAGTAATAGTATCTCCTACATGGAAATTTGATAGTCTATCTGGATTATTCATTATTATAAATTCCTTTCTTTATATTTATTTAAATTATACATCATCTTATTCTATGTTGATAATTATAGTGCGTGATGAAACAGTGATAAATTTTAGAAAATTCTGCATGTGCCCAATTAACATAATTTGGTAGACCACGTGGATGCATAAATACAATTCCAATACTTGTATCTAAATCCATATTTCCATATATTACATCATGATATACATGTTGCCATTCAGCACTAAAGAACATACCATCAACAAGGTGTTGTAATACTTCTTTACACAATTCTTTATTCTTGAACTTTGTCATTATTTTCCTTCTGTTTCTTTTTAAATAATTTATTTATATTGAAAACTCTAATATAACTATGATACATTTTACTTACTTTACGATACACTCTGTCTTGTGAAGATGATTGTATACATACATCGAGTGCTTGTTCAAGTGTTGCATTGTTATTAGTAATCATATATCTCATATCTACCATTTCTGATGGATAATACTTAAATTCAATACATCTGTCTAACGCTGTTATTAATAAATCTTTATTCTTGAATTTTGTATCCATTTACATCGCACCATTCCTTATAAGTTATAAACGGCTTATTATAATCTGCTTCATATGCCTGTTCAATTACAAGATATATTGACACTCCCCACAGATAAATTCGGGGGATTCTCGGTTCAACCACCACAGCCTGTTCATGCGAGGTCTTACACGGTGTCCCCGAGCGTATAGGTTTGGGCGTGTCCCGCCC
>OLYB01002567.1_pt1 | contig 12292 bp, 9 predicted proteins | sample 1674481 | NCBI WGS metagenome assembly OLYB01 (sample SAMEA103958167, study PRJEB25191) | human gut metagenome
AAATCCTTACTGGAAGTAAGGGGATTACCCATAAATATATTGTAGTAGTGATGAGTTAGACGCGCAAATTTTTTACCCAAAGAAAGAACACATGTTTACTTCTGGCACTATATGTGCTAAAATATAGCCATGGGTAGTAGAAAAAACAACAGAATCTGAGAAAAGAGTTATCAGGGAGAAATAAAAATGCAGATAATATCCAGTTATGGTGTAGAATTACGAAAACAGAATATCCCGATCCGCCAGACACTGGAGATCTACCGTTCTGCTGTCAGCTATCTGATTGGGATTTATGTGCAGGTATGGGAAGAATTAGCAGAAATCCCGGATGCAAAGAGGCGTTTTAATGCTGCAGAACATCTGGTACATACTACGAAGAAAAACCATGCCTGTTTTGATTTTGATATCCGGTTCCCAAAGATGCCTTCCTATCTGCGCAGATCTGCCATCCAGCATGCACTGGGGACAGTATCCTCTTATAAAACACGGCTGGATCTATGGGAAAAGACAGACGGAAAGAGCGGGAAACCAAAGCTTGTATATGAAAATCACGCCATGCCGGTCTTCTACCGTGATGTCATGTATCGTGAAGGCGCGGAAGGGAAAGACGAAGCATACCTGAAACTCTATGACGGTCATGACTGGAAATGGTCCTGTGTACGTCTGGATCATACGGATATGGAATATCTGAGAAAATGCTGGTCAGGGAAAAAGGCATCTGCCCCGACTCTGGAAAAGAGACACCAGAAGTATTTTTTGCGTTTTTCCTATAAAGAGGAAGTAACACTTACCAAAACACCTGTGAAAGAACAGATTATCTGCAGCGTGGACTTAGGGATCAATACCGATGCAGTCTGTACCATCATGCGGGCAGACGGAACTGTCCTGGGAAGAAGATTCATAGATCATCCCAGTGAAAAAGACCGGATGTACCGCACACTGGGACGGATCCGCAGATTCCAGAGGGAACATGGTTCTGCGCAGACACAGGGAAGATGGGCATATACGAAACGTCTGAATACAGAACTGGGCAAAAAGATTGCAGGTGCGATTGTAAGATATGCGGAAGAAAACCATGCAGATGTGATCGTGTTCGAGTATCTGGAGATGCAGGGGAAGATATCGGGAAAGAAAAAACAGAAACTGCACCTGTGGAGAAAAAGAGATATCCAGAAGTGTTGTGAACATCAGGCACACAGGAAAGGGATGCGGGTATCCAGGATCTGCGCATGGAATACCAGCAGATTGGCTTATGATGGTTCCGGGGCGGTAACACGTGACTGGGAAAATCACAGCCTCTGTACTTTCCAGACAGGAAAACGATATAATTGTGACCTGTCAGCATCCTATAATATAGGGGCGAGATATTTTATAAGGGAACTTTTAAAACCCCTTCCGGCAACGGAAAGGTCTTTACTGGAGGCAAAAGTCCCTCCTGTAAAGCGTAGAACCTCATGTGTCTATGCAGATCTGAGGAAACTCCATTCAGAAATGGAACTCTTAAAAGCAGCATAGATACAGGCAGATATACAGCGGACTACCTGTAATGTGGGAACCAGCCATATCTGGCATGGGAAATGCGCATAACTGCGCACCTAAGTTACAGGCGTATCCGCCGATATTCAGTCTGACGCCTAAAGCGTCTGGAAGCACGTGACTTTAGTCATGTGAGGTTTACCAGTTCAGATAATTCTAAAATCTTTATGAAATTTATCTCGCTTTTCTTGAAAAAGAGATGAATAAGTGATATGTTACATCATAACAAAACGAAATGGAGGAAAAGCCAATGAACCTTGATAATAAAAAGCCTGGCAGAAAACCGCTTTATGTATATTATATCATTGCGGCAGTTATTATCATTCTTCTGAATGTGCTGTTACTTCCTGCAATTGAGGGACGAAAGGTACAGACGACTGATTACAGTACTTTCCTGACAGGAGTAGAGAAGGATTACGTTAAGACAGTAGAAATTCAGGATGATTATATTTATTATGTAGCAGAGAGTGACGGACAGGAGGGTTATTTCAGAACTGTCAAGATGAATGATCCTGACCTTGTAGACCGTTTGCATGATGCAAATGTCAAGTTCGGTGCAGCAGCACCACAGCAGACATCTATCTGGATCAGTCTGATCGCAGGATATGTACTGCCGATTGCCATCTTTATCCTTCTTGGAAGGTGGCTCAGCAAGAAGATGATGAGTTCCATGGGCGGAGGTCCCGGTGGGGCAATGTCATTTGGAAAGAGTAATGCGAAAGTATATGTGAAATCATCTACGGGAATCAAATTCTCAGATGTAGCGGGAGAGGACGAAGCCAAGGATCTTCTGACAGAAATCGTAGATTATCTTCATAACCCGCAGAAATACAGAGAAATCGGTGCATCTATGCCGAAAGGAGCCCTTCTTGTAGGCCCTCCGGGTACAGGTAAAACACTTCTTGCAAAAGCGGTAGCCGGTGAAGCGGAAGTTCCGTTCTTCTCCATTTCCGGTTCTGAATTCGTGGAAATGTTCGTCGGCATGGGCGCAGCCAAGGTACGTGACCTGTTCAAACAGGCGAGTGAAAAGGCTCCCTGTATCGTCTTCATCGATGAGATCGATACAATTGGTAAAAAGCGTGATGGACAGATCAGCGGCAACGATGAGCGGGAACAGACCTTAAACCAGCTGCTGACAGAAATGGACGGTTTCGATGGTTCCAAAGGCGTTGTCATCCTGGCAGCGACGAACCGCCCGGATTCCCTGGATCCTGCGCTGACCAGACCCGGGCGTTTCGACCGCCGAATTCCGGTTGAACTGCCTGACTTACAGGGCCGCGAAGATATCCTGAAGGTACATGCCCGTAAGATCAAGATTGCAGATAATGTAAACTTCCATGAAATCGCAAAAGCTGCTTCCGGTGCCTCCGGCGCTGAACTCGCCAACATCGTCAACGAAGCTGCTCTGCGTGCAGTCCGCGACGGTCGTCGTTTTGCAACACAGGCAGACCTCGAAGAAAGCATCGAGGTTGTTATCGCAGGCTACCAGAAAAAGAGCCGCGTGCTCTCCGAAAAAGAAAAACTGATCGTTTCCTATCATGAAGTCGGTCATGCCCTTGTCGCCGCCCTGCAGACGAACTCCGCACCGGTACACAAGATCACGATCATTCCCCGTACCAGCGGTGCGCTTGGTTATACCATGCAGGTCGAGGAAGGCGAACGTTTCCTGATGTCCAAAGAAGAAATGGCAAATAAGATTGCAACGCTGACCGGCGGCCGCGCAGCAGAAGAAATCATCTTCCACTCCATCACAACCGGTGCCTCCAACGATATCGAGCAGGCAACCAAGCTCGCCCGTGCAATGATCACCCGCTACGGCATGAGCGATACTTTCGATATGGTTGCAATGGAAACCGTTGCAAACCAGTATCTGGGCGGCGATTCTTCCCTTTCCTGCTCACCCGAGACACAGACCCAGATCGATACCCTGACCGTCGACCTTGTAAAAACGCAGCACCAGAAAGCGATCCAGCTTCTGCAGGATAACCTGCCCAAGCTTCATGAAATCGCTAAATACCTGTACGAGCATGAAACGATTACAGGCGAAGAATTTATGACGATTCTGATGCGCAAGCCTGAGCTCGCAGCGACGGATTCCGCAGCTTCCGGCAACTGACCGACAACGGCAACTGCCACCGGCTGCTTTACACCTGGCTTTTTCAACCGGCGGAGATTTTTGAAAAATCTCCGCCGGTTTTTGCGTGCAGGAATCTCCCTCTCTATACGCAAAATTCTCTCTTCTGATATCGTTTTTTTGAACGCTTCCGGACATCTCTTTTTCTTTCCTTTTCCCGTCTTATGAGGTATACTGAAAGCAGTGAAATTTACCCGGTGGAGGTATAGGTATATGAAATATATTCAACTTGGAAAAAGTGGACTGACAGTCCCTTCCGTTGCCCTCGGCTGCATGCGCATCCGCGACGTTTCCGCTAAAGAAGCCGAGGAACTCGTTGCAACGGCGCTGGAGCTTGGCTGCAACTTTTTCGAACACGCCGACATCTACGGTCAGGGCACCTGCGAGGAAGCGTTTGCAGACGCGATCCACATGTCCCCATCTGTCCGCGACAAGATCCTTCTGCAGTCCAAATGCGGCATTGTTTCCGGCGTTATGTATGATTTTTCCAAAGAACACATTTTATCTTCTGTAGACGGCATTCTGAAACGTCTGCGCACTGACTATCTGGATGTGCTTGTCCTGCACCGTCCGGATGCCCTGATGGAGCCGGAAGAAGTGGCAGAAGCCTTCAACCAGCTGCAGCAAAGCGGCAAGGTCCGCAACTTCGGCGTTTCCAACCACAAATCCAGCCAGATCAGGCTGCTGCAGAAATATATCAGCCAGCCCCTCGTAACCGACCAGCTGCAGTTTTCCCTGCCCAACTCTTCCATGATCCAGAGCGGCATGGAAGTCAACATGACAACCGCCGGTGCAATTGACCGCGACGACAGCATTCTCGATTTCTGCCGTCTCAACGATATCACCATCCAGACCTGGTCACCGTTCCAGTACGGCTTTTTTGAAGGCGTTTTCATCGGCAGCGACAAGTATCCCGAATTGAACCACTGTCTGGAGGAAATTGCAGACAAATACCACACAACTCCGACAACAATTGCAGCTGCATGGATTCTGCGTCACCCTGCACACATGCAGCTGATCGCCGGCACGACAAAGCCCTCCCGCTTCCGCGAGATCTGCGCCGCCTGCGATATTACGCTAACCCGTGAGGAATGGTATCGTCTCTATCTTGCTGCCGGACACATTCTGCCGTAATTTACAAGTGCCTGACTTTCATTTTTTCCGAAAGGAGAATTTACCATGTATGATGCAATCATAATCGGTGCCGGTGTGACCGGATGCGCGATTGCACGGGAGCTTTCCCGTTATCAACTAAATATCCTGGTGCTGGAAAAAGAAGAGGACGTCTGCTGCGGAACCTCCAAAGCAAACAGCGCCATCATCCATGCCGGACACGACGCAAAGCCCGGCTCCTTAAAAGCCCGTTTTAATGTGAGAGGGAACGAACTCATGGATCAGCTCTCCGCTGACCTCGATTTTCCCTTTACCAGAAACGGCTCCCTGGTACTTTGTTTTGAAGAATCCCAGATTCCGGAACTGGAAGAGCTGGCGGACCGCGGACGCAAAAACGGCGTTCCCGGTCTTTCCATCGTGACCGGTGAGGCTATCAAGTCCCTCGAGCCAGCACTTTCCGACGACGTAAAGGCTGTGCTTGTCTGCCCGACCGGTGGAATTGTATGTCCGTTCCTGATGACGATCGCCCTGGCGGAAAACGCTGCCGTAAACGGCGTTTCGTTCCGCTTTGACACTACAGTAAAAGCCCTTTCCCGCAACGCTTCTGACGGTCACTGGAACGTTTTAACCGCTGCCGGCGACACCTTTGAAGCGCGCTGTATCATCAACGCCGCCGGTGTCTATGCGGATGAGCTGCACAATCAGGTCAGCGCCCACAAGCTTTCTATCACGCCCCGCCGCGGAGAATACCAGCTTCTGGACAAAAAAGCTGGAACCCTCGTTTCCCATACGATCTTTCAGCTTCCCGGAAAGATGGGCAAGGGCATTTTGGTCAGCCCCACCGTCCACGGAAACCTGTTAGTCGGTCCCACCGCCGAAAACCTTTCCGATAAAGAGGCCGTCAATACCACCCAGGCAGGACTTGCTGACGTTATGGAAAAAGGACGGCTCAGCGTTCCGTCCCTGCCCGGTAATCTGACAATTACCTCGTTTGCAGGTCTGCGCGCCTCCGAAGCAGGCGGTGATTTCGTAATTGGTGAGGCAGAGGATGCTCCCGGCTTCTTTGACTGTGCCGGAATCGAATCTCCCGGTCTTTCCTCCGCTCCCGCAATCGGGGAATATGTTGCAGAGCTGGTTTCCCATAAGCTGGGGGCTTCCTGCAAGGACAACTTTATTGCGACCCGCAAGGGCATTCCCTGTGTCGCTTCTGCTTCCCCGGAGGAATTAAAAGAGCTTCTGTCAGAAGATCCTGCATACGGCAATGTGATCTGCCGCTGTGAAACCGTTACAGAGGGAGAAATTATAAATGCAATCCGCCGTCCGGTCGGCGCACGCTCCTTAGACGGCGTAAAACGACGCACCCGTGCCGGAATGGGACGCTGTCAGGCAGGTTTCTGTTCTCCCAGAGTCATGGAAATCCTCGAACGCGAGCTTTCCATGAATCCACTTTCTGTCACCAAACACGGGCAAGGCTCTGAACTGCTTACCGGCACTACAAGGGAGGAATCGGGCTTATGAAACAATATGATCTGATCGTCATCGGCGGAGGTCCTGCCGGACTTGCTGCCGCTATCGCCGCCCATAAAAACGGAGTTTCCAATCTTCTGATCCTCGAACGCGATCAGGAGCTGGGCGGCATTTTAAATCAGTGTATCCACAACGGCTTCGGTCTGCACACCTTTCAGGAAGAGCTGACCGGACCAGAATACGCTTCCCGTTTCATCGACGAAGCGCTCGCACTGGAAATTCCCTATAAGCTCTCCACAATGGTTCTGGATATCAGCACAGACGCTTCCACAGGCCTGCATTGTGTTACAGCCATGAACCGCACAGACGGACTCCTGCAGCTGCCCTGCCGCAGTGTAATTCTCGCGATGGGCTGCCGTGAACGCCCCAGAGGCGCTTTAAACATCCCCGGCTTCCGTCCGGCAGGCATTTACACCGCCGGTACAGCCCAGCGTCTCGTCAATATGGAAGGCTTTCTCCCGGGTAAAGAGGTAGTAATCCTCGGCTCCGGCGATATCGGTCTGATTATGGCGCGTCGAATGACCCTCGAAGGTGCGAAAGTCAAAGCCGTTGCCGAGCTGATGCCCTATTCCGGCGGTCTGCAGCGAAATATCGTCCAGTGCCTGGAGGATTTTGACATTCCGCTGCTGCTTTCCCATACAGTCATCGATATTCAGGGAAAAGATCGCGTAACCGGCATTACACTGGCACAGGTCGGTCCTGACCGCAAGCCGATCCCCGGAACCGAGCAAAATATCCCCTGCGATACACTGCTGCTCTCCTGTGGACTTATCCCCGAAAACGAACTTTCCACCAAACTCGGTGTATCCTTATCCCCCGTCACAGGCGGTCCACTGGTGAATGAAAGCCTCGAAACGAACGTTCCCGGCGTATTCGCCTGCGGCAATGTTCTGCACGTACATGATCTGGTCGATTACGTTTCCGAAGAAGCCGGACGTGCCGGAAAATTCGCGGCAGAATATATCCGGCAGACAGCGGATGACCGCGCGGGCACTGCTTCCGCTGAACAGAATTTGACCACACAGGCTGACAGCGGCGCGAGCAGCGCTTCCGCCGGGCAAGGTTCAACCGGCGTGAAGGCTAACAATAACGCTCACAACGCCGCTGCTGCGGACGGCTCCACCGGCATCCCGCTTATTCCATCGGGCGGCGTCCGATACACGGTTCCGCAGTCCATTCGGCTGTCCCATATGGAGGACTCGCTTCTGGTTCGTTTCCGCGTCGGAAGCGTATTCACAGACGCAGTATTGACTGTTACAGCAGGTGATACCTGTCTGCTGCGCCAGAAAAAGAAGAAGCTCGCGCCCGGCGAAATGCAGCAGATCATCCTGAAAAAATCTGCAATTCCCGCCGACGCACAATCCATCACAATCTGTGTTGCAAAAGAGGAGGGCTGATTTGTTATGGAAGAAAAAAATCTAATCTGCATCTGCTGCCCTCTGGGCTGCCCGCTTACTGTTACGCTTGAAAACGGCGAGGTTGTATCCGTCACCGGCAATACCTGCCCCCGCGGCGCTGCTTACGGTCGTAGGGAGGTCACCAATCCAACCCGTATCGTAACTTCTACAGCGCTGGTTTCCGGCGGCGTCCTGCCTGTCGTTTCCGTTAAGACTGCCTCCGATATCCCCAAAGGTAAAATAAAGGATGTCATGGAAGCGATCAGTCAGATCCACGCTGTCGCCCCGGTTCAAATCGGAGATGTCCTGCTGCGCGACGCGGCAGGTACGGGTGCGGATATCGTCGCCACTAAAAATATTCCGGTTGCCACCGGTTTCAGGGAGAACTGATCCGAAATGCTTACAGATAAATTTAAAAAAAACGCGGATGCACTCCGGCATAAAAAGCTGTTCCTGCTGGATATGGACGGCACGATCTATAATGAAAATTCAATTTTTGAAGGAACGCTGGATTTTCTTTCCCAGATTGAAAAAAATGGAGGACGCTATATTTTCATCACCAACAATTCCTCCAAATCCGTAAAGGACTATGTGGAAAAGGTAAACCGGATGGGAATTACCGCCGATGCTTCGCATTTCTATACTTCCAGCCAGGCAACCGCTTTTTATCTTCAGGAGAATTATCCCGGACAGACCGTTTTCTGTATGGGAACCCGTTCTCTTGTCGCAGAGCTGGAGCAAAACGGCATCCGCGTTGTCACGAAGCCGGAGGATTCCGCCTCTGTCGTTTTAATCGGCTTTGATACAGAAAATACCTCTGAAAAGGTACGTGACACCTGCATCATGCTCGGGCGTGAGGTTGCTTATCTTGCAACCAATCCGGATCTTGTCTGTCCGGTCAGCTTCGGCTACATCCCGGATTGCGGCTCCATGAGCATCATGCTCAAAAATGCGACCGGCAAAACACCGTTTTTCATCGGCAAGCCAGAACCGATCATGATCGACTGTGTTTTAAAAAAGCTCGGCATCTCCAAAGAGGACACCGTGATCGTCGGTGACCGCATCTACACAGACATCGCCTGCGGTGTCAATGCAGGAGTCGATACGATCTGTGTCCTCTCCGGCGAGGCGACACTTGATGACCTGGAAAAGAGCGACACCAAACCAACCTGGATTTTCGACAGTGTCCGTGAAGTGTGCACAGAACTGGCACGGTAGCGCCTGCGGTTCTCCAAACAGTCCCGATGCAATTTTTCGAAACATCCACAATCGTTTATCGTTTCAGGCATATATAGACAAAAACAAACAAAAATGCGCCTGCCGCACGGAATCTTTTCTCCATGGCAGACGCATTTTTTCAATGGAATGCACAGGCTTCCAGCCATATTATTTCTCCCCTACATCAACCCATGCCCGGCTGTTCAACAGCTGCTTTCTCTGCCTCCAGTCCGGCATCAGCTCCGTCATAAGCTGATGAAATGCTGCAGAGTGATTCGGCTGGATAAAATGGCAAAACTCATGAACTGCAACATATTCCATGCACGCAGGCGGCGTCTCCCCAAGCTGTCTGGAAAAAGTCACGATCTTCTTTTTCGGCTGACAGCTTCCCCATCGGGACACCATACTGCGCACTTTAATCTGGGGCCATGCTACCCCCATCCGGGAAAAAACCGGATAAATCCTCTCACAGATTTCTTCCATCTGCTCCAGGCAGCACTGTGTCAGATACCCTTCGAGCATCCGTCTGCGTCTGTCTGCATCGGATGGATTTTTCTGTGTCACTAAAATCACACGGCCGATCCGCTCCACCGACTCTTTCCTGCCCTCCACAACACAAAGGCGGCAGGCTTTTCCACACTGATAAAGCACATCCCCATCTTCATAGCGTCGATTTTTCCCGGCGCTGATTCCATCTCCGGCTTCAATCAGCTTCAGACAGCGTTCCCGGTTCTGCAGGACAAAATCCGCATTTTCCAGAAGAAACGCCTCTATTTCCCACTGCGCTGTATCTCTGCTCGCAGAAACCAAAACTCGCCCATCTCTGTGGACGCGCAGGTTCATTCTCCTGATATTTTTCCGCTGCAGTTCATAAGGGACTGCAATCCCCTTCAGTACAATGATCTTTTCCATACATTCTACCACGGGCGCTGTCCGTCGGTTCCCCGGCAGGACAACGCCCGTATCTATTGCAAATTATCGTTTCCCTTACGCGTTCACCAGGCGAACTGTTTCCCGCGCAATGGCAAGCTCTTCATTGGTCGGAACCACCAGGGCTGTTACTTTGGATTCCGGAGTGGAAATAACAGCCTCCACACCGACTGCCGCCTTATTCTTTTCCAGATCGATCTCGCAGCCAAGGAAGCCTGTATACTGGCTGATCAGAGCACGAACCTGTGCGTTGTTTTCACCAATTCCTGCTGTAAATACGATGGCATCCACACCGTTCATAGCAGCCGCATATGCACCGATATATTTGCCGACACGATAAGCGTATGCTTCCAGCGTCGTCTGCGCATGGTCGTTGCCTGCTGCCGCAGCTTCTACCAGATCACGGAAGTCGCTGGAAATACCGGACAGGCCAAGCACACCGGAGTTTTTGTTGCAGATATTGATGACCTCTGCAGCTGTCAGATTTTCTTTTTCTGCGATAAAACCAACGATCGCAGGATCCATATCGCCGCTTCTGGTTCCCATCATCAGGCCTTCCAGGGGCGTCAGACCCATGGAGGTATCCACGGATTTCCCGTGGTCAACTGCGGATACGGAAGCACCGTTGCCAAGATGGCATACGATAATTTTCAGATCCTTTCTGTCTTTTCCAAGCAGTTCTCCGACACGTTTGGAAACGAAATCATGGCTGGTTCCATGGAAGCCGTAACGACGTACTTTGTATTTTTCATAATATTCATACGGCAGACCGTATAAATAAGCCTTGCCGGGCATCGTCTGATGGAATGCGGTATCGAATACAGCTACCATCGGCACGCCGGGCATTACCCTCTGGCAGGATCTGATACCGATCAGGTTTGCCGGATTGTGAAGCGGTGCAAGGTCATTGCACTCCGCAATTGCCTCCAGTACACTGTCATCAATCACAACAGATCCCTTGAATTTTTCTCCGCCATGTACGATTCTGTGACCTACTGCATCAATTTCCTTCAGAGATGCGATCACGCCCTCTGCAGGATCTGTCAGCTTCTCGATCACAACCTTTACTGCATCGGTATGATCCTTCATCAGAACCGCTTCCGTCTTTTTGCCTTCGCCGGCTTTCTGATGGGTTACGCTGCTGCCTTCGATTCCGATTCTTTCACACAGTCCCTTTGCCAGGACCTCTTCACTCTGGCTGTCGATCAGCTGATACTTCAAAGAGGAGCTGCCGCAGTTGATTACAAGCACTTTCATGGAAATAAATCCTCCTGTTTTCTATTTTGACAGCCTCCGATCACACCAGAGGCTGTTTTTGCACCGCATACATTTTTATTGTACCATTTCACACGGTAAAAAACCAGTCCCGCTTTTCCGGAAGATATCAGCAAGATCCACCGGACAGAGTTTGAAAAATCACTCCGTCCGGAGTTTTTGATTCATGACAATAGAATGCTCGCAGAGCGTGCATTCTATTGTTGGAATTATTTATAAGTCCATCTGCAGCTCTGCCCAGACCGGGACAGAGACCGATGCACCCTTTCTCGACACTGCAATTGCGGATGCCTGTGCAGCGATCGAAAGACACTGTTCTGCAGAAAATCCCTTTTCCTGCGCCATCAGAAAATATCCGGTAAAGGTATCTCCCGCCGCCGTGGTGTCAACTGCCTGTACTTTCTGTGCCGGGCAGAAATACCGTTCTTCCCGGTCTGCATACCATGCACCTTTTTCTCCGAGGGTCAGTACAACTGCAGCATCCGGATACTGAAACAGCATCTGATCCAGAATGTCTTTTGGCTCGCTTTTTTGGGTCATCTGACTACCCTCTACCTCATTGATGAAAAACAGGGAAACCTTTTCCAGCTGCCAGCTTAAAATGCACGCTTCAAACGGCAATGGATTCAATACGATCGAAATGCCTCTGGCATAGGCTTTTTCCAGAATATCTTCGATTCCGTTGATTTCATTCTGTAAGATCAGGACATCTCCTTTTTCAAAGGAATCCAGAACGCTATCGACATATTCCGCCGTCCACATCCGGTTCGTACCGCCAAACAGGACGATGCTGTTCTGTCCGTTTTTGTCCACCTGAATGATCGCATGCCCGGTTGCGTTGTCTCGTTCCTGCACGAACCTGCAGTCCACACCAAACTCCTGTGCTGTTTCCAACATCTGACCTCCGTCAGCACCCACCAGGCCTGCAAGATACACCTTTGCACCAGCCTTTGCAAGGGCTGCAGCCTGATTAAAGCCTTTTCCTCCGCAGGTCTTATCCAACTTCGCAGAAGCAATCGTTTCTCCCGGTGCGACAATATGATCCAGGGAATAAATATAGTCATAATTTAAGGAGCCCATCACAAGAAAGCGTGTCCCCAAGGACGCGCTTTCCTGACATTGTGCTTTTGATAGTTCCGTTTCCTGCCCCTTCATAAATAAA
>OLYB01002568.1_pt1 | contig 12282 bp, 9 predicted proteins | sample 1674481 | NCBI WGS metagenome assembly OLYB01 (sample SAMEA103958167, study PRJEB25191) | human gut metagenome
CAGATAATACTGGATGTCTTATCGAGCATTTTGGCAACGCAGATGCCGTGCCGCACACCGAGCCGCAGCGAGGCGCTTCGGAGCGCAACCGCCGCTTGCGGCGGCTCTTGGCGCGGAGATCCGCCGGAGCGGTGCTTAAGCCGTAAGGCGGGAATTGTGCGGTGTTGCCTTTGTTACCGGGACAGTGTCTCCCCCTACCCTGCCTTACTTTGCGGCTTCAATCAAATCTCGGAGGCTTTGCGCCTGCTCGATCAGCTCATTCAGGATCGCAACATCATTATCACGGCGCTCCTGAGACATCTTTCTGACGCCGCGCTTATAGCTGGTTGAACTCATTTTCTTAAAAATCTTATTAGCAACAGGCTGGATCGTTTTTTCCACAAAGGTCGCGCTTTCAGACTCGCTCTTTTGCTCCTTTTTCTCGACGCGCTTTGCCTCCTGATCCCTGGCCACATCCTTTGCGATTTCCTCGGCCTTCTCCGTATCATGCCGACTGACGGCGGTACGGTACTCCCCTACCCTGTTCTGCAGCAGGCGGATTTCGTTTTCACACTCCGCAAACGCGGTCTCCAGGCGTTCGTCCCGCTCATCCGGCTCGTTGGTTTTTCTGGCTCTGTCAATAGCCCGTATAAAGTCATAATGTATGCTGTTGCATTCCTGCAGCAGGCGCTCCCGGGCATCGGTGTCACAGTTGCTCACATCAACCGCGCTCAGCAACAGATAGCACTGCGCAATTCTATGCTGCACCTCTGGCTCTAGCGTGATATAGCCTTCACACTCCATGCGGGTCAGGAACTTGCTATCCAAAAGGCGAAGCAACTCTTTGTCCAGCTTTTCCTCAATGCGGAAATCACGGTCGATTTGCTTGGCTGTGGTTGCACTCACTTCCTTAATTGCCTTTTTAGCGTCCTTTTCCGTCATATTGAACGGCTCGTTCTGAAGGCAGACCACAAATTCTGCAACGGCCTTGCGGCGGATCTGTTCATCCGCAAAGCCGCCGCGGACCTGCAGGTTCGCACTGTATAAAAGTACCTTTTTTTCATTTTCCGAAAGACTGGTTGTGATCACATTGCAGTTTTTGATGGTGTTCCAGGTGGCGTCTCCTCTCTTTTCGAGGTACTCCATCGCGCGGTAGCGGCGCTCACCGGAGAGAAGGACATACACTGTTTTTCCATTTTCTTCCTGCGGAAACACCACCAAATTATGCATCAGGCCGTTGCGCTGAATATCCTCCGCCAGCTGCACAATATCCTCTTGGGTATCTGCCTGCCGGAAGATTTCGTTGTCCGCGTTTACGCGAATATCGTATAGTGCAATATCCCGTGCTTCGTATTCAATGCTTTTATGCCCTGCGGTCAGATCACTGATAATTTTTCCTGCATCGCCATTATTGGAATCAATTTTGCCAAGCTCTGCATCCGTCGGGCGGGAACGTTTTACGATTTCCTTCTTTTTGGCGGGGCTTTTCATTCCCATATCATTTCACCTCCAGACGCTTTTTCAACTCTTCGTAGGCTTTCACATAGGCTTTTGCCACAGGCTGCGTTTTTGCCATATAGCACACAGGCAAAAAGCGGGAAATGGATGTTTTCACCGTCTTGCTTGTGGGAATTGCAACGCTGAACAGCGATGTGCCGAGTTCTTCCTTAAAATGCTCCTGAATCTTCTTGTCTGTTGCTGCGCTTTTGTCTACATTCACCAACAACACACCGGCACCCATCAGGTGAGAAGTGGAGCTTTGCTTCATCTTGTTGCATTCATAATAAAGGCGAAATGCCGATTCTTCGGAGTTATCCTCACAGCCGGCTGGAATCAGGATATAATCCGCTGCATAGATTGCATTGGAAAGCAACAGGCTGTCCCGCGTAGGCTGTGTGTCAATAAGAATGTAATCGTACTCATCACGTACCTGATTGAGGAAATAGTACAGAAAATCCCCCATACCGGAAACCTTCCTCGGATCTCCGTCCTTCAGGCGCTCTGCATCGCCAATCAGCAGTTCAATGCGCTTATTGATTCGCGGCGTCTGGGCATCGCACGGGATCATATCCACATTTTCATACTGCGTTTCCACAATAAAGTCTCGCGTCTTGCTTTGATACAGGAACCCATCGAAAAGATTATAGAGTGCCTTGCCGTAGAATTCATCGCTTGTGATGCTCAAGCCGCCGCTGAGTGCTTTGGTGAGATTTCCCTGCGGATCAGTATCCACGCAAAGAACTTTTTTCCCCTCATCGCCCATCAGGTAGGCAAGATTGGAGGCTGTTACGGTTTTACCCGTGCCTCCCTTTTCAATGGCAATTGTAATAATTTTTGCAGACATTGGGCAATTCCTCATTTCTGTAAAGACTGTTATTTGTGGATGTGTCCGTCAATTCTTGTTGCTGTGAATTATCGTTCTGTAATTCTCTTGTAATCGATTTTCCATGCCTTTTTGCCATTCCGGTTGTACGATTTTATCATACTCCAGTGGCTGAATATGTTGAAGCCTATACCTCACCACAAAATAGTTGCAGCCATCTTTTGCTGCTTATTGTGATTTCAATTATAACATAGATATAAGTAAAGTCAATTCTCTTTTCCGGGTATCATCCTGCCATAACGATATTTCAAGTCTATCAATTCTTGTTGCTGTTCTTTAATATATCTGCGTTCGTATAGGCCATTACTTTACATGTGCGCACCGCGCTTCACAGCACGAAACAGCGTTCAGCCCGTCAAAAAAATTTCCTACTTGCCTTATTGCATGTGTAGGGGCGACCATTGGTCGCCCGTCAACTTACCGCAGCAACGCATCTTCTGGGATAGTTTGCTTACAAGGAAAACGGGCACGGACGAGCAATGCTCGCCCCTACAAGAGTTTTTCGACAGTCTGACAGAGTCAACACATCTTTCAATTCTTGTTGCTGTTCTCGGTTTGTATTTATTTGTCACTTATAATCTTTGTTTTTTCTTTACAGCAAAAAGCAGCAGCCTGCAAGTTGCAGGCTGCTGCCAAATAATACTCATACATCCTCAAAGACAGATATATCAAACTTAAACACTCCCGCCGGATCCAACGATGCGAGCTTCTGCTTGCCAGCCGCGATGATCAAAGCACTGTTTTCAATCGTATCGTTATAAACAACCGTGCGATAATACTGTGCAGACTTCCTTTCGGTTGCTTTTTCAAACATCTCCGTAAATTTTACACACAATCCCAGGGCCCATGTTTTCAGCCCGGCATTGTCATGGATGATTCGGTTTAAAGAATCCAGCGTTTCCTCCGCTTGGTCACGCTTGTTGATGTTTGTCAGGATCTTAGCCGTGTATGTGAAAATATCATTGCAGATATTTTTCTCGTTGTCTGTCAGCTTATCCTCATACGAAGCATAGTCTGCTTTGTTTCTGATCTCCGTAGTTGCTTTTCTATACTTCATTTTCAAAATATCTGTGCTAAATGGCTCTGTAATATGCTGGGCTGCTTTTTCCGCACTCTGGGTTTTCTTCTTTCTGGAATCCCTTACAATTTCGTCATCGTGCGTATTTCTATCATGATAAGAGCGGACATCCCTCATTTCCGCTTTGGTCTTGTATTTGATGAAAATATACAGGTATTCATATTTGCGAACACCGCGCTTGCGCGCCGGGGCATAGTCAAACCAAAGATCCGTCATCTCATTGATTTCTTTCTTAACGGTCTTTAAAACATTCTTTTCAAACTCTGTAAAAGTCTTGTACTTTTCAGACAGCGGTTTTTCCCGGTCAAACTTTTTCTTGTCGGCAGATGCCGGATCCTTTTTCTTTTTGCTCTTTGTGGACTCTCTCTCTGCCTCTGTGGGTGCAGAAAGCAGACCTTTAAACTCATCAATATTGAATTTTTTATACTTATAACCCGTCAGCTCGTCGCGCTTTGAGGAGAACTTATTCAGGATCTCATCATTTACCGGCTGGAATACAAGGCCGTTCGTATAGCCATAGTCTCTGTTTCCATTGTCATAGGAGAGTATGATTTCATAAACGCGCATAGAGTAAGTGCTTTTCATCATCAGCAGATATTCGATGCTGTAAGAGGTATAGTTGCTGGTAAGCTGCGCAATATCCTTCCAGATGTCCTGGTTAAAGCGCAGGCGAATCTCTTTCTTGTCGAAATCGACCTCAGAACCTTTTTGCAGCCAGGAAATGGAGCGATACACCTTACTGCCGGGTTCTTTCTTGACCCAGAAGGTACGATTTTCCAAATTTTCTATAGTTTCCTTCAGATTCAGCGCATAAGTCGTATCCACCGTGCGCACTCCGGTCAACTTGGCAAAATCGTTGAAAGTGATCGAATAATATTTGGATGCATCCTTATCATTTTTCTGGTCGATTTTAGACATGAGCATAAAGAGAACCTTTTGCTCATTTCTGGGCAGAGAGTACTTTGTCCGCTGGATCAGGTCATTACTTTTGGTAATGTAAGAGCCAAAGCCGACAGGGGAGTGCTGCCATTTCGCAATCGCCTGCCTTTTCTCGCGGACCTCATCATCAGAAAGGACCTCTCCAACTAAAGATTCCTCGTTTTCATCAATGGACGAATTCGTTTTGTTCATATCCATTACTTATAGCTGTACAAGGAGTGGCTTAAAATAATTACGATATACAGCTATATATTCCTTTCGTTAGATGTTACAATACAAAGAGGTACACAAATATCATTATACTGATAATATTACTATACTATTTGCCGACTGTCAACGAAAAATGTTTGGAGCTTTTCTATTTTTTTAATTTTGCCTTTTTCTCTTTTACAATTATTTACCTTATATCTTACTTTTTACTTATTTATTATAATATGTAGAAAGAGAGGTTTTCACATGCCAGCGAAGAGGAAAAAACATTTGACGAAAGAGATTTCCACACCGGATGCAAGAGGTTTAAAAGGCTGTAGAAAGAGATTGCTACAGCCCAATCAGCCAAAATAGGCATGTAGAAACCTCTTTTTTGCCGTGGAAGAATCTCTGTTTTCAAAGTTTTTTCTGTATACTGCCTGTTGCGGCTACAAATTGTGCAGGGTGGAAATCTCGCTTTTGCGATAGAGGGAGAGCATTGCCGTGCAAACATAGGTGGAGAGTGTTATAGCTGGTTTTTCCGGTGTAGAAACCTCTCTTTGCACAAGCATCGGAAAACGCCGGCGCTTGAATTAGGATAGTGTGCATAGAAGCAGGGGAGAGAGTGAAACAAAAATTTCCCTTCCGCGAGTGTAGAAACCTCCTTTTGTTGCTGCAAGTGATCTCTGCGGTAGGAAGTGCTCAAATTTTTCCGGTGTAGAAACCTCCTTTTAGAAATTGCTTCAAGAACACTATATATTGGTGTTGTGGATCAACTAACATACTTGTTCTTGCTCAAAGAGAGGCTATATAGGCAGAGACAGGAAAGGTAATAGTGGCGAACCAAGAGGTTACTACACATAAACAGCGTAAGATTATTAAACAGAATAATAGGCGATATACCGATATATAACTGGGCCGAGAAAAAGGAATTATCTGCACCAAAAAGAGGTTTCTACATCAAAAGAGCGAAAGAAAAGAGGAAAAAACTCAGCCATGTACAGAAGGGTACTACCAAAGCAGCGTAGTGATAAAAGGATGTAAAACCACAATATATAGATATAGAGAAGAAAATAGCATTTGAAAAACCAAAAAAGCTGGGAGAGAAGATAGTAGAAATGGGAAAAATCGTTGCAGATAAAATACAATGAGGAAATAACGCTGTAATATATACGATATGTACATGGTGCATGCAAAGATGATCCAGAGAGGTCCATAGTGGTGCAACGTATGGCATAATGCAAAGTAAACATTTTTTTCGGTAATGCGATGTAGAAACCTCTCTTTTCGCTGGACTTCCCGCCTTCTTGATGAGAAAACCTCTTTTTGGCGGGTTTATCCACTTTTTCGGCAGTAATCCACAGGGATTGCGGGCTTAGTGTACTTACATAAGGTGGATAAAAAGGATAGGTGAGTGGCTGTATAAGATACAATTTAATATACTAATAGGATAATATATGAAAAATATACAAATTGGTACATACAATCTGTTCCAAAAAGGGAAATTATCCGATTGTTAAAGTGTAGAAACCTCTCTTTTAGGTGGGAAGGGAAGCCTTCGCAACACGAAACAAGCTGAATTTGAGAATGGACCTTGCAATATGTAGAAAGCCGGATTATCGCCCCGTAGGTTATATGGCACATGCCGAAGGAAGAAAAAGCATAAAGCAAACACCATCCAATAAGGTAAAGGTTATCTCAAGAGGGCAGGGGAGGGGACTGGCAGCAGGATTGGGTTTGCGTCTGCTATAAAGGCATACAGCATTTGGGAAAGCTTCGATATGCTATAGCAGCGAGAGCAGTTGCCTTGGCAGTCAAGAGATTTCTTAGCGAACACAACAAAAAATCGAAAATAAAGTTACAGCAACAGGAATTGATGGAAAATGAAGCACGATGAATTTTTACAAGTACTCAGAAGCCCTTTTCATTTTGCCACTTGCGATGCCGTACTCCGGGGGTGTAAAATAGTAGACATAAGTAAGCCATTGCAGTGGCGCAGACTGTCGAAAAGGTGCGTTCACCCCTTGGCCCCCTCTGCGAGGGGGCTCCGCCCGCAGGCGGTGGGGGAGAGAACTGTACGGCTGCCCGAAATATTTCGGGCTATGGCAAGGTTCTCTCCCTCCGCCCCTTCGGGGCACCGCTCCCCCTCTGGCGCAAGCGCCACCTCCCCCGTATCGGGGGAGTCTGTCTCGCAGAGGGAGGTTTTTCGACAGTCTGAGCCGCTACAGCGGCAGGGCATATAGCGACAGGGGATGTAAGGTATGAAACGAATTTTGATCATTGATGGGCAGGGCGGCGGCATGGGCGCACAGCTTGCAAAGCTGCTGCTGCCTAAACTGCCTGCGGATTGCGAGCTGCTGGCAGTGGGCACGAATGTGCTGGCAACCAGCGCCATGCTGAAGGCGGGTGCAGTGCGCGGTGCCACCGGGGAAAATGCGGTGGTGTACAACGCCGCCAGAGCCGATGTTATCCTTGGGCCCATCGGTATCTTGATGGCCAACGGAATCATGGGAGAGGTTTCTCCCAACATGTCGGTGGCGATTTCCGGCAGTGAGGCAGCCAAGGTTTTGATCCCGGCGTCCGGCTGCGGGATCTTTGTGGCAGGCACGCAGGATTGCCGCCTTGACGAGTATCTGCAAAATGCCGTAGCACTTACGCTGCGTGCGCTGGACGCATGACGCCGCTGGCAACAGCCGCCGCCCCGATCCTGCAGGCCGCACAGTTGGCCGCAGAAAACGGCCCGGCGCTGCTGGCCATTGACGGGCGTTGCGGCAGCGGCAAGTCTACACTGGCGGAATTTCTGGCGGGGCAGCTTGGCTGCCGGGTAGTGCATACCGATGATTTCTATCTACCGCTTGCTGCGCGCTGCGCGAACTGGCAGGAGCAGCCCGGCGCGAATATAGATTTCATTCGGCTGCGAAACGAGGTTCTGCAGCCGCTTTTGCGCGGCGAAAGGGCGCTCTATAATGCATACAGCTGTGCGTCGGGAGCCTTCCTGCCGTCTAAGCCGTTTGCTGCCGCGCCACTGACGATTCTGGAGGGCAGCTACAGTCTGCATCCGGCGCTGCAGACTGACTTTGCTGTGCGTGTGTTTGTTACCTGCCCGCCCGATGTGCAGGCGGCGCGCCTGCGGGCGAGAGAGGGTATACGTTACGCAAATTTTGTGCAGCGGTGGATCCCGCTGGAGGAAGGGTATTTTGCTGCCCATGATCCAGCCGCACGCTGCAATTTTGTACTGGACACGGCGGAGATTTTTGTGTAATATAGTAAGCGGACCTATGGCATAACTGCATGGTTCCCGCTATAGCGGGCTTGAAGGATGCAGGAATGCCCTTATGAAAAAGCCAGGAAGGCAGTGCCCAGAAGGGTGCGCGGTTCAAACTTTTTGATAAGGGTGATATGTTGTGAAAAACCAGAATACAAAAAAATTGGCTTATGCAGCGCTGTTTTTGGCGCTGTGCCTCGTGTTGCCCATGCTGACGGGCCAGATTCCGCAAATTGGCAGCATGCTGCTCCCGATGCATATTCCGGTACTTTTGTGCGGCCTTGTCTGCGGCTGGCAGTACGGTGCAGCGGTGGGCTTTGTTGCGCCGCTGCTGCGCTCGGTCCTGTTCGGGATGCCTCCGATGTATCCGGTGGCTATTGCGATGGCCTTTGAGCTGCTGACCTACGGTCTTGTTATCGGGCTGGTATACCGCCGTATGGCTCAAAAGGGCGCGGCAGGGGTGTATGCAGCGCTGCTTACCGCCATGGTAGCAGGGCGGCTTGTCTGGGGCGTGGCTGAGGTCGTGCTGCTGGGCTTGGGCGGCAAGGCGTTTACCGCCCAGGCATTCTTGGCGGGCGCACTGCTCAATGCCGTGCCGGGCATTATCGTGCAGCTGGTTCTGATCCCCGCTGTGATGGCGGCCCTGCAGAAGGTTGGAGCCGTTAAAGAATACGCCGAATAAGGCCGTTTGCTAAGAGGCTGCGCAGGAAGCGCAGCCTTTTTGCTGTGTGCAGCTGTATTGCAGCTCGCTTTGTACGATACAGCAACAGGAATCGCTCGCCCCATATTTTCGCAAATGAAAACAAAAAAGCTTGCAAGTACAGGCATTTTAGCCTTATTTTGCAAGCTTTTGTTGTTGCAGCGGTGAAAGTGGCCGACAGCCACTGCCTGCTGCTAGAGAAGCTCAGCCATACTGATCTGATCGACCAGCCAGCTTTCCTGTTTTGCCTCGTGGATCACATCGCCCGGCTGGCTGTGCCCGACCAAAAAGGGCGAAGCGGGGTCGTGCATACGCATATTCTGCGCTACAGTCACACGGCTGGCGTTGGCGTAGCAGTATAGGCAGCCGTGACCGCAGGTATTGTAGGCACCTATATCCGCCGTAAGGCAGCAAGCGCACTCCTTGCGGGCTGGCCTTTGCGGTGGCAGCCGCAGGGGACGGTGCAGCGCGGCCTCGAAAGTCTGTTGCGTCATGCAGCCGCTGCAATCGGCACCATAGCGGGCCAGCGCGGTGCCCTCGGCGCAGGGTCGTATCATCATGCCGTATTTTCTGCCAATCTCAATAAAAGCCTTTCCCAGCGTTTCGCGCTCAGTGAGTGGGACGCTTTTCACCTGCGGAAAATTCCGCCGTACCTTCTCGTAAAGGTCGATAAAGCTGATCACACAGGTCCTGGTATAGCCGGAAAGTACAGATGCCATCTGCTCGAATTCAGCGATATGTCGCGCAGCTGTGTAGGTGTCGGAAAGAAAAATGGGGTCATACCGCCATGCGATACAATCGGGACCGACAATTTTTGACAGGGTGATAAAGTCCTGCAAGACCTGCGCCTTCGGCGGTACATGCGGCTCGATCTCCGGTCCGTAGGGGGTGATCGTGACAAACCAGTACTGCCCATAGGGGCGCAGCAGCTCCATGCGGGGGAGCATCGGTGCAGGATTTTTGGTGCAAAAGCCGATCAGGTCCACCACATCCGGGTCGATGGCATACCGCGTGACGGACTGCGGATCATAAGGGTTGCGCACCAGTACAAACCCTGCACGCAGGCGGTTCGCAAACCACGCGCTGTAAAAGGCAGGGATATCGGTGCGGAAACCTGTTTGTAAAATCATAAAATGCCCTCCTGCTGGTGCAACATGCAGCTTGCCAATTCTATACAAATTATAATACCATGCTACAGAGGATTGCAAGGAGGCCAGATGAGCGCCGCTGCAAAATTCTTCTTTTTAGCTGGTTCGTCTCTTAGGCCTTGATGGCTTTCTACCGGGCGTAGTGGGACAGTGTCTCTCCTATGGTGCGCTTGAACAGGCGGGTAGGGTACAACCGGGATACCTACCTCCTGTGCCGCCTGTGTGATCGTGTAGCGATGATACCGGAGCAGGTTCGCCGCAAACTGGATGCGGGTCAGGGTCACATATTCGGTCAGGTTGCTGTGCACTTCCCGGTGGAGCCGGTCGGACAGATAAGAGCGGCTCAGGTTGAAGCGGGCAGCCAGCGTGGAAAGGGTCAGGTCCTCCTTCAGATGCAGGTTGATATAGTGGATGATATTGCGGATGACCACCGAATAGCCGGCGGTAGAGTACCGCGCTACCCGGTCACAATATTGCTGCAGCATCTCGACCACAAGGGCCTGCTCTTGCTGCTCGGTGGTGATTTCACCGGCGGCGAGCAGATAATCGTTATAAAGGGTATCAAGGTAAAAGGCGTGCACCTCGGCCTGCTCTGCCTCCATGCGTAGCAGGGCATTCAGGGCAACGGCGCGGAAACGGACGGTGGTGGTCTTGGTATGACCCTTGCGCCCGGGGATGGTTACGCCGCGAAAGCTCTGCAGCGCCTGCATCGCAAGCTCAGCATTACCGTGGTTGACGGCGTCCAGCAGACGATTTTCCAGCGCGTAGCGGTCCTCCAGCATCTGGATGCTGAGGACGGGCTTTTCCGGCAGCATACACTGCCTTGGCAGATCGGCAGAATCGGGGGAAAGATTTGTGTAGTTTACCCAGTGGGTGCGGAAGGTGCTGCAGTTCATCGGTGCCAAATTTTTCTACAATCTGGACAAAAAGACGCTGGCCCAGATGGAGACCGAGCTGAAGGAAAAGCGCGGCGGATTTACTGGAATAAGGCACGGGAGATTTTTCCGGGGGTCTCCGGAAAAGCCTCCCGCGCTTTTTGCGGTGCGCCGAGAATGAGTGTCTCCTGCGTGTTGAAAAGCACAGCGGGAACATGGTACAATTATCAAACCAAAGCACAGTACGATGAGGGAAGGAGAATAAGCACATGACAATTTTGATCGATGCAGACGGCTGCCCGGTGGTCGATCTGACCCTGCGGAGCGCAGGGAAAAAAGGTGTGCCGGTTGTGATTCTGAGCGACACATCCCATCGTATCGAGCGGGAAGGGGCACAGACGCTGGTATTTGACAAAGGCGCTGACAGTGTGGATTTTGCACTCGTCAACCGGGTGAAGCCCGGGGACTTGGTTGTGACGCAGGATTACGGTCTGGCAAGTATGTGCCTGGCAAAATGCGCGCGGGTGCTGAACCAGAACGGTTTGGAATATACGGCGGATAATATAGATGCGCTGATGCTGCAGCGGCATGAAAACAAAAAGCTCCTTCGCGCCGGCAAGCATCCAAAGGGGGCTGCAAAACGCACAAAAGAGCAGGATATCCGGTTTTGCGATGCGCTGGAACGGATTTTAAACGGCACATCCGGCGATCAGCAGACGGAATGTGAAAATGTGTCATTTGCAAGACGATAAAATGTACAATGTGCATTTTTTACAGGTGAATGGTAATTACAGAGCGTAACTATGTGAAAAAAGCGCAAAGAAGAAATGTGCAATTTGCCATAAAATCATACGATATATCGGCACAATTTACCTTTCGGAATGTGACATTTGGCACATGCTATGCGTAAAGAAGCTGCACACCGCCATAAAGAGCCTATGGGGGTGAACATAGTTTAGCTGCAGAGAAATGGGATACGGTACGCAATTCCGGCACGGTAACGCTGCTTTGAGTTGGTTACAAAAGTTTATGCGGAATGCTCCGCACAGCAATGCATACAAAAGAAAGAAAAGCGCAAGCAGTATATCCTTGCCCTGCAGAGAAAATGGATTCCGGTATTCTTCCGCTGAAAGCAAAATAACAGGGCTAATTTTCCGGATTTTCCCTTGTGATTTGGTGGCGCGATAAACTATAATAAGCATAAGGCAAGCAAATGCGATGCCGGTAACAGATATTGCGCAGGCAAGTGAAGGGAAGAAACGCAATGAAGATGTTTTTCAAGCAACGGATGTTCTCCTGGTTCGACAGCTATGATATTTATGATGAATATGGGAATACCCTGTTTGTGGTCAAGGGTCAGCTTTCCTGGGGGCATTGCCTGAGAATCTTTGATGCGGCGGGCTGCCCGGTTGGCTGCGTCAAAGAAAAGATATTTACATGGATGCCCCAATTTGAGCTCTACACAGGTGAGGATGATTATGTGGGGTGCCTGAGCCGAGAGCTGACGCTTTTCCGGCCCAGCTACCATATCGACTGCAATGGCTGGCGTATTGAGGGCAGCTTTTGGGAATGGGACTATGACATCCTTGCCCCCAGCGGACATACCGTGGCGCATATCGCCAAGGAGCTTTGGAATTGGACCGATACATACACCATTGAGGTTGCCGACCCAAGAGATGCCCTCTGCGCGCTGATGGTCGTGCTTGCGATCGATGCAGAGAAATGC
>OLYB01002570.1_pt1 | contig 12278 bp, 6 predicted proteins | sample 1674481 | NCBI WGS metagenome assembly OLYB01 (sample SAMEA103958167, study PRJEB25191) | human gut metagenome
GGGAGCTAAGTTAGTTTTGTAACTGATTAATAAACAATAGTATCTTTACCCCCTCTCCCACGGAGAGGGTGGGGGAGAGGCCTATAGTTTTTCTTGTAGAAACTGCCCCGTATAGCTGTTTTTGCAGGCTGCTATCTCTTCTGGGGTTCCTGTGGCTACGATATATCCTCCTTTATCTCCTCCTTCCGGTCCAAGATCGATGATATGGTCGGCACATTTTATCATATCCATATTGTGTTCAATGATGATAATGGTATGTCCCCGACGGATGAGGGCGTCGAATGCGTCCAGTAATTTTCGGATATCATGGAAGTGTAGCCCTGTAGTCGGTTCGTCGAAGATAAACAGAGTAGGATCTGCTTTTTCCTGGCTTAAGTAATAAGCAAGTTTCACACGTTGGTTCTCACCTCCCGATAGAGTAGAGGAAGACTGTCCGAGTTTGATATACCCCAATCCTACATCTTGCAATGGAGTCAGTTTTTTAACGATCTTCTTCTGTCCGTGTTCAGTGAAGAACTCAATGGCTTGGTTTACGGTCATCTCCAATACGTCGTAAATGTTCTTTTCGTGGAATTTGACTTCCAAGGTATCCGTTTTGAAGCGTTTTCCGTGACAGGATTCACATTCGAGCACCAAGTCGGCCATAAACTGCATTTCAACGGTAATGGTTCCGTCTCCTTTACACTCTTCGCAACGGCCTCCTTCGCTGTTGAAACTAAAGAATCCGGCTGAATATCCCATCTGCTTGGCTAAAGGCTGTTCAGCCCATAGTTTGCGTATTTCATCGTATGCTTTGATGTAAGTTACCGGATTCGAACGTGAGGATTTGCCAATGGGGTTTTGATCGACGAACTCGATGTTACGCAGGTTGCGGATGTCGCCCCCGATCGAAGCAAATTCTCCCGGGCGATCACTGCATTCATCCAGTTCCCGTTTCAATGCCCGATAGAAGATATCGCGAACCAATGTACTCTTTCCCGAACCGGATACGCCGGTTACTACTGTCATTACATTCAATGGGAAACGTACATCAACCCCTTTCAGATTATTTTCCCGGGCTCCTTTTATTTCAATGTAATTATTCCAGGGACGGCGGTGATCGGGTACGGGAATTTGCTCTTCTCCCAACAGGTAGCGTACGGTATGACTGTTGCTGCCTTTTTGCAGATTTTTCATGTCACCTTGGTAGACTACTTCCCCTCCCAGGCGTCCGGCATTCGGACCGATATCGATAATATAGTCGGCTGCACGGATAATCTCTTCGTCGTGCTCTACTACCACTACCGTATTGCCCAATGCCTGTAACTCGCGCAATACATGAATCAAGCGGTCGGTGTCGCGGCTGTGTAATCCGATGCTCGGTTCATCGAGAATATAAAGACTGCCTACCAGACTGCTCCCCAAAGACGTGGCCAGATTGATACGTTGGCTTTCACCGCCGGATAAGGAATTGCTAAGACGGTTTAGTGTCAGGTATCCCAATCCTACATCGATGAGAAAACGGATCCGGCTGTTGATCTCCAATAGGATACGGCGGGCGACTTCGGTGTCGTGCGGATCCAGTTGAAGGGTATCGAAAAACTTTTTTAATTCTGTGATCGGCAGGTCTACCAATTCCGATATGCTGTGTCCGCCTACACGAACGTATCCCGCTTCCGGTTTCAGTCGGGTGCCGTGGCACTTGGGGCAGAGTGTCTTTCCCCTATAGCGTGCAAGCATTACGCGGTATTGTATTTTATATTGGTTTTCTTCCAGCATCTTAAAGAAAGCATGGATACCTTCGAAATATTTAGTTCCTTCCCACAACATGCGGCGTTGTTCGTCCGTCAGTTCAAAATAGGGGGTGAATATCGGCAGACCGGCTTTTTCTGCATTATGGATTACCATATCTTTCCATTCCCCCATTTTTTCGCCACGCCAGCATACGATTGCTCCGTCATAAACGGAGAGTGACCGATTGGGCACTACCAGATGCTCGTCAATACCGATTACCTTGCCGAAGCCTTCGCATACGGGGCAAGCTCCTATAGGAGAATTGAATGAGAACATCTGATCGTTCGGTTCTTCGAACGTGATACCGTCGGCTTCGAATTTAGTGCTGAATGTATGTAATTGGGTTGTTCCGTCCGGCAGATAAAAACGCAACATGCACATGCCGTCTCCTTCATACATAGCGGTTTCGGCCGAATCCGTCAGACGGCTGATGGCATCTTTCGTGCCGGCCACCGCCATACGGTCTACCAATAAGTATACCGTGTCCTCTGTTCCCGGCTTGTATTCGTCGATACGGACCATTTCTCCGTTTACTTCGATCCGGTTGAATCCCTGTTTGAGGTCTATTTCTAATTGTTGTTCTATACTACGGTCTTCGCGTAGGAGTATTTGGGTGAGTACAGTATAGCGTGTTCCTTCCGGATAGGAAAGCATACAGTTTACAATATCTTCCGTAGAGTGTTTCTTTACTTCCTGACCGCTTATCGGGCTGTATGTTTTTCCTACACGTGCATACAGTAATCGCAGGTATTCGTAAATCTCGGTCGATGTACCTACGGTCGAGCGGGGATTGCGACTGTTTACTTTCTGTTCAATAGCAATCGCAGGAGGGATACCTTTGATGAAATCACATTCCGGCTTGCTCATTCGTCCCAAAAACTGCCGGGCATAACTGCTGAGACTTTCGACATAGCGTCTTTGCCCTTCGGCGTAAAGTGTATCGAATGCCAGTGATGATTTGCCCGAACCCGAAAGTCCGGTGATAACGACAAGTTTGTTTCGTGGAATATCTACATCAATGTTTTTCAGGTTGTTAACTCTGGCTCCTTTGATCGATATGAAGTTATTTTCTGACATATAATGTTCCTTTCTATAGATGGTCGGCAAAGTTAGCGATTTTATCGGCAGGACGTAGCAGGAAGCGACTTGTCCGACAGGTTAAGATATGTTATAATTTGAAATAAGTCATAACCGGTTGTTAATAAAAGCAGTAATTTAGTCACGACATTAAGTCTTGAAAATAAAAGAATTGGCTTATGAAACGTATTCGGGTTATTTCCTGTTTAGTCATTCTTCTTTTTGCATATAACCTCCCTATACGGAGCATAGACAAAACAAAGAATTTGGAAGTCTTGGCCGATAGTGCCCGGCATTTGTTAGGAAAAAGTGGATTTGTACCGGTGAATACCGCATGGATGCAGTTAGCACGGGATTTAAATGATTCTATTCAAATGGAAGCGGCTTATTCCGAACTGTTCGACCATTATTATCGGTTGGGCGAAGTGGATAGTTTGAGAATTGTGGGATATGAGTTGATGGACTGGTATACAAGGCGTAATAAAAAGGATGAACGTTATCAGTTGTGGCGTCATTACATTCAACGATTGACCGAAAATGGAAAACAAGACGAAGCGATAGCGGAAACAGAACTGCTGAGTAAAGATGCAGAGAAGAATAACAGCCGTTACGGGCAAGCCTGCGGTGAAATGTGTATCGGATATAATCATCGGGTATTCAGTAATAACGTCAAACTCTGTATTGAATATTATAACAATGCTCTTAAGATTTTTGAGGAAGCCAAATACTACGAAGATGCCTACGTGGTTTGCTTGAATATTGTGCAGACTTACCTTGCCCGACAGGAGTATGAAAACGTGCATTCATACCTCGATCGGTTAGAAAAGATTGCCACGGAAATAAAGACATCGGGAAAAAAGTTGCGTGCTCCTCTTTATATGCGTTTTTTACAGTTTCGTGTCATCTCTACTCTTGCCGGTAAGGGAGAAAATGCTGCCGGAAAATACTTGCATGAGACTGATGAGTTTTATTTGAAACATCCGGATTGCACGGCAAAAGATGCATGGTTCGGATACAAAATCATGTGTTACCGAACCATGGGAAAGGTTGACGATGTTTTGTCTTATCTGGATTCTTTGCAAAACTACCACAAGTCTATCGGGGCCTGTTATCCTTCCAATTTGTTGTTTAAAGCACAATGTCTTGAGTCTATGAGACGGTTTAAGGAAGCCTGTAAAGCCTATACTTACTATAATCAGGTGAATGATTCTGTCCGTTCGGTAGAACTGGACGATAAATTAAGCAAATATACGATTCAGTTTGATGTAGACAAACTACAAATGGAGAAGTTGGAGTTGAGTGCCGAAGTCAACCGGAACCGTTTGATTGCCGTTCTTACGGGAAGTACCTGTATTCTGATTCTGTTGATCATCCTTTCCTATTTTTATATCCGGACATTGGCAATGAATAAGAAGCTCGATGCGGCCAATAAGGCTGTAGTAAAAGCCAGTCGGATAAAAAGCTCTTTTATACAGCATATTACACATGAAATTCGTACCCCTCTGAATTCTATTGTTGGTTTTTCTTCGTTAATAGCTGCCGGTGGTGTGAGCGAAGAGGAGAATAGGGAATATGCCGCACAGATAGAAAGCAGTAATGCTTATCTGCTCGATCTGGTAAATAATGTGGTGGATATAGCCGATATGGATTCTCTGACGGAGGACATGCCTAAACGTTCTTTTGATGTGGATACCTGTTGCAAGGAGTGTGTTTCTGAAATACTTCCGTCCGTCAAAGAGGGGGTCGAATTGCAATACGTTCCTTCTTTGGCACCGGTAATGATGTTGGCTGTTTATCCGTGGGTGAAACGGGTACTCCTTGCTTTGCTTGCTAATGCCGGAAAATTTACGGAAACCGGTATCATCCGCCTGTCTTATACGGAGGATAAACAGAAACGGCTCGTCCGTTTTATAGTCGAAGATACCGGACCGGGCATTGACGCGCAGTATAAAGAATCCATTTTCGAACGGTTCGTCAAGGTTGATAATTTTACTCCGGGCACAGGGCTGGGGCTTGCCGTCGCCCGTCAGATTATGGATATTGTAGACGGAAAAATATATCTGGATACGACTTATCTGAATGGAGCACGTTTTGTAGTGGAATGGCCTGTCGGATAGTTGGAGATAATTCAGATTGTATTATCTTTGCGGTCATATACATAGATTGAGAATAAACATATGAATCTGAAAATCTTTACTATTTTGTTGGCCTTACTCCTTGCAGTAGGAGTGAAGGCACAGACGCCGGACAATGCCCATCCGAAACGTGAGTTTCGCGCTGCGTGGATACAGACTGTCAACGGACAATTTAAAGGAATGTCTACTGAAAAAATAAAGCAGACGCTTGTTGGACAACTGAACTCTTTGCAGGGTGCCGGTATTAATGCGATTATCTTTCAAGTACGCCCGGAAGCCGATGCTTTGTATGCTTCACAATTGGAACCTTGGAGCCGTTTTCTGACAGGAATACAAGGTCAGGCGCCTTCTCCTTATTGGGATCCTATGCAGTTTATGATTGATGAATGTCATAAACGTGGGATGGAATTTCATGCATGGATTAATCCTTATCGGACGAAAACCAATCAGAATAACGATTTGGCTGCCAATCATGTTTATAACATTCATCCGGAGTGGTTTGTTACTTATGGCAATCAGTTGTATTTTGATCCGGCTTTGCCCGAAAGCCGTAAACACATTTGTATGGTGATTACCGATATTGTTTCCCGTTATGATGTGGATGCGATTCATATGGATGATTATTTTTATCCTTATCCGATTTCCGGTAAGGATTTTCCGGATGATGCCAGTTTTGCCCGTTATGGCGGTGGCTTTTCAAACAAGGCCGACTGGCGTCGCAGCAATGTCAATATTCTGATAAAGAAGATTCATGAGACGATCCGTGAGATAAAGCCGTGGGTGAAATTCGGTATCAGTCCTTTTGGTATTTACCGGAATGAAAGCAGTGACCCGCTTGGAAGTAAAACGAACGGTTTGCAGAATTATGACGATCTGTATGCAGATGTTCTTCTTTGGGCACGTCAAGGTTGGGTTGACTATAATATACCGCAGATTTATTGGGAAGTAGGACATCCGCGTGCCGATTATGAAACATTGGTCAAATGGTGGGCAAAGAATACGGAAAACCGGCCTCTGTTTATCGGGCAGTCTGTGATGAATACCGTTCAGCATGCCGATCCTGATAATTCTTCAATCAATCAGTTACCGCGTAAGATGGCTTTGCAACGTGCCTATCAGACGATTGGCGGAAGTTGCCAATGGCCGGCCAGTGCTGTAATAGAAAATGCCGGAAAATATCGTGATGCTTTGGTACAGGAATATCACAAATATCCCGCGCTTGTTCCTGTTTTTGATTTTATGGATAATAAAGCACCTGATAAAGTGCGTAAGGTAAAGAAGGTATGGACCGCCGACGGCTATCTGCTTTTCTGGACTGCTCCGAAAGCAGAGGATGAAATGGACAAAGCTGTTCAGTATGTGGTTTATCGCTTTGATAACAAAGAAGATGTTGATCTTGAAGATCCTTCCCATATTGTAGCTGTTACTCGTAATAATTTCTACAAGATGCCTTATGAAAACGGTAAGACTAAATATCGCTACGTCGTAACAGCACTCGACCGCTTGCATAACGAATCTAAATCGGTAAGCAAAAAAGTAAAACTCTAATAAAGGGAGATCGAAAAAGGGAGATGGGAGAATGGAGATGGGAGAAGTAGGCTGTGCTATCACGCTGTATAGTACTTCTTTCCTCTCCATTCTCCCATCTCCTCTCTTTTAATAAAGTATTAGTCCGGCAATTCCGCAAGCAATAATCATTAATATGGGGTTTGCTTTGTATTTTTTTGTTCCTACAAAGGCTATTAGGAAGATGATAACACTCACTACGAATGTATAAGTATCTTTAGTTGGCGAACCAAAGTTTTCTACATTCATAAGTACCAATGCTGCCGATGCAAGTAATCCTACGACTGCCGGCCGTAAGCCGCTAAATACAGATTCTACTACCGGATGTTTCTGATACTTCAGAAAGAATTTACTGATTGTCAACATTAAAATAAATGAAGGTAGTACTACTGCAAAGGTAGCGATAATTGATCCCCATACACTGCCCGTTGATGTAAATCCTACATAGGTTGCTGCATTGATACCGATAGGACCCGGAGTCATTTGGCTGATAGCCACAATATCTGTAAATTCCTGAGAACTGACCCATCCGTAACGGGTCACCACCTCTCCCTGTATCATAGAGAGCATCGCATATCCACCTCCGAAACCAAAGAGTCCGATTTTGAAGAAAGTATAGAAGAGTTGTAAATAGATCATAAAGTTAGTGATTAATGATTAGACATGAACTGATTATTTTTTTCAGACAGAAGAACAAATAAGCTGCCTGTAAAGGCTATACAAGAAATATGTTCTTTTGTTCTTCTGTCTTCTGAATCGATTCAAAACCAACTTAGCTCCCTCTCCCACGGAGAGGGCTGGGGGGGGGAGACTTCAAAACTGGTTAGTAATAAGCAATCAGTGATTAATGACAAGTAGTGATTAGCATTGGCCAATATTGCAGCGCAGCTTGCGTATCACTTATCGCTAATCACTGTTTTAATTTTCCCCATAAGAAACCTCCCACTCCTGCTGCAATGATAATCCAGATGGGGGAGAAGCCTAATAGCCAAATAAGCAATGCCGATACAATGGGAATCCATATTGTATAGCGATTGATTCGGGCGGACTTTGCCATGCTGAATGTTGGAACAGCGATTAGGGCAACTACCGCCGGACGGATTCCTTTGAATATACGTTCCACAATAACATTGTCCTTAAAATTATGAAAGAATAAGGCAATGGCCAGAATAATGATGAATGAGGGTAGTATGGTGCCTAATGCTGTTATTATACTTCCCCGTATCCCTCTTAATTTGTATCCGATGAATATAGAAATATTTACGGCCAGAATACCCGGTGCCGATTGTGAGATGGCTAATAAGTCGACAAAGTCTTCTTGAGCAATCCATTTTCGTTTGGTTACGATTTCGTTTTCTATAAGTGGCACCATCGCATAACCGCCACCGATTGTAAAGGCACCTATTTTAAAAAAGATACCGAATGATTCAAGATAAATGTTCATCTTCTTTATTGGTCTGTTCTTCTTCTTTTCTGGCATACTTGCTCGGGCTTACATTGAAATGCTTTTTGAATACTTCGCGGAAGTATTTGGCATCATTAAAACCTGTCATTTCTGCAATTTCAGTTATGGAATGTTTCCCTTCTCTCAGTAGTTGTGCAGCCCGTTTCAGACGGATTAGGCGGACATAATCTGCCGGAGCCTGATCTGTTAATGCTTTTATTTTGTTATAGAAACTGGTACGGCTCATATTCAGCAATGTGCAAAGCACATCTACGTTGAAAGCTTGATTATCCATATTTTCTTCTACGCTCTTTTTCACTGTGGCAATAAATTGCCAGTCGATATCATCGGAACACTTGAGGCATTTTCCTTCCTCTTCCTCGTCATTCAGTTCTAAGTTGGCATATCTGCTACGTAGCAGAGCACGGTTGGATAACAGATTGACTATGGTTGCCTTCAATATGCCTATGTTGAAAGGCTTCACAACATATTCGTCTGCGCCGATTTTGAGTCCTTCCAATATGTTCTTTTCATCGTTCAATGCAGTAAGCAGGATGATTGGAATGTGTGATGTCTCGATATCGTTCTTGATTGCTGCACACAGTTCGTCTCCACGCATTTCCGGCATCATGATGTCGGAGATGATAAGTTCCGGCTTATATTCTTTTACGATGGTGAGTGCTTCTTTACCGTTGCTGCACATCTGTATGGTGTACATATCCGAGAGCGTATGTCCCAAATAGTTACGCAGTTCATCATTATCTTCGACAATCAGCAAACGCTGTTGGTTTTCATTATGCTCTTTTTTCGCTTTTTCGTAAATGTCCGGCGTGCCGCTGGTACTGTAGATAGCTTGTTCGTCTTGTACGATCTGGCGGGTTTTTGTTGTCAGATGCGCTTTACGGAATTGTTTATTGTCTTTAGGGAACGTTACTTTGATGATCGATCCTTGGTGTTCGATACTGCTTAGATGGATTTTTCCTTTGTGAAGGTGTACCAGTTTCCATACCAGCATGAGACCAATACCGCTACCTGTCACTTTCGAATTGATGGCATTGCTTCCCCGGAAATGTATTTTGAAAAGCTTCTTTTGTTCATTTGCCGGGATGCCGATACCTGTATCCTTTACTTCAACACTCCAAGTATCGTCATTTTCGCAGACAAATACATGTACACTACCACTTTCGGGAGTGTACTTCAAAGCGTTTGAAATGATATTTTTCAATATCGAATCCATTTTCTCTTTGTCGAACCATACGTTCAGGTAACGGAAATTACTTTCATACGTAAAGTTGATATGCTTCACTGTGGCATAGGGGCGGAATGCATTGAAGGTTTCTGCCATATAGGTATTCAGCTCGTATTCCGATATGTATAGTTCCGAGGAGTATACATCTGCCCGTTCGAAGTTGATCAGATTGGTGGTCAGGCGCAACAATGCGTTTACATTGCGTAGTGCCGTATTGGTATTGGCAATGCCGTCTTTGCTGAGTTGTTCTTTTTCCCGCAGCTCTTCCAATGGCGCTTTGATGAGAGTCAGTGGAGTACGGATATCATGTGCCGTATTGATGAAGAAGTGTATCTTTTCATCAGATACTTTCCTTTGTTTTCTCAGCATGATAAGCCGGATAGCGCTGATACCTATCAGACCCAAGACAACTGCATAAAGTAATAATGCCCACAGTGAAAGCCAGGCCGGTTGGGCTATGATGATTTTCATACTCCGTTCTTCCAGAACTATTTTCCTGTCCTCGTTGGATATGGCTCTCACGTGTAATACATATTCTCCCGGACTCAGATTTGTGAAACGGATTGTGTTTTCGTCATCTGGTTTACTCCATTCGTCGTAGAATCCTTCCATCTTATAAGAATAGAGAATATTAGAAGGATAGTCGTAATTGATGGACGATACTTTTACAGAAAATATGTTCTGGTTATATTTTAATTTAAGGACTTGAGTATCGTCGATATCCGTTTGAAGCGGGGAGTTTTTGTCTCCCGGATAGACGGTCTGATAAAACAGGTTAAAGTCACTGAAAACCATTTTGGAGGAGTAAGTTCTCGGTATCTTCATGTCTTTGTGAAATTCTACCGCTCCGTCTGAACTTCCGAATACAAAGAAACCGTTGCTCCGTAATGTACCTGATTCGGCATTGAAATGAATGGTCATCAAACCTTGTTCTCTGGTCCAGTTATGGAAAGTTCTCAGTTTTGGGACGAAACTGCTCAATCCGTTTTCCGTACTGATAAATATCTCACCATGGTGGTCGGATAGTATGGTGTAGATATTATTGGATATCAATGCACAGTTTTCCGTATGATAATGAGTGAAAAGTTTTACTTTCGGATCGTATATCAATAATCCCGAACCACTGGTTCCTATATAGAGGTTACCATCTTCTTGATACAGTGAGTATATGTAAGTTGACTCGACCGGTAATTTGATGCGTTCGAATCCGCCGGATTCTTTGTCTAACAGATACAATCCGGTGGCTGTGCCGATCCACATTTCGGCACTGTCTTTCTCTACAATGGAGGTGATAGAGTTCAAACCGCTATAAAGACGTATCGTTTTCTTGGTGATGTCGATCCGTTTCAAATTGTAATATCCCCCTGACCAGATATCATTCCGGGAATCTTTCATAATGGTCCGGATATATTTATCCGGGCGTATGTTCAGATGTGAGAACAGGGAAGGAGTGAAATATTCGACAGATAAACTTTTTTTGTTGATTTGATACATACCGGAATTGTATCCTCCTGCCCAGATTATGCCGGGAGAAACTTCACACAAAGTAATAAAGATATGATTTTTATCTTTTAATTGACGGTCAAAAGAACTTAGGAATGAATGCCATTGTCCTGTGGAGGAGTGGTATAAACTAATTCCATTGCTGGTTCCAAACCATAAGTCTCCATCGCTATCCTCAATTACCGCATGCACCTGATCATTGATTAATGATTGTTTATTACCCATTGAATGTTTCATCCAATGATAATTCTCATAGCGATTATCAATCACCGTAATCCCTGTGGGATAATTAGCAAGCCATATCCGTTTTTCTTCATCCACAAATACATCATTGATATTATTCCCATTCATTTCATTATAACTTTGATAATTAGCAATAATGTAATGTTCCAGTTCACAAGTATTTGCATTAACCTTATATACTCCCATTCCTTCTGTTGCAATCAGTAACTCCGTTTCATTCAACGGGCTGATACGAGCTATATTTACATCACTAAGATCAGCTTCCGGTCGTATAATTTCCTGTGTATTCATGTCGTACACAAAAACTCCTCTTTCAAATGAACCGATAAATAGTCTTTTTAATTGCTTATGAAAATACAATTCACTTACCTGTGCATGAAAATAATCCAATGTTTCAACAGGAATAGTCTCTAAAATACCGTTTTCCAATTTTACATATCGGACGCCTACTTCTGTTGCTATAAAGAAATGATGGTCATCTACTTGTTCTATTGCTGTAATATTACTATGCAACATATTGGAGAATTGAAGTATGTGAGCATCTTTAATATTATATAGTGATATAGAATCCTTACAACATAACCAGATATTATTACTTTGATCCAAATAGCCATAGCTGATTGTTTCAGAGGGGGTTGGCTGTTTATATACCATCCTGAAATCATCTCCGTTTGCTTCATATTGAAAGATTCGCCCTTGCTTACCAATCACCCATATACCAATTTGTGATCCTGTATACAACCATCCCAAACGTACAGGAGCATCTAAAGTAGTACCTTCTTTATTTAATTTATAATGTTTTATATCTTTACCGTTATAACGATCCATTCCCTCATTGGTAAGAAACCACATGTATCCTTGTGCGTCTTTCTGAATATTGAATATCCGTCGATTACTCAAACCTTTTTCTATACCTATGTATTTGTATGTCTGCGCTGTAACCCAGATAGGGAAAAAGAGGAGAATATATACAATATATTTCATATAAACAGTTGTTTTTTAAGCTACTTCTAGCGATCATATAAATATTACAGTTAACGAAATTATACAAAAGCAATGAGAAAAGCAAAGAAATAGAAGAGATTCTCCAAAAAAACATTCATTTGGAAACTTTTTTATTTCCAAAGTTGATTATTCACATTGAGAAGTTGATTTATTTGAAGGTATTCTTTAATCGTATGTCATAATTAGCGTATGTTTTGCTTTTGTTAAATTAACTAATTGGATCTGATTCCAGTTTCTTCTTGTAAACCCATATACTTATTATAAAATAAATAAGTACTTGTAT
>OLYB01002573.1_pt1 | contig 12266 bp, 8 predicted proteins | sample 1674481 | NCBI WGS metagenome assembly OLYB01 (sample SAMEA103958167, study PRJEB25191) | human gut metagenome
TTGATCGTGATAGTTATATTGCTAATCTTGAAAAATCGCTTGCCATTATAGATAGTATCGGTAAAACACACAATAAAGTAATTGCTATCACTGAAACCGGATATGAGGGTATTTCCGATTCGAAATGGTGGACTGAAACTTTATTACCTGTCATAGAGAAGTATCCGATAGTTTATGTGCTAGTTTGGCGCAATGCTCGTGAGCGCGTAACTCATTTCTATGCTCCTTATCCAGGGCAAGTCTCTGCTAATGATTTTGTGGAGTTCTATAAAGACCCTAAAACTTTATTTGCAGCGGATGTAAATTCTTTATATAAATAAGAAAATCATCAATATGGGAATTATTAATGATAAGATAAAACAACTCATTCAAGGACATGAGGAGTTGATAACAAGAGAAAATGAGCCAGTAAAGGGTGGCAACGGTATATTCACCCGCTATAAATATCCTGTACTAACCGCCGCGCACACCCCTATCTTCTGGCGTTACGATTTGGATGAAAACAGTAATCCTTATCTAATGGAACGAATCAGCATTAATGCCACGATGAATTCCGGTGCCATAAAATGGAACAATAAGTACTTATTGGTGGTTCGGGTGGAAGGTGCTGATCGTAAATCGTTTTTTGCCATAGCCGAAAGTCCGAATGGTGTTGACAATTTCCGTTTTTGGGATTATCCGATAATGATGCCTGAAGACATTGTTCCGGCAACTAATATTTACGACATGCGTCTCACAGCCCATGAAGACGGTTGGATATATGGTATTTTCTGTGCGGAACGGCACGATGACACAGCTCCTGTGGGAGATTTGTCTTCTGCAACGGCTACGGCAGCTATTGCCCGTACCAAAGACCTGAAAACCTGGGAGCGTCTGCCGGACTTGAAAACTAAAAGTCAGCAACGTAATGTGGTGCTTCATCCGGAATTTGTAGATGGTAAATATGCACTTTATACCCGTCCGCAGGATGGTTTCATAGATGCCGGAAGCGGTGGAGGTATTGGTTGGGCATTGGTGGATGACATAACGCATGCTGAAGTAAAGGAGGAAAAGATTATTGACCAACGCTATTATCATACTATCAAAGAAGTGAAGAATGGCGAAGGGCCGCATCCTATCAAAACCTCTAAGGGGTGGTTGCACTTGGCACATGGAGTACGTGGTTGTGCGGCAGGATTGCGTTACGTACTTTATATGTATATGACAGCCTTGGACGATCCCTCCAAACTGATAGCTGCTCCCGGTGGTTATTTCATGGCTCCCGAAGACGAAGAGCGTATAGGCGATGTAAGCAACGTACTTTTCTCCAACGGTTGGATTGCCGATGAGGACGGAACAGTATTTATCTATTATGCTTCTTCCGATACGCGGATGCATGTGGCAACGTCTACAATTGATAAGTTAGTGGATTACTGTATGAATACTCCTGTTGACGGTTTGAGTTCGTCCGCATCGGTGGACACTTTAAAGAGATTGATAGATAAGAATTTGGAATTATTGAAACAGCAACCTGTTTCTAAATAAACATAGTATGATAAAACTTACAGAGAAAATAGGCTATGGATTTGGAGATATGGCCTCATCCATGTTCTGGAAACTGTTCGGCGCTTATCTGATGATATTCTATACGGATGTTTTCGGTTTGCCGGCTGCGGTGGTAGGGACTATGTTCCTGATAACAAGAATATGGGATTCGGCTTTCGACCCTATTGTCGGAGTTGTTGCCGATCGCACACACTCCCGTTGGGGAAAGTTCCGGCCTTATCTCTTGTGGTTGGCCGTTCCGTTCGGTATCATAGGTGTGCTGACTTTTGTTACTCCGGACTGGAGTCCGATCGGTAAGTTGGTTTATGCTTATGTCACCTATTCGCTGATGATGATGATATATTCTGCCATCAATGTCCCTTACGCTTCTCTATTGGGCGTGATGAGTCCTAATCCTAAAGAACGCAACACACTTTCTACATATAGAATGACCTTTGCCTATATCGGTAGTTTTATAGCTTTGCTGCTGTTTATGCCGTTGGTAAACTTTTTCAGTGGTAACAGTAAGGACTTGGGCGACCAGCAGACCGGTTGGACTATGGCGGTTGTTGTTATAGCCATATTATGTATTATTTTATTCTTCGGTTGTTTTGCCTGGACAAAAGAGCGGGTAAAGCCTATCAAAGAAGCACAGAATCCGTTGAAAGAAGATCTGAAAGATCTGTTTAAAAACAAGCCTTGGTGGATCTTATTGGGTGCGGGTGTGGCTGCTTTGGTATTCAACTCCATTCGTGATGGCGCTACTGTCTATTACTTCAAGTATTTTGTTGTAGAGGAAGATTATGCAACTGTCTCCTTTTTCGGAATGTCATTCGTGTTGAGTGGATTATATCTCGCTTTGGGGCAGGCTGCCAATATAATAGGCGTGATAGCTGCCGCTCCCGTCAGCAACCGCATCGGCAAGCGTAACACCTATATGTGGGCTATGATTATAGCCACAGTCCTTAGCGTTATTTTCTATTGGTTTGATAAGGAAGACCTGATATGGATGTTTGTTTTTCAGGCACTGATCAGCATTTGTGCGGGTAGCATCTTTCCGTTGCTTTGGTCCATGTATGCCGATTGTGCTGATTATTCGGAACTGAAAACCGGTAATCGTGCCACCGGTTTGATATTCTCCTCTTCTTCCATGAGCCAGAAGTTCGGTTGGGCTATCGGGACGGCAATCACCGGCTGGTTGCTTGGCTTTTTTGGCTTTCAGGCAAATGCCGTACAAAGTGAAGAAGCGATTAGCGGTATCAAGATGTTCCTGAGTTTTCTACCGGCGGTAGGCACGATATTGAGTGTGGTCTTCATCAGTATGTACCCGCTTACTGAAAAGAAAATGAAAGATATAACAACTGAATTGGAATGTAAAAGACAATTATAAGAAAATGATGTGTATGAATATACTAAGCGAGATGCAGCTTGAGATGCGCACTGTGCTGGAAGATAATATTCTTTCGTTTTGGGAAGATAAAATGACAGATTCGGTGCATGGTGGTTTCTATGGCCGCATCACCGGGACTGGTAAGCTGGAACCGCAGGCTGTGAAAGGAGCTGTACTCAATGCCCGCATATTGTGGACTTTCTCGTCGGCTTACCGCCTGTTGGGGAAAGCCGAATATCTGGAGACAGCCACTCGTGCCAAACGTGTCATTATTGATCAATTCTACGACAAGGAACAGGGTGGAATATATTGGTCGCTCGACTATGCAGGTCGTCCTGCAGATACCAAGAAACAAATTTATGCCTTAGGTTTTGCCATTTACGGCCTGAGTGAATACCATCGTGCTACCGGAGATGAAGAAGCGCTGACCTATGCCATCCGTCTCTTCAAAAGCATTGAACAATATAGTTTCGATTCCGTAAAGAACGGTTATTGCGAAGCATTAACTCGTGATTGGAACGATATTTCCGATATGCGTCTCAGTGACAAGGATGAGAATGAACGCAAGACCATGAATACCCATTTGCACATTTTGGAGCCTTACACAAATCTCTATCGCGTGTGGAAAGACGCCGTTCTTGAGAAGCAACTTCGTAACCTGATAGAGCTTTTCACAGATAAGATATTGAACCAGCAAACCGGACATTTGGAGCTCTTTTTTGATGATGATTGGGTGAGCAAATACCGTATCATATCCTATGGGCATGACATTGAGGCTTCCTGGCTGATTCATGAGGCGGCTTTAGTCTTGGGAGATAAAGCGCTGTTGGAGAAAGTGGAACCTTTGGTGGAGTACATTGCGGCCGCAGCCGATGAAGGATTGACGTCCGAGGGCGGCATGATTTACGAGACTTTCCCCGACAAAGGCACCACAGACCGGGATTGCCATTGGTGGGTGCAAGCCGAAAACGTGGTGGGGCACATTAATCTTTATCAACATTTCGATGATGAAGTGGCTCTTCAGAAAGCATCTCGCTGTTGGGAGTATATCAAGAAGCATTTGATAGATTACAAAAACGGAGAATGGTATTGGAGCGTTCGTGCCGACGGAACGGTAAACACAGCCGATGATAAGGCGGGTTTCTGGAAATGCCCCTATCATAACGGGCGCATGTGTATGGAAATGATAGAGCGCTTTTCATAAAAAACAGGTTAGTTGTTTTCAGGTTGAGGCTATATTAGAGTGAGGTATTGGGGAATATCCATTCTGATATAGCCTTTCCGTTATGTATAGGAACGTATCATCCTGTGACTTTGTCTGTCTCCGGTTCGAAGAGTTTATTGCTGAGTGCCTGCAAAGCTCTTTTCTTATCTTCTGTCTTAATGACGAATGCCACGTCACTGTCATTGCTGCCATACGAAATCATACGTAGCGGGATATCTGCCAGGGCTTCTATAATTTGTGCTTCGACACCGGCATACTGCCAACGCATGTTTCCCACCACGGATACAATAGACATGCGGTCTTCCATCAGAATTTTGGCATATTGTTCCAGTTCCGCAAGGATTTTGCATAGACGCTCGCTGTTGTCTATGGCGACGGACACATCCTGATTGGATGAAACCAACAAACAAAGCGGGGTTCTGTGCTTGGCAAACGTATCAAAAATCTTACTGATAAACTGATAAGGACATAAGCAATGTTTCGACTCGAATTTCACGTAGAAGATATTGTCTTTGGCGGCTATGGCCTTGATGATATTGTCGTCCTGCAAATCCGAAATCAATGTTCCCTCTGCCTGAGGATTCATTGAGCTGAGTAACCGTACCGGGATATTGCGCTTGCGTGCCGGAGCGATGCAAAACGGGTGCAATATTTTTGCTCCGTAAAAGGCCAGTTGCTCGGCTTCGTTGAAACTGAGATGCTTTACGGAGCGGGTTCCCGTTACTTCACGCGGGTCATTATTGTGCATCCCGTCAATGTCCGTCCATATCTGTATTTCCTCTGCGCAGATGGCAGCGCCGATGAGCGATGCAGTATAGTCGCTGCCGCCCCGTTTCAGGTTGTCCGTTTCATTATAAGCATTTTTGCAGATATACCCTTGAGTAATAAAAAGATTGATGCCGGGATACTGTGCCAATTGCGCCTGCAGTTTTTCCTCTATATATTTCAAGTCCGGTTCTCCTTCCGGTCCGGTACGCATAAAGTCGAAAGCGGAAAGGAGTACATTGCTTTTTTTTTGTTCTTTCAAATAAAAGCTCATTAATGCTGTACTGATGAGTTCGCCTTGTGCAACTATTTCTTTTTCATCGGCAACTGTAAATGAGTTGCGGGTGAAATTCCAAAGTAAGCGAAAGCGATCCAGAATATAATCTATGGCTTGTCGCTTTATACAATCATCTTTTAATAATTTGTTGGCAAAATCCACAAAATAGAATTCAAGCTTAGTGATTTCGTTGTGAGCCTCGTCTATTTCTCTGTTGAAGATGTACGAAACTATTTTCTCCAGATGGTCTGTGGTGCCTGCTGTGGCGGAGAGTACAACTATTTTAGGATGATCATCACTAATCAGATTTGCTACATTCTTCATTCTTTCTACAGAACCGACAGAGGTTCCACCAAATTTACAGACTTTCATTGTTTCTTGTTTTTTAATACGGTTATTCTTGTTTTTATTTTCATAACCACCTTTTCATTTCAGTTCGTTTTTATCAAAATGAAAAGGAGGGAGAGATATTTCTTATTTTCGAACTATAATCGAAAAATGCTGTTATAAAGCGGATTATACAATTAGTAGACTCTTCTTTGCTGTGACATCTCAGCTATAAAAAATCAAATGGCATGCCAAAGGTTTGGGTGATAAGATGAAAAGACGTATATTTGCGAATCCTGTTTTTACCGCTCTTTTGAATCATGAGTAAAATTCTTATTATCGATGATGAAGCCCAGATTCGTAGCTTGTTAGCACGAATGATGGAGCTGGAAGGATATGAGGTGTGTCAGGCCGGTGATTGTAAATCGGCATTGAAACAATTGGAACTTCATTCTCCCGATGTGGCTTTGTGTGATGTATTTCTTCCGGATGGAAACGGCGTTGATTTAGTGTTGGCCATTAAAAAAACGGCTCCCAATGTGGAGGTTATTCTTCTCACAGCCCATGGCAATATTCCGGATGGGGTACAGGCTATTAAAAACGGTGCTTTTGATTATATCACAAAAGGGGATGACAATAATAAAATCATCCCTTTAATCAGCCGCGCTGTAGAGAAGGCACGGATGAATGTACGTCTTGAGAAACTGGAAAAGAAGGTGGGACAGATGTATTCGTTTGATTCTATTTTGGGCGATTCTAAGGCGTTGAAAGCGGCTGTACAGTTGGCTCAAAAGGTATCTGTGACTGATGTCCCGGTGTTATTGACCGGTGAGACGGGGACCGGTAAGGAGGTGTTTGCACAAGCTATTCATTATAATAGTAAACGTGGAAAACAGAATTTTGTAGCTGTCAATTGTTCCTCATTTAGTAAGGAACTGCTGGAGAGTGAAATGTTCGGTCATAGAGCCGGTTCTTTTACCGGGGCATTGAAAGATAAGAAAGGGCTTTTTGAAGAAGCCAATAATGGTACTATTTTTCTGGATGAGATTGGAGAAATGGCTTTTGAATTGCAGGCGAAATTACTCCGTATTCTTGAAACCGGTGAATATATAAAGATAGGAGATACCAAACCGACTCGGGTGGATGTGCGTATTATTGCCGCTACTAATCGTAATCTGCCGGAAGAAATAGTAGCCGGACGTTTTAGGGAGGATTTATTCTATCGTCTTTCTGTTTTTGAGATACATCTTCCACCATTGCGTGAACGTAGTGGCGATATTAAAATCTTGGCGGAGGCATTTGTCCGTAAATTCTCAGAGAAACTTTCTTATTCGGTGACGAAAATGTCTCCGGAATTTCTTGTTGCGCTTAGCCAACAATGCTGGAAAGGAAATATTCGTGAATTACGGAATGTGATTGAACGTAGTTTGATAGTATGTGACGGAGAATGCTTGGATGTATGCGATCTGCCTCTTGAAATACAAAACAGTCATTATGAACGGTCGGATGAAGCGGCCGCTCCGGGAAGTTTCGAACTGGCAGCGATGGAACGGCGGCATATTGCCCGTGTATTGGAGTATACCAAGGGAAATAAAACCGAAACTGCCCGTTTATTGAAGATCGGGCTTACCACATTATACCGTAAAATTGAAGAATATAAACTTTGATGAATGATGCATTGATAGGGTGTGATACTGTTATACCTTTTTAATTAATCCGATATATATCCGTTAGGAAAAGTCGATATGGTACAAGTGTGCCGGGGCTTTTCAAAATAGTGTAATCTTTTTCAAAATGGAAGGGTTACACTATTTTTGTGTGTGCCTGTCGTTGAACCTAATTTGTTGATATATAATTAATTATGATATAATCTTCTCTTTTGGCATATATTTGGCATATAGCAAGTCTGGTAAAAACAATTAATAACAATTTAAAAACAAGGTAAAAACATGGGAATAACATTATCATTCATTTTCTGCCTGTTTAGCGGCTTTGCTTGCTTCTGGCTATTTTGGAAATGCGTAGATTGGTTTGAGAATATTTAGAAAGAGGAGAATTAGAGTTATGTATACAATACTATTTGTAATAGGTATCGCAATCTTCGGTTATCTGATGTATGTGCTCATCAGACCCGAAAAGTTTTAAACTACTTTTTATCGTATTAAAGCAATGAATACAGAAATATTAGGTGTGGCTTTGCAAATTGTCCTGATGGTGGTATTGGCCTATCCATTGGGAAAATACATTGCCAGGGTTTATAAGGGAGAGAAGACGTGGTCGGACTTTATGGCTCCCGTGGAGAAATTAATTTATAAGGTATGCGGCATCGATCCGAAGGAGGAAATGAACTGGAAACAGTTTTTAAAGGCATTATTGATTTTGAATGCTTTCTGGTTTTTCTGGGGGATGGTTCTTTTGGTCAGTCAGGGATGGTTACCGTTGAATCCCGATGGAAACGGTCCGCAAACTCCTGATCAGGCATTCAATACTTGCATCAGCTTTATGGTGAACTGTAATTTGCAGCACTATAGTGGTGAAAGCGGATTGACGTACTTCACACAACTATTCGTTATCATGCTCTTCCAGTTTATTACGGCGGCAACCGGTATGGCGGCCATGGCGGGTATGATGAAAGCGATGGCTGCTAAAACGACCAAGACTATCGGTAATTTCTGGCAATTTCTTGTGGTGAGTTGTACCCGTATTTTACTACCACTTTCTTTAATTGTAGGTTTCATTCTTATTCTACAAGGAACTCCGATGGGATTTGACGGAAAGATGAAAGTTACTACTTTGGAAGGTCAGGAGCAGATGGTTTCACAAGGTCCTGCGGCTGCTATTATACCTATCAAGCAATTAGGAACGAATGGGGGTGGCTATTTTGGCGTCAACTCTTCACATCCCTTGGAAAATCCGACTTTCCTCACAAATGCAGTGGAGTGTTGGTCTATTCTGATTATCCCGATGGCAATGGTGTTTGCTTTTGGATTCTACGTAAAACGGAAAAAGTTAGCGTATAGCATATTTGGTGTAATGCTGGTTGCATATTTAATCGGAGTCTTTATTAATGTAAGCCAGGAAATGGGAGGAAATCCCCGTATCGATGAGATGGGAATTTCTCAGGCCGGCGGAGCGATGGAAGGCAAGGAGGTACGTATCGGTGCGGCTTCCGGTGCACTTTGGAGTGTAACGACTACGGTCACATCCAATGGTTCTGTCAACAGTATGCATGATTCTACCATGCCGCTCAGTGGTATGATCGAGATGTTGAATATGCAGATCAATACTTGGTTTGGTGGTGTCGGTGTAGGTTGGATGAATTATTACACTTTTATTATTATAGCAGTGTTTATCAGTGGATTAATGGTAGGGCGTACACCGGAATTTTTAGGAAAGAAAGTAGAGGCCCGCGAAATGAAAATAGCGACCATTGTGGCATTGCTTCATCCGTTTGTGATTTTGGTAGGCACGGCTTTATCCAGCTACCTGTACGCACATCATCCGGAGTTCGTGACGAGTGAAGGCGGCTGGTTGAACAACCCAAGTTTTCATGGATTGAGCGAACAGCTTTACGAGTATACTTCTTCTGCGGCCAACAATGGTTCCGGTTTCGAAGGGCTGGGAGATAATACTTATTTTTGGAATTACTCATGCGGTATAGTACTTATTCTGAGTCGTTTTATTCCGATTGTAGGTCAGGTGGCCATCGCCGGGTTACTGGCTCAAAAGAAATTCATTCCGGAGAGTGCAGGTACTTTGAAAACGGATACGGCAACTTTTGGTGTTATGACTTTTGCTGTTATTTTCATTGTGGCTGCTTTGTCATTCTTCCCGGTACACGCATTGAGCACGATTGCCGAACATTTTAGCTTATAAAAAGTAAAAAGGAGAAAGAAAAGTATGAAAAATAATAAATCCGCTTCTTTATTTCAAAAGGAGCAAGTTATGGAAAGCTTGAAGCAGTCGTTCGTGAAATTGAACCCACGGATGATGATAAAGAATCCGATTATGTTTACCGTGGAGATAGTGACTGCCATTATGCTCGCTGTCACGATCCTTTCATTGGGAACAACAGAATACGGTACTTTCGGATACAATTTTGTCGTGTTTGTGATACTGTTCATTACCTTATTGTTTGCCAATTTTGCCGAGGCTATTGCCGAAGCGAGAGGAAAGGCGCAAGCCGATAGTTTGCGTAAGACCCGTGAAGAGACTCCCGCAAAGGTACTCGTAGGAGATAAAGTACAGACAGTAAGCAGTTCGAAATTGAAGAAAGGTGATATTTTCATTTGTGAGGCAGGGGATACGATTCCTGCCGATGGTGAAATAATCGATGGGTTGGCTTCTATCGATGAGAGTGCGATCACTGGAGAATCGGCACCGGTAATCAGAGAGGCCGGAGGTGATAAAAGTTCTGTAACCGGTGGTACGAAAGTGCTTTCTGATAACATTAAAGTGTTGGTTACACAACAACCCGGAGAGAGCTTTTTAGATAAAATGATTGCATTGGTAGAAGGTGCTACCCGTCAGAAAACGCCGAATGAAATTGCATTGACTATTTTATTGGCAGGTTTTACATTGGTTTTCGTAATTGTCTGTATAACCTTGATTCCTTTTGCCGATTATACGAATGTCGACCATCCGGGCACAACGATTTCCATTGCCGCAATCATTTCTTTGTTCGTTTGTTTGATTCCCACTACTATTGGCGGTTTACTGTCCGCTATCGGTATTGCCGGGATGGATCGTGCTTTGCGGGCAAATGTGATTACGAAGTCGGGTAAAGCTGTTGAGACGGCAGGGGATATCGATACCTTGCTGCTCGACAAAACCGGGACAATTACCATAGGTAACCGGAAAGCGACCAGATTTCACGCAGCTCCCGGTATCAATGAGCGTAGCTTTATTGAAGTTTGTTTATTGGCATCCTTATCCGATGAGACTCCGGAGGGAAAATCCATCGTAGAGTTGGGGCGCGAATCCGGACTCCGAATGAGAAATCTGAATACGACGGGTGCTCATATGATTAAATTTACAGCCGAGACCAAATGTTCGGGTGTTAATCTGGCCGATGGGACTCAGATCCGTAAGGGGGCTTTTGATGCGATTCGTCAGATGGTAGAGAAAGCCGGAAATAAATTTCCGAAAGAAGTGGAAGAGGTAATTGCATCTATTTCCGGTAATGGTGGTACGCCGTTAGTGGTTTGTGTAGACCAGAAAGTGAATGGTGTCATCGAATTGCAGGATATTATTAAACCGGGTATTCAGGAACGTTTTGAACGTCTGCGTAAAATGGGAGTGAAGACTGTAATGGTGACAGGTGACAACCCTTTGACTGCTAAATACATTGCAGAGAAAGCCGGAGTAGATGATTTTATAGCAGAAGCCAAACCGGAAGACAAGATGGAATATATTAAAAAAGAGCAGCAATCCGGTAAATTGGTAGCAATGATGGGAGACGGAACGAACGATGCTCCTGCTTTGGCACAAGCCAATGTGGGAGTGGCAATGAATAGCGGTACACAGGCAGCAAAAGAGGCTGGAAATATGGTTGACCTTGATAATGATCCTACTAAATTGATCGAAATCGTGGAAATCGGAAAACAGTTGTTGATGACTCGGGGTACGCTGACTACTTTCTCCATTGCCAATGACGTTGCCAAATACTTTGCAATTGTTCCTGCATTGTTTATGGTGGCCATCCCTGAATTGGCTGCATTGAATATTATGGGATTGCACAGTCCTGAAAGCGCCATTCTTTCGGCTGTCATATTTAATGCGATTATTATTCCGATTTTGATTCCGTTGGCTTTGAAAGGAGTACAATACAAACCGATAGGCGCCAGTGCGTTACTTCGCCGTAACCTGCTTATATATGGTTTGGGTGGCGTGATCGTACCTTTTGTGGGTATTAAATTAATAGATATGGTGGTTAGTATATTCTTCTAAATCGTGTAGTAATGAAAACTTTATTGAAATCATTAAAAATAACTCTTGCCTTCTGTATATTTTTTTCTGTGTTTTACATTTTTGTCTTGTGGCTGTTTGCACAATTTGCCGGCCCTAACAACGGTAATGCGGAAGTTGTAACATTAAATGGTGAAGTTGTCGGAGCTGCTAATGTAGGGCAGGCTTTTACAAAAGATATTTATTTTTGGAGCCGTCCTTCGTGTGCCGGCGATGGTTATGACGCTGCCAGTTCCGGTGGTAGCAACAAGGGGCCTACTAATCCTGAGTATTTGGCCGAAGTAGAGGCACGTATCGATTCTTTCCTGATTCATCATCCCTATTTGAAGCGTAGTGAGGTGCCTGCTGAGATGGTGACGGCCAGTGGTTCGGGTTTGGACCCCAATATTACTCCGGCTTGTGCCTACGTACAAGTAAAAAGAGTGGCCCAGGCACGTGGCTTAAGCGAAGAAGCGGTAAGGGCGATTGTAGATAAATCCGTGGAAAAACCTTTGTTGGGGCTTTTTGGGACAGAGAAAGTAAATGTATTAAAGTTGAATGTAGCTTTAGAAGAAGCAAAAAAATAGTTTAAGGTATGAAGATTTTTAGTAAAGAATTAGTTGTTAGTTTATTAACTGTTACAGTATCTGGTTTCATGGGGATAACAAATGCGAATGCACAGGAATTTACAGTTCAGGGAGATCTTGTCAGTTCTTATGTTTGGCGTGGTATGTATCAGACAGGAGCGAGTTTTCAACCGACCTTGGCATTCAGTGTCGGGGGATTTTCGCTGACAGCTTGGGGATCTACTG
>OLYB01002578.1_pt1 | contig 12244 bp, 9 predicted proteins | sample 1674481 | NCBI WGS metagenome assembly OLYB01 (sample SAMEA103958167, study PRJEB25191) | human gut metagenome
GTGCTTTGTTGCGGTAATTAAACGGATTCTCCATTCCTATTACAGGAAGAACTTCACAATCTGTTATTCCACCGATTCTTGCCAGATTGTCACGGACAAGCTTCTGTTTATATTTAAGCTGTGCTGAGTACGACATCTGCTGAATCTGACATCCGCCACACTGCCTTGCAACAGGGCATACAGGTTCTACCCTGTCTTTAGAAGGTGTTATTATCTCCATGAGCCTTGCATATCCGTATGTCTTTTTTGCCTTAATAACTTTGGCTTTTATAATATCACCTATAACCGCATCTTTTACAAAAAGTGTATAACCATCGGCTTTGCCTATTCCCGCACCGTCTGTTCCTATATCTTCTATTTCAATCGTAACCTGATCGTCTTTTTTTAACATAAATTCTCCTATAAGATGAATTCTTATCTACACAATTGTTCTCTTGATATTAGCATCAATCCATCTGTTGTATCCAAGCCAGTCATTGTTCTTCTTGTCTTTGAAAAGTTCCGTCAGTGTCTGCATCTTCGCATCGGTTGCATCTGCGAAATTCAGTGCCAGTGCCTCTGCTAGCGCAGGTTTCTTCGGTGAACCATACTCAAGTTCTCCATGATGTGCCAGAATACAGTGTTCCATCTCATGTGCCAGTTTCACCGGAAAACCATCGATGGTCTTGATGCGCTCTGCAATTTCCATGGCTCCAATCATGATATGTCCTAAAAGCTGTCCCTCGTCGGTGTAATCATTTTCCGGGAAAGTAGAAAGCTCTTCTAACTTTCCGATATCGTGAAACATGGCGGCACAAACCAGTAAATCTTTATTGAGAATCTTATAGTTGTCAGCAAAATAAGCAGAAAGCTTCGTTACGCTTAAAGTATGCTCTAAAAGTCCGCCCACAAAACCGTGATGTACGCTTTTTGCTGCAGAATGGAATTTAAAACGTTTTGCAAAATCTGCATCCTCGATAAAGAAACTGCCTGCCAGTTTCTTAAGATATGGATTCTCCATCTGCTTAATATATCCAAGTAACTGCTCATACATTTCATCTACATTATATTCGCTGACCGGAAGATATTCCTTTGGTTCATACTCTCCCTCGGTTGCTTTCCGGACCCTCTTTACATTTAACTGTAATGCGCCCTGAAAACTTGTGATATCTCCCACTACATTGATGTAATCAAATCGGTCAAAATCATCAATTCCCACAGAGCCCGGCTCCCAGATTTTTGCATCCAGTGTGCCTGTTTTATCCTGTAAAATCAATGCTTCATAAGGCTTACCTGCCTTCGTCAGCGCTGACTGCTTATTTTTACAAAGATAGATTTCATTTACTCTTTCGCCTTCGCGTAATGTTTCAATATAATGCATAATTTTCCTCTTTCTATTTTAGTACACCAACGGTTGCAGAACATTCGATTTCTACATAGCCTGCTGCCCCCTGGCGTTTTATGGTAATCTTTACAACATCTCCCGGAGTCTGCCCGGATAACACATTCTTATATGCCTGCGCTGTCTCTACATTTTCTCCGGCAATCTTTACGATGACATCACCGCTTTGCAAGCCTGCCGCCATCGCCGGGGAATCAATTCCCACTGATTTAATATATACGCCCTTTGGTATGTCATATTCCTTTTCAATGTCAGATGTTACAGAAGTCAGTTTCAGTCCAAGATACGGAATATCCTGTCCATTGGAAAGCTTCTCGATAATGTCTTTCAACTGGGAAACGGAAATTGCGGTCAGCGTATTCTCATCGCCGCTGCTGTAATTCTGCATAACAATTCCAACCACTTCACCAGAGAGATTGACCAGTACACCACTTCCCTGACTACTGCCCACAATATCTGTTGTCAGTACATTGTAGTTTGCATCAAAGGTGGAAATGCTGTTAGAAGTCGATGTAATATTTCCTGTCAATATGGAGAAATTCGTTCCCAGCGGACTGCCCAGTGCCAGCACAACGCTGCCCCGTGTGGTCTGAAGTGAATTTCCAAGCACTGCCACTTTAATTCTGCCCAGAGTGCTTTCTTCGATGTCGGAACGTTTTACATTTAAAATCGCAATTCCGGTATTTCCGTCATAGTTTTTAAGCTCCGCTTCTACGGTGCTGTTATCAAGGAAGGTCACATGAATGGATTTTGCTCCGCTTATGACCTTGCGCTCTGTCATAATCAGAAGCTCCTGACCGGTATCCGCAATAATGACTCCACTTGCCTGTCCCTGTCTCTCATAAGGCGTGTTAAACCAGTCCACATCACTGGTCACACCTGTCACCGTAACAATGGACTTATTTGCTTCGCTTCCAATCGCATAAAGCTTACTCTGTAATTTCTGATATTCCTCCGGTGTAAGCTCTTTTAAGCCTTCTTCTGCATCCGGCTCGTCTACACCTGTCTCCGTGGAATTTGTCTCTTCTTCCGTATCCGGCTGTACCTCTTCATCTTTCGGGATGCTCACCCTGGTATCCTCCGGCTTATTCAGCCACTCTTCCATCACCGGGCGCATCCATGTAAATACAAAACAGGATACAAGTCCAAAGACAACCGCAAGCACAACCGTAAATGCCGTTTTTAAAATAATACGTCTCTTATTTAACGGCTTGTTCTTGATTTTCTCTTTGATAAATGCAAATTCCTCTTTTTCATTTTCTGACATAGGGAATCCTCTTTTCTACTGTAAATACAACCATTTTTAATTATACTTTCTATCTGCCTATGTTGCAACATTTTTTAAAAAAGATGCCGGAATGTAAAAAACGTGCCAATTTCGTCATTTATCCGGAAACTTATTTTCAACCGCCCTTTTCACCACAATCGGTTTGGGGTATAATAGAAGCAGTGATTTTTAGTACATTTTATGGAGAATATTTATGAATCAAAAGGTTTTAAGAACATTAGAATATAATAAAATTGTAGAGCGGCTCGCGGAGTATGCTTTCGGTGCGGATACCAAGGAACGCTGTCTTTCCCTGCTTCCTTCCACCAGCCTCTCAGAGATTACCAATGCACAGCAGCAGACTAAGGATGCCATGAACCGCAGCCTGAAAAAGGGACGGCTTGACTGCTCCGGTATCAAACCGCTTTCTTCCGCCATCCGGCGTGTGGAAATCGGCGGAACCATGAATATCGAAGAGCTTCTCGGCCTCTGTAAATTATTAGAGACTGCCCGCCGGGTCAAAGCCTATGGCAGAAAGGAACGGGAAGATTTTCCGTCTGATTCCCTGAGCGAACTTTTTGATGGTTTAGAACCTCTTAGTCCTCTTTGTGATGAGATCCGCCGCTGCATCATTTCTGTGGATGAAATCAGTGATGATGCCAGCAGTAATTTAAAATCCATCCGCCGTTCTATCCGCTCAACCGGCGACCGCATCCATGCGCAGTTAAACCAGATGTTAAATAACCAGAATGTCAGAAACTGCCTGCAGGATTTTGTCATTACCATGCGTAACGGCCGCTACTGCCTTCCGGTAAAAGCCGAAGCCAAATCCCAGATTACCGGTATGGTGCATGACCAGTCCTCCAGCGGTTCTACTCTTTTCATTGAGCCAATGGCTGTGGTAAATCTGAACAACGAATTAAAAGAATTATCCATCAAAGAGCAGGACGAAATTGCCGTTATTCTTGCCACTTTATCGGCAAAAGCAGGGGAATATATTCCTGCCATTGAAACCGATTATCAGATTTTAACAGAGCTTGATTTTATATTTGCAAAAGCAGCTTATGCCTTGGAATACAATGGAATTACACCGCATTTTAATACGGAACGGAAAATTCGTATTTTAAAGGGCAGACACCCTCTGCTGGACGCAAAAAAAGTAGTTCCTATCGACATTTCCTTAGGCAGCGATTTTGACCAGCTTGTCATTACCGGACCGAATACCGGTGGTAAAACCGTTTCCTTAAAAACTGTGGGACTTCTCACTCTGATGGGACAGGCGGGACTTCCGATTCCTTCCGGAGACCGCAGTGAACTTGCTGTTTTTGATGATATTTTTGCAGATATTGGAGATGAACAGAGCATTGAGCAGAACTTAAGCACATTTTCTTCCCATATGACCAACATTATCCACATTTTAAAAGAAGCCAATGAACATTCCCTGGTTCTCTTTGATGAGTTATGTGCCGGAACTGACCCTACGGAGGGCGCTGCCCTGGCGGTTTCTATCTTATCTTATTTTCACAGTCGAGGCATCCGTACCATGGCGACCACCCACTACAGTGAGATTAAGATTTATGCCTTAACTACCAGTGGAATTGAAAATGCCTGCTGCGAATTTGATGTAGAGACCTTAAGTCCGACTTACCGTCTTCTCATCGGTATTCCGGGAAAAAGTAATGCCTTTGCAATTTCCAAAAAACTCGGTCTTTCCGATACTTTAATCGAGGATGCCAGAACCCGTATCAGCAGTAATGAACAGAATTTTGAAGATTTACTTTCCGACCTGGAAGCAAGCCGCATCACCATAGAGAAAGAACAGGCCGAAATCAACCGTTACAAATCAGAAATTGCTGCATTAAAACAGCAGTTAAAGAACAAGCAGGAAAAATTAGATGAAAGCCGGGATGCCATTCTTCGTAAAGCAAAAGAAGAAGCAAACCAGATTCTGCAGGAAGCCAAAGATACTGCAGATGAGGCAATCCGTAATTTCAATAAATATGGCACTACCAGACCTTCCATTCAGGAAATGGAAAAACAGCGTACCAATATCCGGGAGAAAATGGCTGCCAATGAGAAAAAGAGCTCAAAGGAAAAAGATACTGCCATCTACAATCCAAAGGTTCCAAAGAAGCTTCGTATCGGTGACAGCGTAAAAGTTTTAAGTATGAATTTAACCGGAACGGTACACTCCCTGCCGAATGCAAAGGGTGACCTCTTTGTGCAGATGGGAATTCTCCGCTCCCAGGTAAACATCAAGGATTTAGTACTAATTGAAGATGCTGCTCCGGGCAGCAAGAAATATGCCAAGACCGGTGCCGGAAAGCTTAAGATGAGTAAATCCGCTTCTGTTTCCACAGAAATCAATCTGATTGGAAAAACAGTGGATGAAGCTATTGCTCTTTTGGATAAATACTTGGATGATGCTTATCTTGCACATCTTCCTTCCGTACGCATCGTACACGGAAAAGGAACCGGTGCCCTGCGCAGTGCCGTACAGAGTCATTTGAAACGACAGTCTTATATCAAGTCCTTCCACTTAGGAGAATTTGGTGAAGGAGATGCCGGTGTTACCATTGCAGAATTTAAATAAATCAAGTATATGAACTACGTAAAACAGAAAGGAAGTTTCCTATGGCTGCAAAACAGAAAATTTTAATTGTAGATGATGATGTTAATATCGCAGAACTGATTTCCCTGTATCTCACGAAGGAATGCTTTGATACAAAGATGGTTCATGATGGGGAATCTGCTTTGAAAGAATTTGAAACCTATGCACCAAATCTGATTCTTCTTGATTTGATGCTTCCGGGCATTGATGGTTATCAGGTATGCCGTGAAATCCGGGCAAAAGCAAATGTTCCGATTATCATGTTATCTGCCAAAGGTGAAATCTTTGACAAGGTTCTCGGACTGGAGCTGGGGGCAGATGACTATATCATGAAGCCTTTTGATTCCAAAGAACTGGTTGCCAGAGTCAAGGCGGTGCTCCGCCGCTACCAGCCGGTGAAGCAGGAGCCTGTACAGCCGGATTTAAAATGTGTTACTTATCCGGATCTGGTGGTCAATCTTTCCAACTATTCCGTAGAATATTACGGCAAAACAATTGATATGCCGCCAAAGGAGTTAGAGCTTCTTTATTTTCTTGCATCCTCACCGAATCAGGTATTTACCAGAGAACAGCTTTTAGACCATATCTGGGGCTATGAATACGCAGGCGATACCAGAACCGTTGACGTTCATGTAAAAAGACTTCGTGAGAAAATTAACGATCATACCGCCTGGAGCATTTCTACGGTCTGGGGCATCGGATACAAATTCGAGGTTAAAGAATGAAGAAACGACTTTATCTGAAGCTGCTGATTGGATATGTGATTTTTGGCATTCTCGGCTTTATTCTCGTATCCACCTTCAGCTCCCACTATACTTATGAATATATTGAAGATACCGAAGTTGACCGGCTTTACAAAGAAGCCAATATGATTGCATCTACCTATGCTTCAAACTATTTCAATGAAGATATTACGGTTGATGACTTGCATGACAGTCTTGCCACCCTTAGCACTTATCTTTCTTCAGAAATATGGGTCATGAATACAGATGGTGATATTCTGATTAACTCCAATGCATCTGTGGACATGGACCACCTGACACACATTGACGGATTTAATGTGGCAGATTTTGGCAGCAAATATTACACCACTGGTTCTTTTTATAATTATTATGGCGATACGCATCTTACGGTATTTTCGCCGATTACGATTAATTACAAGGTGCGTGGATATGTGCTGATTCACCAGCCGCTTTCCGTAATCACGCACCATCATGCACATTTACTGAATATTATGTACCTGACTCTGCTTCTGATTTTTATCTGTGCAACCCTGTTACTGATTATCATTGGCTTCGAGGTCTACATCCCAATCCGCAAAATGATTAAGGGTGCTGATGCTTTTGCCGAGGGCAATTTCAGTTATAAAATTCCGGTACATAAAAATGATGAAATCGGCTATCTTGCCGCTTCTCTAAATTATATGGCAAATGAGCTGAATACCCTGGAGGATGACCAGCGTAAATTTATTTCCAATGTCTCCCATGATTTTCGTTCTCCGCTTACTTCCATCAAAGGTTATGTGGAAGCCATGTTAGACGGAACGATTCCACCGGAGATGCAGGAAAAATATTTAAATATCATTGTTTTCGAGACAGACCGTTTGTCCAAGCTCACCCAGAGCCTCTTAGAGTTAAATAAATACGGCAGCCACGGCACAATGTTAGACGTCAGCGAATTTGACATTAACCAGTTAATTAAAATGACCTGTCTTACCTTTGAGGGAACCTGCAAAGCCAAACGGATTTCCTTCCACCTGATTCTTGCCGGTAAAACACTTTATGTAAAAGCGGATATGAGCAAGATTCAGCAGGTGGTTTATAATCTGATTGACAATGCCATCAAGTTCAGCCACCATGATTCTGAAATCACCATTGAGACCACCAAGAAAAGCGAAAAAGTATTTGTTTCTGTCAAGGATACCGGCATCGGAATTCCAAAAGACAGCCAGAACAAAATTTTTGAGCGTTTCTACAAAACCGACCTGTCCCGTGGAAAGGACAAGAAGGGTTCCGGTCTTGGACTCTCTATCGTAAAAGAAATTATTCAGGCACATGATGAAAATATCAACGTCATCAGTACCGAAGGAGTCGGCACCGAATTTATCTTCACCCTGCCGGCAGCCCAGCGGGAAGAGTTGTAAGGCAGTTTTATAAACCATCTATATAGGCTTTCCTGCTGCTTATTTGAATTATTTTACAAAGCTTTTAATCTTTGCATAAATGTTATCTGCATCCAGCCCATATTTTTTAAGCAGTTCCACTGCCGGTCCGGACTCGCCGAACGTATCGTTGATTCCGATTTTTAAAACCTGAGTCGGAGCCTTCACCGCAAGTGCATCACATACCGCGCTTCCAAGTCCGCCAATCACGGAATGCTCCTCTACCGTGACAATTTTGCCGGTCTCTTTTGCTGCTTTAACAATCAGGCCCTCATCGAGTGGCTTGATTGTATGAATGTTAATCACCTTTGCCTCGATACCGTCTTCTTTCAGTTTTTTGGCAGCCTCAAGGCTATTGCTCACCATTGCACCGGTTGCAACAATTGTCAGATCCTTTCCCTCGCGAAGAATTTCGCCTTTTCCAATCTCAAATGTATAATCTGACTCATTATGGATGACTGGAAGTGCCAGTCTGCCAAATCGTAAGTAGACCGGTCCTTCATACTTATAGGCCGCCTTCACGGCTACACGTGCTTCCACATCGTCCGCCGGGCTAATCACAACCATACCTGGAATCGTCCGCATCAAAGCAATATCCTCGTTGCACTGATGTGTTGCTCCGTCCTCGCCGACGGTAATTCCTGCATGCGTCGCACCAATCTTCACATTCAGATGCGGATATCCGATAGAATTGCGTATCTGCTCAAATGCTCTTCCTGCTACAAACATCGCAAAAGAACTGATAAATGGAACCTTTCCACATGTAGAAAGTCCTGCTGCAACACCAGTCATATTTGCTTCTGCGATCCCACAGTCAATAAAACGTTCCGGATATGCTTTCTTAAATACAACAGTCTTGGTGGCAGCTGCCAGGTCTGCATCTAAAACAACAAGATTTTCATGCTCCCTACCCAATTCGACCAATGCATTGCCGTAACTGTCACGTGTCGCAATCTTCTTTACTTCTGACATAATGCTTCACCTGCTTTCTCTAATTCTTCCATTGCTGTCTCATATTCCTCTTTGTTCGGTGCCTTGCCATGCCAGCCTACCTGGTTCTCCATGAAGGAAACACCTTTTCCTTTGATCGTCCTGGCAATAATCGCAGTAGGCTGTCCCTTGTGCTCACGGGCTTTCTTGAAAGCTGCTGCAATCTCGTCAAAGTCGTTTCCGTTGATGCTGATCACATGGAATTTGAATGCTTTAAATTTCTCGTCGATTGGATATGGGGAATTGACCTCTTCTACCGTTCCGTCAATCTGTAAGTTATTGTTGTCCACAATTACAACCAGATTGTCAAGCTTGTGGTTGGCAGCCAGCATGGAAGCCTCCCAAGCCTGACCTTCCTGAATCTCTCCGTCACCGAGCAATGTGTACACACGGTAATCCGCATGATCCATCTTACCCGCCAGAGCCATACCTACGGCTGCGGAAATGCCCTGTCCAAGTGAACCGGATGACATATCCACGCCCGGTATATGCTTCATATCCGGATGTCCCTGCAGGAAACAGCCTACATGACGAAGGCCTTTTAATTCTTCTTTATCAATATAGCCACGCTCCGCAAGGGCAGAATATAATCCCGGCGCTGCGTGTCCCTTGGATAATACAAAACGATCTCGATCCGCTTTCCCAGGATCCTTCGGTTCAACATTCATCTCCTCAAAATAGAGATAAGTCAATATATCCGCTGCGGATAATGATCCACCTGGATGACCGGAATGTGCATGATACACAGCGGTCACAATATTTTTACGCACCTCATTTGCTGTCTTTTTTAATTCGAGTTCTGTCATGCTGACTCCTTTCTACCTTCTACTTTTCACCCGTTGCCAGACAATCTGCAATCAGTCCGGCAAAACGCTTTGCATCCCATGCAACCCTTCCTACATATAAGCCATCAATATCCGGCTGTACAAAAAGCCTAGTAGCATTCTCAAGATTCACACTTCCGCCATACAGTGCCGGAACAACATCTGCGGCTTCGCCGTACAGTTCTCTTAATGTCTCTCGGATCACATGATGCTTTTCCTGTGCATACTCCACTGGTGCTGGTATACCATTGACACCAATCGCCCATACCGGCTCATATGCAATCCATACTTTATCCAGATCCTCTGCCGCAATTCCATGCAGACCAACCTTGATCTGTGTACGCAGTACCTCATCTGCGATACCGTACCCTTTCTCTTCTTTCGTCTCGCCGATGCATAGAAGACCGGTAAAGCCGTGCTTCATCGCGGCGAGCATCTTCTTGTTTTCCTCAATGTTGCTCTCTCCAAAGACATGTCGGCGCTCGGAATGACCTACCATTACAAGGTGAAGGTCAAGTTCCTCTAACATAACCGGAGAAATCTCACCGGTAAACTGACCTTCATCCTCCCAGCACATATTCTGTGCACCAAGATGGATTTCGGACTGATCCGTACTTTTTGACGCTGTTTCCAAAGACGTGTAAGACGGCAGAATGAACAATTCCATATCCGGATTCTGCATGCAAAGCTCTCTCGTTCTGTCTGCCAGCTCCTTCAGATAGCTTTCCGTCTGTGCGACATTCTTATACATTTTTAAATTACTGCCAAAATATTTCTTTCGTTTCATATGCTTTACCTGCTTATCTATTCTGATCGTACTCCACAAACGCATCAACTTTCGGCTGTGAAGCACATCCCTTTACAAATTCGTTCTCGAAAAACGCCTCAACTAACAGTTCTCTTACTTTGCTTCCAGTTGTAAAAGCTCCCATGCAGATGATGTTTGCATCATTACTCAAACGCGCTCTTTGTGCGGAATAAACATCCGAAACCAGTGCCGCGTATGCACCTTTTACTTTATTTGCGGATATGGACATTCCGATTCCGGTTCCGCAGATTAAAATTCCTCTGTCGTACCCACCGGAAGCGACTGCTTCGCTGACCTTAATGGCCACGTTTGCATAGATTGAATCTTCACTTCCGAAATCCTCTACAGTTCCGTATCCCTTCTTCTCAATAAATGCTATAACCTCTTCTTTTTCCTTCTGTGCGTTTGGGTCGCATCCGATTGCTATCTTCATATTACTTATTCTCCTTTCACAAATTCTCTCATGCTCTGGAAGATCAACCATGTTGAGGTTGCACCTGCATCCTGGAATCCCAATGCTCTCTCGCCGAGTGATTTTGCTCTGCCAAATCTGGCGATGCAATCCTTCGTATTTTCCACTCCGCGCAATGCGCCTGCCTCTGCCTCTTCGAGCATTTTCTCCAAACCTTCGGTGTAATGCTGCTGCATTGCTTCTACCGCTGGTGCCAGCGCATCAACCATTGTTTTGTCTCCGACGCTTGCCTTGCCACGCTCCTGGATGGCTTTCAGACTCTTCTCTTCCATTGCCTTTAAGTCCTCAGCAGTAAGGTAGTCTTTGCTCTCCGTACCAAGAGCACCTTCCAAATAAAGGCTTCCGAAGATAACACCGGAAGCACCGCCCATGCTAAGAAGCATTGCTTTACCGGCTTCCTCAAAGATACTGTATACATTTTTCTCGCCTTCCATATCAAGAAGCACTTCCTTCACATTTTTCATGCCAGTCGCCATACCGATTCCATGATCGCCATCTCCAATTGCACTGTCCACCTCGGTCAGATACGGCTCATTCGCCAGAATCTTATCCGCGATATACAAAAGCATCTGTCTGCAGTCCTCTGCATTTAACTTCTCGTAATGCTTTCCTCTCACATAAGTGCTTGCTATCCGCTGCTTCTTTTCTTTCTTCTCTTTCTTTGGTGCTGTATCTTCAATCTCATCCGCCACTTCTCTAACAGGCTCAACCGCTCCCTTTGCGTAGAATGGACAATAGCATGGCATATCGTAATATTTCCTGAGTTCATCGTCCAGTTTCATCAATGTGATAGAAAATCCACCCATTTCCTGACTGGTACAGTAGTTATTTAAATCCGTGTCATAAATCCCGATTCCATCTTCTTTTAACAGTTCGTTTAACTTACGGAACACGATTGATAGTTCTAAAATTGTTGTGGAACCTAAGCCGTTGACCAAAACACATACTTTGTCACCACGTTTCAAGTCTGAATCTTCCATAATCTGACGGTACATTTTCTCTACCAGAACATCTGCCGGTTCCCATTTGGTTCTCTCTACACCTTTTTCACCGTGAAGTCCCATTCCGTATTCAATCTCGTCCTCACCTAATTCAAAGATGGGCTTGTCCGCTCCCGGAAGCTGAGCCGGTGCTGTGGCTACTCCGATTGTACGGGTATTGTCTCTTGCCTTCTCCGTAATTCTTGTTACTTCTTCAAGTTCTAATCCTGCATCACATGCGGCTCCGGCAATCTTAATCACAAAGACATCACCTGCAATGCCTCTTCGGTCTCCTCTTCGCTCCTTTGGTGCACTCGCCACATCGTCCTGTACACGCACATGTGCGGTCTTGATTCCTTTGGCATTCAGGAACTCTTCACCCATATCAAAATTCAGATTATCGCCTGCATAACAGCCATATACAAACAGAATTCCTTTGCCTTCATCAATGCTTTTTCCAGTTTCGTAAATATTCTTCGGATCCGGTGAAGCAAAAATGTTTCCACAGCATGCAGCATCGGCAAGTCCTGCTCCTACAAAACCGGAAAACATCGGTTCATGTCCACTTCCACCGCCGATAATCAACGACACTTTGTTTTTTCTTCTGCATCGGCTGATCACACTGTTTACTTCAGGATGTTTGTAATACATATGATGATACGCCGCAATAAAGCCTTCCATCATCTCCTCTACAATGTTATCAGGATCGTTTATAATCTTTCTCATTTCTACCTCCATACCAGATTTTAA
>OLYB01002597.1_pt1 | contig 12141 bp, 8 predicted proteins | sample 1674481 | NCBI WGS metagenome assembly OLYB01 (sample SAMEA103958167, study PRJEB25191) | human gut metagenome
GTGGCGCGAGCTGATCCACCGCTTCAAATACGACGGCGCATGGCGCCTTGCACGCGATATGGGCGTATGGTACGGTCACTGCCTGGCCGACAGCGGCCTCTACGACACGGTGGACCGGATCGTCCCCGTGCCGCTTCACTGGCGCAAACGGTTGCGCCGCGGCTACAATCAGGCGGAGGTATTTGCAGAAAAGCTGGCAGAAGAAATGGAACTTCCCATGAATGCCCGCCTGATCCGCCGTGTGAAAAAAACAAAACGCCAGAAAGAGCTTGGTCCCGCCGAGCGGCGGAAAAACCTGGAGGGAGCTTTTGCATTGGCAAAGCCGGGACAGATGAAATACTGCCGGATTCTTCTGGTAGATGACATTTACACAACGGGAAGCACGGTTGATGCCATTGCGTCACTGTTGAAAGTGAATGGAGCAGAACAGGTGGATTTTGTTTGTGCGGCAATTGTAAAATAGTGTGTGAATATTTTGAGAATAGCTTTCCAATATCGGAAACATATGGTAAAATAAACATAATTTAGAACGGGAAGAGGAGACCAAGAGGCATGTTGGACGAAAAAAGGATTCGTCAGATGACAAAACTGGCTTTTTTTGAAAAAAAAGAAGAAAAAAATGCCTTACGAATCGGCCGCTATTTTCGGAGTGATTACATCGGAAAAGAGCTTCTGAAAAATTTTTTTCTGGCTTCCATCGGATACATTCTGGTACTTGCGGTTGCAGTCTTATATCATATTGAATGGTTGGTGGACGAGATAGACACAATCGACCTGCAGTTTGCAGCAGGGTGTCTGATCGCGTCCTATCTGTGTTTTCTGGCAGTCTATTCCATTGCCGTGTATGTGATCAGCACAATCCGTTACCAGGGAGCACAGAAAAAGCTGAAATGGTATGGAAAAGAGCTGGATGACCTGCAGAACATGTATGAGGAACAGGAAAAAAGCGGGAAGAAATCCGGGCGCAGGAGGAAGGAAACATGACAGTATTGATTGAACTGAAAGAAAAATTAAAAGAGTTTTACGGCTCCTGCAGCGGAATCGTACTTCCGATTGTGAAATTTCTGCTCGCTCTTGCTGTATTTCGTGGTATTAATTCCAATCTCGGCTATCTGAAGATGCTGAACAGCATGTATGTGGTATTGATTCTGTCACTGATCTGCGCCATCCTGCCATTGAATGGAATGGTTTTCCTTGCAATGCTGGTGATCATCGGTCACTGCTTTGCACTTCACATGGTAATCGCGGGTCTTGCGGCGCTGGTTCTGCTGGTGCTCTGGTTTCTATATCTTCGCTTTGTGCCGAAGGATGCGCCGGCACTCCTTTTGACACCGCTCGCATTCTGGCTTCACGTGCCATCTGCCGTTCCGGTTGCCTATGGTCTTGCCGGCACGCCGCTCTCTGCATTTTCAGCAGCCTGCGGTGTCGTTGTCTACTATATGTGCGACATGATTCACGGAAAAATGGAGCCGCTGCTTCATGCGGCGGAAGCACCGGAGATCACGGCAGTCGTACAGGAATTTTTCAACGGCCTCTTCCGCAATGAGGAAATGCTGCTGGTTCTGATCGCCTGCGCACTGACCGTACTTCTTGTCAATGCAATCCGCCACAGCAGTGCGGACTATGCATGGCAGATTTCCATTGTGGCAGGTTCGGTTGCCTATGCGGTTATTATGATTGCCGGAAGCCTGGCACTGGATGTACAGATTGCACTCCCGATGGTTCTGATCGGGGCGGCGGCCGGCTGTCTGGTTGGATTTGTTCTGGAGTTTTTCCTGTTCGGTGCAGACTACACCCGGGCAGAATACCTGGAATATGATGACGACGATTATTATTACTACGTAAAAGCCGTTCCAAAATTCAATGTGACAAAGGCACAGCGCCGTGTGACTTATATTCGGAATGAAAAGAAAAAAGAACCGGATCTGACAGACGAGGAACTCGATGCTCTGGCAAATCTTGGACATACAGAAGAATCCGGGAACAGCAGGGATCTTGATGAGATCGAGGAAAAAGAAGAAATAGAAGAAATAAACGAAACAGAAGAAATAAACGAAACAGAAGAAATTCAGGAAGAAGAAATTCCGCCGCTGGACGAGGGCGATTATCAGAATGTGGATTATAAGAGCATGCTGGAGGACACCTTAAAGGATCTTTAAAAGAATTTTGAAAATCAGAAGAAAACCGGCCGGGGGAAAAGAAAGGAAGTGACAGTGTGCGTGGCGTGTGGAACTGGATTGTCACAAGAACGGCAGACTACGGGCTGCCAAAACAAATTGAACTGATTGATATTGTGCAGATTCTGCTCATTGCATTTTTCGTCTATCACCTGATCCGCTGGCTGCAGAATACAAAGGCCTATACGCTGATGAAAGGTATTTTTCTGATTGGTGTCTTTGTCATCATTGCAAACGTGCTGAAAATGCAGACGATTCTGTGGCTGTTCGGAAACATCGGCGGGGCGGCGATCACAGCGGTTGTAATTATCTTTCAGCCGGAGCTTCGAAGAGTGGTCGAGCAGATTGGAGAAAAGAATCCGCTGTCTGCCATTTCTTTTGCGAGCGGCCAGGAGGAAAATGAACGGTTCAGTGACAAAACCATCAATGAACTGGTAAGGGCCAGTTTTGAAATGGGAGAAGTAAAGACCGGAGCGCTGATCGTCATCGAAAAGACCATCACCCTGGAGGAATATGAAAAGACCGGAATCCCGATTGACGGCGTTCTGACCAGCCAGCTGCTGATCAATATTTTCGAACACAATACGCCGCTGCACGACGGAGCCGTGATTGTACGGAACAACCGTGTCACGGCAGCAACATGTTACCTGCCGCTGTCCGACAACATGGATCTGAACAAGAATCTTGGAACACGCCACCGTGCAGGTGTCGGCATCAGTGAGGTGACGGATTCCTTTACGATTATTGTCTCCGAGGAAACCGGAAATGTGTCGTATGCTTCCGGCGGAGAACTCCACACGGCAGTAACACCGAGCGACCTTCGGGACCAGCTTCACAAAATCCAGAAGCTCGCGAAAAAACCGGAAGAGAAGAAAGGATGGCATATCCGCGGAATGCGTCAGAAAGTGGAGGGAGAGAAGAAATGAAAAAGAAAATTCTGAAAAAGCTTCTGAACAATCTCCCTTTGAAAATTCTTTCTATCCTGATTGCCATTGTAATCTGGTACGTTGTGGTCAGTGTGAATGACCCGATTGTGAAAGAGCGCTTTGATGTCCCCGTGCAGGTGACCAATGAAGCCTACATCGCAGCCGGAAAGAAAACATACCAGATTGCGGAGGAATACCAGACGGTCACGGTTACTGTCACGGACAACAACTCGGTTGTCAGCCGGCTGAAAGCATCGGATATCACTGTCACGGCCGATCTGACCCAGATTGTGACGATGGATACAAACCCGGTTTATGTGCCGATCAAGGCAGCGTGCTCCATGGTAAAACAGGAAAAACTGAGCACAGTGACAGCAACGATCCCTGTGGAAATCGAGGATGTGGACAGCGAAAAATTCCCGATCACAATTGACGCAGGAAATACGAAACCGGCAAAAGATTACGAAGTGGGAACGATGACTTCCGATCCGGAGAGCATCACCATTTCCGGCCCGACGTCCCTGATCAATAAGATCAGCAGTGTGGTGGCAAAAGTAGATGTAACCAATATGCGGAATTCCGGAACCGTCACGGCGGATCTGATGATTATTGATAAAAACCAGGATGAGATGCCGGAATCCCAGATGGAATTTTTGAATTTCGACAGCGGCTCCCCGCAGGTGGATGTGGATATTGAACTGTGGCGCCGTGTATCCGGTATTAAGCTGAGTGCACTGTACAGCGGAACTCCGGCAGACGGCTATCAGATTAAAAATATCTATACCACACCGGAGGAAATCACCGTTGCCGGATCCGAGGAGGCACTTGCAAAGCTGGCGGATGAAGGCAATACGATTGAAATTCCGGAAGACTATACCTCCGTTGCAGGACAGCGCTCCGATGTGGAGACGACGGTTGACTTAAGCGATGTTCTCGCCGATGTGACAGATCTGAAAGTATCTTCCAGTTCGTCTGCATCCGTTACCGTTCACGTAACGGTTATGCCGAATGAGAGCAGGGAATTTGAACTTGATGTCGATCAGATCGAGACGGGCAATCTTCAGTCCACTTATACCGTTCTGTATGATCAGACACAGCTTGCAATCCGCATTAAAGCATCGGACAAAAATCTGGCCAAATTAGATACTTCCCAGATCAACGCATCCATAGATCTGAATGGAATGGGTGTCGGGGATTACGAGGTACCGGTAAAAATCACACTGCCGGATGGCTATGAGCTCGTAGACAGTGTCAAGACAACGATTCATATCAAAGAAAAAGCAGTAGCAAATAAAACGACAGGAACAAATTAGGAGGGAAACCAATGGTAAGCGGAAAAGTGACCGTGAAAAATCCAACCGGCCTTCATCTTCGCCCGGCCGGAACCCTGTGCAAACAGGCGATGCAGTTTAAATCATCTATTACATTCCACTACGGAGATGGAAATACAGCAAATGCAAAGAGCGTCTTAAGCGTCCTTGGCGCATGCGTCAAATGCGGAGACGAAATTGAGCTGTTCTGCGAGGGAGAGGACGAGGAGGAAGCTCTGCAGTTCCTTGTCAATTCCATCCGGACGGGACTTGGGGAAGAACTGTAAGGAGAAAGAACAATGAAGAAATATGATTATGTTCTGGTTGGCGCCGGTCTGTATTCCGGAGTGATTGCTTATCTTGCCGGTCAGGCAGGGAAAAGCTGTCTTGTACTGGAACGAAGAGATCATACAGGCGGAAATATTTACTGCGAAGAAATCGAGGGAATTCATGTACACAAGTATGGAGCGCATATTTTCCATACTTCGAATAAAGAGGTGTGGCAGTTTGTCAATTCGCTGGCAGAATTCAACCGTTATACAAACTCGCCGATTGCCAACTACAAAGGCGAAATTTATAATATGCCGTTCAATATGAATACCTTCAGTAAAATGTGGGGAATCCGCACACCGGAAGAGGCGAAAACAATCATCGAAGAGCAGAGAAAAGCTGTTCCGGGAGAGCCGAAAAATCTGGAAGAGCAGGCGATCAAACTGGTTGGAAAAGATATTTATGAAAAGCTGGTTAAGGGTTATACAGAAAAGCAGTGGGGAAGAGATTGCAGTGAGCTGCCGAGCTTTATCATCAAACGGCTTCCGGTGCGCTTTACGTATGACAACAACTATTTCAATGACCTTTATCAGGGAATTCCAATTGGAGGCTATAACGTTCTGACAGAGCGGCTTTTTGAAAAAGCGGATGTACAGATAGGTGTTGATTTTCTGGAAAATAAAGAAAAGTACCTGGCGATGGGTGAGACGGTGATTTACACCGGAGCGATTGATGCGTTTTACGATTATGCACTTGGCAAGCTGGAATACCGTACGGTGCGCTTTGAAACAGAAGTGCTGGATACCGACAATTATCAGGGCGTAGCTGTAGTAAACTACACCGATCGGGAGACACCGTATACGCGTGTGATCGAACACAAGCATTTCGAATTCGGAACCCAGAAAAAGACCGTCATTTCCAGAGAGTATTCCACCGACTGGAAAGAGGGGATGGAGCCGTACTACCCGGTGAATGATGCCAGAAACCAGGAACTTTATCAGAAATATGCCGCACTTGCGGAAAAAGAAGAGAAGATTATCTTTGGCGGAAGACTTGGAGAATACAAGTATTACGATATGGACAAAGTCATTGAGGCTGCACTGAACCAGTGGGAGAAAATGCAGCGGTAGGAAAAAGAACTGCAAACGGAAATCAATCAAAACGGACTGCACACTTGACAGCAGTCCGTTTTTTGACTATATTATAAACGATATCCGGCTGGAAAATACCGGAAAATAAGAAAATGAAAGAGGTCGTTATGAGAAAAGAATATGATGACGAGGATGAAATCCCGGAAAGACGCCATTCCTCAGGAAAGAAAAAGAAGAAATTCGGCTGGGTTAATGTGCTCACCATCCTTCTCGTAGTTGTACTGGTTGTGCTCGTCGGTGTCTATGCTGTAATCAATCACTATTACAGCAAGAGTAACTACGTAAGCGATGATAAAATCACGATCAATAAATCCACAGAGGTTGAGACAGAAAGTACCGGGTTGACTGATGAGGAGACGGATGCCCTGCAGTCTGAGATTTTAAATGAGACACAGGACATTGAACTTCCAAACAACAATAACGTGTACAACATTCTGCTGATCGGTGTTGACCGTCGTGACAAAACGTGGTATGGAAACTCCGATTCCATGATTCTGATGTCCATCAATAAAGATACAAAACAGATCCACATGACATCCTTTATGCGTGACCTGTATGCAAATATCCCGGATGTCGGTGTGAAAAAACTGAATGCAGCCTGCGCATATGGCGGCGGTCCGCTGGTTGTACGAACCATCGAGGACAACTACAAACTGCCGATTGACAATTATGCAAGTGTTGACTTCGATTCCATGATTGACATTATCGATGCCATCGGCGGAATCGAGCTTTCGCCGAGCGATGATGAAATCCGTGTAGCGAACCAATATGTTGATGAAATGTGCAGACTCCGTAATGTGGATGCTTCCGCCCATCAGTATACAGCAGGCGGAGAGCAGCATGTGGATGGCTATCAGGCAGTTGCATATGCAAGAATCCGTTACGTTGGAAATTCTGATTATCAGAGAACGGAGCGTCAGCGAGAGGTTTTAAGCAAGATGATGCAGAAAATGAAATCGTCAAGCGTAACAGAACTGAGTGCACTGGCGGATACCATTCTTCCAAGTGTTACCCATAACATTGATCAGTCTACATTGATGACATTGATCGGAGAGCTGCCGACAATTCTGTCCTACGAGATTGTACAGAGCCGTGTACCGTACGACGACTTGTACTCCAGCAAGGGTGAGATGCTTGTTCCGGACTTCGCAGCAACCATCTCGAGACTTCAGACAGAGATCTATGGATCTACCACGGTAAACGAATAAAAGAACAGTAAAAAGCCTTCTGTTTCCGGTCAGAAAACCGGGGTCAGGAGGTTTTTTCTGCCCGAAAAACAGGAAAAAACCATAAGAAATTTGTAAGGTATTTTACCGGCGGATAACTTGAAATAGATGGAAAAATGTAGTAAGCTATAAATTGTATAAGAGTAAAAAAATGGGAGGATGAATAAGAATGAAAAGAAAGTTTCTGGCCGCAGCCGTACTTGGCGTCATGGTAAGTGTTACACCAGCCGGTGCATATGCAGCTTCTACAGAAACCAGTCCATTACCGGTAAATTCGGAAAGTGATACTGTAGCTCAGGCCGAAGACGAAGAAACGACTCCGACTCCGGCGCCAACTGAGACCCCAGAGGTTACACCGAGTGAGACTCCGGCTCCAACCGAGGCACCGACCGCAACACCAACCGTAACACCAACTGAGACCCCTTCCGAGACACCGACGCCGAGCGCAACTCCGGCTCCGGAAGTAAGTAATCTGAAGGAAGGCTGGAACAGCGTTGAAAAAGATGGAAAGAAACAGTTTCAGTACGGAGTTCTGGATGAGAATAATAAGGTGGTAGCTGCTACCGGACCAATAGAAATCGACGGTGTCGGTTATGTGTTTGATGAAAACGGCTACATGCTGACCGGTGAAGTAGAACTTACGGATAAAGATGGAAAAACCGGAACCTACTACTTGGATACAGAAGGGGAAGATCCTGCAAAAGACGGACTTGGTTCGATGCAGCAGGGTATCTGTGAAGGAAAAGTATTTGCACCGGAACTGAAAAGAAATGAACTTGTTACACTCGAATTTAATGATGGAAGCGTAGACGATTACTATGCGGATGAAAACGGCTATGCCATCTGGAGCAAGACCCAGAAGGTAGGAGATAAAACATATCTGTTTGGCGATGACGGCACCCGCGTAAAAGAGGCAGGTTTCCAGACTGTTGTCGATGAAAAAGGGGTAACGCATACCTACTATCTGAATGCAGACAGCACCGTATCTCTTGGAAACCACACCGTATATCAGCAGGAAGACCGTACCGTAAGCTGGCTGACAGTAGGTTCTACCTGGTATCTGGTAGATGCAGAAACTGGAGAACTCCTTTCCGGCTGGCAAAAGGTAGATACAGCAACCTACTATATGAAACCAGGTTCCTTTGATGCGAACGGAGACATGAAAGACGGAAGCTTCGAGATGGAGACCGGCAATCAGAAAAATAAATCCGGCTGGGCTGAAATTGATGGAAAATGGTACAGCTTCCGAAGCTGGGGCGGCGTACGAACCGGCTGGTTCAATTACGATGGAAATAAATATTATCTCCACGAAGACGGCCATATGGAAGACAATGCACTGAATCTGAATGGAACCTTGTACTTCTTCCGAAGCTGGGGCGGTATGCGCGTCAATGATGTTGCTGAATATGAAGGCAATTATTACTATGTCGGAGCTGACGGAACCGTTTCGACCACAACTGGCTGGAAAAAAATTAAAACCGCAACTCAGACGATCTGGTACTGGGCAACTGCAGACGGCGGAAAACTGCTGACGAATTCCTGGCTGGATTACAATGGAAACAGCTATTATCTGAAAGCCGATGGAAAAATGGCTTTTAATGAGTGGCTGGATAACACCTATTACTTCCGCAGCTGGGGTGCGGCCTACAAAAACGCATGGGCAAAAGTCAACAATGTATGGTATTATTTTGACGGAAATGGAAAGAAATATACCAGCGGCTGGCTGACCTACAAAGGAAATAAGTATTATCTGAAATCCGATGGAACCATGCTTGCCAATGAATGGCTCGATGGAAAATACTACTTCAAGAGCTGGGGTGGTATGTATAAAAACGAATGGGGCAAGTCCGGCGATATCTGGTACTGGTTTAATGCAGATGGAACCAAACGGACGCAAAAAGGCTGGTTCCTCTATGATAAAAATTATTATTATCTGGATAAAGATGGAAAAATGCTGACCGGCTGGGTTTACCATGACGGTAACTATTATTACATGAAGAGCTGGGGCGGCATGGCACATGACGAGTGGATTCTTCATGATAAGAACTGGTACTACTTCAAGAGCTGGGGCGGCATGTACCATGATCAGTGGCTGACACTGAACGGTTCTCAGTATTATTTCCGCAGCTGGGGCGGAAGATATCAGAACTGCACCGCTACGATCAATGGAAAACAGTACAAATTCGATGCTTCCGGACGCAGAATCACGGAAGGATGGGAGTACATCGGAAAATACCGCCGTTACCGCAAAGCAGACGGTTCTTTGATGGAGGATGTGACAAGCATCTTCAATCCGTCATCCAAATACATCACAGTAGACAGAACCCGCGGACGTGTCACCATTTACGGCTATAACAGTGCAACCGGTTCTTACGATACCCCGATCAAATCAATGATCTGCTCCGTAGGAAATCCAATCAGTTACACTGCAGCAGGAACATATAAAATCGGCTGGCAGTTGAAAAAGAAGCAAATGAGAGGTGAAGATTATGTGTGCTGGGCACCATATGTATCACAGATTTATGACGCTGTTTACTTCCATGGCGTAGCAAGCAGCACACCGGATCTGAATATGATCTCTGCCGTAGACTTCAATTCCCTGGGATCACCGATGTCACATGGTTGTGTCAGACTGACTGCAATCGATGCAAAATGGATTTATGATAACGTCAGCAGCGGAACAACGGTCCGCATTGGCGACAATCTGGATTATCCGCTGACAAACCCGACCCGTTATACCTGGACAGGCGGTGCTTTCGGAAGCGATCCGACATATCGATAAAAAATAGAACAGGAATACCTGTATGAGAAAATCCATCGGGGCAGCAGTGCCGCCGATGGATTTTCTGATAAGAAGACATCGGCCATTTTACAGGAAAGGAAGACAGATACGATGGAATTACAGGAAAAGAAAAAGAACCGGACAGAACAGAAAACAGATATGCAGAATAAGGAAAAGGCATTGCTTACCCAACTTGACGAGATTGCAAAACAGGATCTCTGTCTGGCATTCTCCGGCGGTGTGGACAGCAGTCTGCTGCTGAAGCTTGTCATGGATGCATCTGCAAAATATGGAACAAAGGTTTATGCAGTAACCTTTCAGACACGGCTGCATCCGCCCTGCGACCTGGAGACAGCGACAAGAGTAGCAAAGGAGGTTGGCGCTGTTCATGAGGTCCTTTTTGTTGATGAGCTGGAGCAGGAGGCAATCCGTTACAATCCGGAAAACCGCTGCTATCTCTGTAAGCATGAACTCTTTGAGAAAATCTGGGAGATTGCCCGCCAAAATGGAATGAATGCAGTTGCCGAGGGTTCCAACATGGACGACAATGGTGATTACAGACCTGGTTTACAGGCTGTTGCAGAGCTGGGGGTGAAGAGCCCGCTGCGCCACAGCGAATTGTATAAAGCAGACATCCGTGCCCTGTCTAAAGATCTTGGCCTTCCCACCTGGGAGAAACAATCCTTCGCCTGTCTTTCTTCCCGTTTTGTATACGGTGAGACTATCACGAAGGAGAAACTTGGCATGGTAGACAAGGCAGAACAGCTGCTTCTGGATCTGGGATTTCATCAGCTTCGTGTGCGTATTCATGGTACATTGGCACGAATTGAAGTATTGCCAGATGAACTCCAGAAAGTCCTGGAGAACCGCAACCAGATCGTGAAAGCATTCAAAGAATACGGCTTCACATACGTGACCATGGATCTTCAGGGATACCGAATGGGAAGTATGAATGAGACATTGAAGAAATAGTTTTCGACTTATGAATTATCGTCTATACTATGCTGTTAGTTAATTGCTTTAAATGCTGTTTTGCTTTATCATTAAATCAATCGTCTGACAAATTTGGGGAGGGAGTATGCTGCGGGCTCATTTGCAGAATAGCAGGTTATCCATTTTGGGGAAGCGTTTAGTGTTATACAGCAGATATCAATGGAAAAATCTTTGCCTCTGGAGTGTGTTTGAAAGGACGAAAAAAAGAATAGCGAGGTAAAGCGTATGAGAAACAGACGACTGGCACTGGCTGCAGCATTGCTGCTGGCAATCACAAGTGCAGACGGAGCAGCACTGGCAGTAAGTGGAGCTGATTTTTCTTCTGAGGAAGTAGCAGAAGCAGTTTTTGACGAAGTGGAGAATGAGGGGCTGGACAATCAGGATGAGGTTCAGGAACCGGTTCAGACTCCGGAGATGGATCAGGTGGAGGATCAGTCATCCGAGGATTCATTCTCAGATGCGTCTGGCATGGAAGCAGCTGCAGAATGGCAGAATGAGGAAGCGGCAACAGCAGACGAAGCCCTGGTTTTTTCAGATGGAGAAGACACAGGAATTACCTACACCTTGTCAGATGATGGGAAACTGGTAATTTCCGGAACTGGAAGCATCGCAGATGATGCATTTGCTGGCAACACTAAAATAACAAGCGTGGTTATCTCTGAAGGAGTGACCGGCATTGGTTCCCGTGCATTTACCGGCTGCACCAATCTGACAAGTGTGACAATTCCAGAAGGCGTAACAACCATAGATGGTATGACATTTGGCAATTGTACCAGTCTGACAAGTGTAACCATTCCGGGAACGGTAACCTCAATAGAAGTTCAGGCATTCTGGAACTGCAGCAGTTTGACAAGCATAACTATTCCTGCAAGCGTAACGAGCATTGGAAGCGGTGTATTCCAGGGGTGTACCAGTCTGACAAGTGTAAAGCTTTCAGAGGGCCTGACCAGAATTGGAGATCAGACTTTTGGCAGATGTAATGCGTTAGAAACCATAGAAATCCCGGCAAGTTTGACATCTATAGGAAATGATGCGTTTAAAAACTGTGCCAAGCTGAGAAGTCCGAACCATACTCATTCCTACAAGTCACATGTGATAAAAATGAGTGGCTGTACCTATTCAGGATCCGAAGAAGAAATCTGTGAATTTTGCGGTGATTACTATACGAAAGAAACACCGGCACTTGGTCATGACTGGAACCGTGGGGAAACAACAGAAGATGCTTCCTGTGAAAGTGACGGAGAAAAAACTTATACCTGCAGAAGATGTGGTGACAAAAAGAAAGAGACAATTCCGGCAACCGGAC
>OLYB01002599.1_pt1 | contig 12137 bp, 12 predicted proteins | sample 1674481 | NCBI WGS metagenome assembly OLYB01 (sample SAMEA103958167, study PRJEB25191) | human gut metagenome
GGACTGTTTGTCGATGTCAAGCACTTTTTGAACTTTTTTAGAAGTCCATGTCACATATCTCAGCGACGAATGATATATTATCACAGCTGTAGACAAACGTCAACACTTTTTTAACCTACAGTTCCTTCGTAGCTCTATGAGCAAAAGCAACGGTGACGCAGCCGCCGCGGGAAGCACCGCAGGCGTGGTTCATGACAATAGAAGGTTCGCGGAGCGTGCATTCTATTGTATTACGAATGGCGCGTGGAACTGTACCGTCCTCCATTCTGCCTACTTTTTTACTTTTTCTCCCACACCTTCGGCTGATAACGCATATCGGACACCGTATACACCGTGATGAACGCCTTCGGATCCTCCCGATTGATAAAATTCATCAGCTTCTGGTATTCGCTTTTATCCACGATTGTGATGATTTCATTATGCTTTTCCAGATTATACGCGCCAATTGCCTCGTAAACCGTTGCTCCACTATGCAGCTCTTCTATGATAAAGCGGCGCAGCTGTTCTTCTTTTTTCGTAATAATGCAGACACGGCGTTTGATATTGTTGTCAAAAATAAAATGATCCAAAATGATTCCGTTAAAATAGGTGCCCAGAATACTCAGCACCACCGTCTTTTTATCGTATACGAGTGCCGCAGAAAGCGCTACGCACATGCCGGATAAGGACATCGCCTTTCCCAGATCCATATGGAGATACTTATTCATGATCTTCGCCACAATATCCAGTCCGCCGGACGATGCATTTCGGTTAAACAGGATGCTTAATCCAATGCTGACGACCAGAATATAGCAAAGCACATCCAGCTCCTGGCTGTCAGTCAGGGAAGTAAAATCAGGAAACAGAAGTTCAAACATCCCCAGAAACAACGGCAGCATAATGCTCGTATAGACTGTCTTTGCCCCAAATTCCTTTCCACAGGTAAGAAAACCGATCACCAGTAAAACCACATTCAGGATCATCGTAATCGCGGACAGCGGAAGCGGTATAAAATTAGATACTACGATGCCAAGGCCGGAAATACTGCTGACCGACGCATGGCTCGGCACCAGGAAAAAATAGACTGCCGCCGCAATAATTGCTACTGCGGCGGTCAGAATCCCTGTTTCTTTTATCATTCCTGCAAAATTCCATCTTTTTTGCATACTTCAACTCATTCCTGTTCGTCAAGTTTTTCCAGTACAAAATCTATTGCTTCCAGATATCCGTTTAATCCATGTCCGTAAATCTGCTTGTCACAGACAGGAGCTGTCACAGATACTTTTCGGAAATCTTCCCGTTCCATAATATTGGAAATATGGATTTCTACCTTTGGTACGGTAATACTTGCCAGTGCGTCGCGGATGGCATAGCTGTAGTGCGTATAAGCGCCGGGATTGATGATAATGCCCTCTGTCTTATCAAAATACGCTTCCTGGATTTTATCAATAATCGCACCCTCGTGATTGCTCTGGAACACGCTGATTGCAGCATGACAGTCCAGTCCCTTCTGTGCGATCATATTTAACAGATCATTATAATCCTGCGTGCCATAAATTCCTTTTTCGCGGATGCCAAGGAAGTTTAAGTTGGGACCGTTGATGACCAAAAGCTTGCGCAGAGACTTTTTCTTTTCTTTTTCTGCCGCCGCACGGGAAAACTGCTGTCTGTAAAAGAGCTGACCGCCCTCTGCCTGCTGCCCATAAGAGGACTGCCCATAGGGCTGAGATCCATAGGACTGAGCCTTTTCTTCTGTCAAACAGGTGTTTGCCAGTGTCTGTAAATCCCCTTCAGTGTGTCCATCATACGAAGAACGTCCGCCGGATAAAAAGCGGCTGCCGGCTGCAGACTGTCCGTAAGAGCCAAATGTTCCGTAGGAAGGTTTTCCGTAGGGCACCCTTGTACCATAACCAAAGCGCTGACCAAGCGGATACCTCTGGGAATATTTTCCTTTATAGCCGCCCTCCTCCGACGCTGTGTTTGCATTGTCCCGATAGGACGGACGAATCCCGCGCTCGATTTCATATAACACCTGTCCAAAAGGCTTATCATCCACATCAATAATCAAGTCCGCAGCTTCTTCATACGCGCTGCTTCTTTTTTCAAGAAGTCCCTGGATCTTTGTCTTTAAATCCTCGTCGCCGCCCTGCAGCAGAGGTCTGTTGGTATCTTTTTTGAGCCGTTCATATAAGGTTTCCGCTTTTGCACGCAGATAGACTACCTTTCCGATCTCTTTCATCAGGGTACGGTTTTCTTCCCGCACCGGAGTTCCGCCGCCGACGGAAATTACCTGATTCTTCGCTGTTTCCTTCAATTCCTGAAGCGTCTGTGTCTCCATCTGCCGGAACGCTTCTTCTCCGTCCTGTTCAAAAATTTCCCGAATCGATTTTCCCTGTTTCTTTTCAATCAGACGATCCGTATCCGTCATCTGTCTCTTGAGCCGATACGAAAGCTTTACTGCCACACTGCTCTTTCCGCATCCCATAAAACCGATCAATACAACATTTCCCACTGCCTGTTTCCTCACTTTCCACTTAATTCCTGTTCCATTCTCTGATAAATTCTGTCCGCTGTCTCTTTGGAAACTGCTACGTCATTCCACAATTCAAACGCTTCCACACCCTGATACAAAAGCATCTTCAGGCCATTATACGCCTCTTTGCCATTTTCTTTTACCAGACGCATAAATTTCGTCTCCGCCGGCCGATAAATCAGGTCATAGCCGGTGCCCACCTTTTCATAAAAAGCGTTGTCCTCCACTGCCGCCTTTTCGCTGTCCGGAAATAATCCCACACTGGTCGCCTGAATCGCCAGATAGTCTCTTCCATCGAGTCTTCCAGCCTCTGCAATTGTTCTGGCATGGATCGCCCGATAGCCGGTTTTCTCCTTCACTTCTTCTGCAACACTACACGCCTTATCGACACTGCGGTTTAAAATAGTGACCCGTTCCGCGCCCTTCTGTGCGCACAAAAACGCAATTGCCCTGCCAACTCCGCCTGCGCCGAGTATCACGACATCACGGTCTTTGATTTCAACCTTATCCTCCTGCATCGCACGGTATAAGCCGCTCATATCCGTGTTGTAGCCGCGATATCCGCCCTCTGTGCGGACGAGCGTGTTAACAGATTCCACATCTGCCGCCAGCTTATCTGCGCTCACCAAATAAGGAATTACCGCCATCTTGTACGGCACTGTGACGTTTAAGCCCAGCACGTTTAACGCATACGCACCTTTGACCGCTGCACCCAGCCCCTCCTTTTCCACCAGAAAGGGCAGGTATGCCATATCACAGCCGCATGCCGCTGCCAGCGTATTGTGGATCATCGGGGAAAGCGTATGCTCCACCGGGTTCCCGATCAGACCGCACAGTCTCGTCCTGCCTCCGATCTCTACTGCTCCTACTGTATCCTTTTCGTCCATCCTGTTTCAGTTCCTTTACTGCATTTCTTTCCGGCTTTTCTGCCGATAATAAAAGTGTAGCACAATTTTTTCCAGCTGTCTTTTAAAAATGATCTGGATTTCCTCTTTGGGATGGATCGGTTTGACCAAAATACTGCGGATTCCGCTTCTTTTTGCGCCCCAGACGTCCGTAAAAAGCTGATCGCCGATAAAAAGAGTCGTTTCTTTTGTCGTCCCCATCCGGCGCATCGCCTCTTCATAGCCTTTTACCGACGGCTTATCCGCCTTGAAAATATAGTCTGCATACTTTACATCCTCTGCGAAGCTTTTTACGCGCGGTTCCTTATTGTTCGACAAAAGCACCGCCGAAAAGCCGATGGTATGCAGCCTTTCAAACAGCGCTTTTGCACGGTCGTCCGCCGGCGCGCCATGCGGCACCAGCGTATTGTCCACGTCATAAATCAGTCCGCGGTATCCTTTTCGGTACAGCGCCTCGTAATCGATTCCATAGGAGGTATCCGCCGTTTCATCCGGATAAAAAATTTCCAACATGCCCATTTATGCTTCATCCTCTCCGATTCCTGCCGCCTCCAGCAGCTCTTTTGTGTATTCGTGCTGCGGGGAAAAATAAACGGTATCCACATCACCGCTTTCGACAATTGTGCCGTCCTTCATAATCATAACCCTGTCGCAGAGCTGATAAACAACGCGCATATCGTGGGAAATAAATAAAATCGACAGTCCCATTTCCTCCTTCAGCTGCTCCAAAAGCTCCAGAATTTGTGCCTGAATCGTCACGTCCAGTGCAGAAACCGCCTCATCCGCCACCAAAAGCCCGGGATTTGTCATCAACGCTTCCCCGATGCAGACTCTCTGTCTCTGCCCACCGGAAAGCTGGTTCGGGTAACGGTCTGCAATTTTTTCATCCAGACCGACTTTTTTTAACATTTCGAGTACCTTCTGCCTCCGTTCTTTTCCAGGAAGCTTTCTCTGAATTCGAAGCGGCTCTTCCATAATCCAGCCGATTTTCTTCGCCGGATTCAGGGAGGAAAACGGGTCCTGGAAAATCATCTGCGGATGGTCGACCTGCGAAATTATTTCGCCTTCATCTGGGCGGATAAATCCTAAGATCACTTTGGAGAGTGTCGATTTTCCGCATCCGCTCTCTCCGACGAGACCGAGAATTTCATTTTCATGAAGCTCGAAAGAGATATCATGAAGCACCGTTTTTCTCTGCTTTCCCTCCTGATAGGAGGCAGAAATATGGCTGACTTCCAGAATGTTGTTCGGACTGATTTCTTCCATGGGTTATTCCTCCTTTTCCGCCGGCGGAGCAGCTTTTTTGTCAGAGCCTGTCGGCCATTGAGCTGTTGGAGCGATTTTGATTCGCTTTCGCAGCGATGTTCGTCGGTTCGGAATTGCGTCGAGCAGGCGGCGGGTGTAGTCTTCCTTCGGGTGGAAAAAGACATCGTCTACACTGCCGGATTCCACAATCGTCCCATGATTCATGACGATGACCCGGTCACAGAGCGAACGGATGACGCCGAGGTCGTGTGAGATAAAAAGAATCGCCGTGTGATGGCGTTCATTGATTTTTTTCAGCAGCTTTAAGATCTGCGACTGAATCGTCACATCAAGAGCTGTTGTCGGCTCGTCTGCAATCAGAAGCTTCGGTCCTGTAATAAGTGCCGCAGCGATCATCACCCTCTGGCGCTGACCGCCGGAGAGCTGGTGCGGGTATTTTTTGCAAAGCTTTTCCGGGTCGGGAAGCTCGACCTCATGCATTATGGCAAGAACCTTTTCATGACATTCTGCCGGTGTGCAGCTCTCATGAATCAGCAGTCCCTCTGCAATCTGTTCTTCGATGGCCAGAACCGGATTTAAAGAGGTCATCGGCTCCTGAAAAATCATACTGATTTCTTTTCCGCGGATGCGCTGCAGATCCTGGCTGGAAGCGTGTGTAACGGAAGAACCTTCGTAGAGAATTTCTCCGCCGGATACGGCGGAATTTTCCTTTAAAAGCTGCAGAATGGAGAGTGCTGTCTGCGTTTTGCCGGAACCGGATTCCCCGACAATGCCAAGCGTTTCACCTTCTTCGAGGGAAAAGGAGATGCCTTTTACCACTTCGGTCGGTGGCGTGGTATCGTAAAATGCAATTTTTAAGTCACGTACATCGAGAAGTGCCATATCAGTTACCGCCTTTCTTCTGTAATCCGTCGCCGAGGAGCGATACGCCAAGCGCCAGTAAAATGACGGCAAGACCGGGGAAAACAGAGCCCCAGGGAGCAGTCATCAGATACGTCTGGGATTCTGAGAGCATCCGTCCAAGCGAGGCATCGGGCGGCTGGACACCGATGCCGAGAAAGCTCATGCCGGCCTCGGAGAGAACGGCGTTGTTGAAACCGATTGCTGCCATCGAAAGAAGGGACGGGACCGTATTTGGCAGGATATGTACAAATATGATCCGAAGATGGGAAACACCCATCAGACGGGCACTTTTGACATAGTCCATATCTTTGCGTGCGAGAAATTCGCTTCTGGTGATACGTGCAAAGCTCGGAATGAATACGATACCGAGTGCAAGGATCACGTTGTATTTGCCGGGACCCAGCAGCGCGATAAATACCAGCGCCAGCAGGATTCCCGGAAAGGAAACAATGACATCGTTTATGCGCATCAGGATTTCGTCAATCCATCCGCCAAAATACCCGGTGAACGCACCGACAAGAACACCAATGGTTCCGCCGAGCAGCAGAGTAGCGAAAGCGACGAAGAAGGTTGTACCGGTTCCTTTTAAGACGCGGCTGAAAATATCGCGTCCAAAGTGATCGCAGCCGAACGGGTGTGACAGAGATGGAGCAGCAAACTTGGCTGCGCCGTTCATTGCGTCCGGGTCGTACGGTGTGTAGAAAAAGCCGATCAGAAGAAACAGAAGCATAAAAGCGGTGAGAACAGCTCCGATGATCAGCGTGAGATTGCGTTTCTTTTTCATAATGAAAACCCTTTCCTTTGTCGTGGGCGGCTCCCCACGACCTTTCGGTCGCGGGAGCTGATGATCGAAAGCTCCCGTCAGTCTTTTACGCGGATACGCGGATCAATTCTGCCATACAGCAGATCTACCACGAAATTGATGATAATAATGAGGGCGGCGATCAGTACAAGGATGCCCTGAACCACGGGGTAATCGCGGTTGGAGATCGAAGTGATCAGAAGATTGCCCATGCCCGGAATCGAAAAAACCTGTTCCAGAATAATGCTGTTTGCCACAATATCTGCGATTGTCATGCCCCAGAAGGTCAGTACCGGAATCAGGGCGTTTTTCAGCACATGGTGATACATAACACGGCGTGTACTGTTTCCGCGGGAATAGGCGGTGCGTACATAGTCGGCATCGAGCTGCGAGAGCACAGAGCTGCGCAGCATTTTGACAGCCATGGAACAGCGCGGAAGTGCAATGGCGGCAGACGGTGCAACAAGATAACCGATAAAACCGGAAAAATTTTCAGAAATCGGCACATAGGCGCCCGGCTGAAACCATTTGAGAATCAGACCGAAAAGATACGTGATCAGAATACCGATGAAAAATCCCGGCACAGACATGATCACCTGATTGATCGTCATGATCAGCCGGTCCAGATGGCCTCCGGCGTGCTGTGCTGTGAAAATGCCGATGGGAATCGAGACAACAAGGATCATCAGGAATGCGATAACGGTGATAGCGATGGTAATCGGAACTTTATCGCGGATCAGTTCTCCGACCGGCATCGAGTACGAATACGAGGTGCCGAGATCTCCATGAAAAAAGCCGGTTACCCACGAAGCATACCGTTCCAGAACCGGCCGATCCAGGCCCATTTCCTTTTGCAGAGCCTCAATCCGCTCCGGCGTCGCCTCCGTGCCAAGCTGCGATTTTGCCGCATCTCCGGGTATGACGGAAAAGGCAAAGAACGATAAAAAGGATACAAGAAGCAGCGTAAGAAGGAGAGAGCCGAATTTCTTTGCAATGTATTTCATGAATGGAAATTCCTCCTTGTGTAATGTAGGATACACCGGGAATTTTTCCCGGCTTATAAAAGCAAGCACAGAAAAGCTTCGGGCATATCGGCTGAAGGCTTTCGTGCACGTCATTTTTATTGTAGACAATGCAGGTGTAAATAGCAAGATAAAATTGGAATATCTCGAATTACAGAATAACAGGAAAAGGCCTCTTGCATAACCGGTGCGGATGATGCAAAAAGCCTTTGATAAATTGCCTTCGATAAATCTCCTGTTTAGTTTTCCATTTCCCGTCCGAGATACGTTGCCGCTACCTGGAGGAGCTTTTTTTCCGTGTCGCCCGGCAGGGACTCCCTGTCTTTGCCGCAGAGAATGACCGAACCGATGGCATCACCGGAGGAGAGAATCGGAAAAATGAGTTCCGGCAGAGGAGTAGTATTGTCTGTGTTTTCCAAAATTGAAAAATAAGCCTTTTCACCGGGACGCGCAAGTACTGTTTTCCGGTTCAGAATCGCCTCCTCCAGCCGGCTGCTGATGGACTTGCCAAGATAATTTTTCTGTTCCGGCCCGTTTGCCGCTACAATCTGTTCCTGATCCGAAACACAAACGAGACATCCGGTCACCGTTGAAATCGATTTTGTAAACCCTGCTGCGCATTCCGCCAGCTCTTCGATCGGTGAGTATTTCTTCAGGATAATCTCACCCTCCCGTCCGGTATAAATTTCCATGGCCTGTCCCTCCCGGATCCGCATCGTGCGCCGGATTTCCTTGGGAACTACCACACGCCCCAGATCATCAATCCTTCGAACAATTCCCGTCGCTTTCATATGAAAAATTCCTCCTGTTTCCGCAATGTACTTTCCATAATTTGTACTGTATGGGTAGTATGTGGAAAAACAGGTGGAATTATGCATGGAAAAAAGAAACAGTATTTCCGCTGTTTGCAGCAATTTCGGAAAAATACAGTGGAACAGCAGTGGTTAGTCTGGTTGCTCCTTTTACAGAAGACTGCGGTCTTTTCCGAGATAGAACAAAGCGATCGTATCCGGTCCGACATGGCTTCCGGTGCAGTAATCGTAAGAAGTATTGATAAATTCACGCACCTTCACTCTTTTCTGGATTTCTTCCATCATATAAAGAGATTCCTCATAGGCATCTGCATGTGCGATTCCGACGATCTGCTTTTCCGGTTCTTCGATCGTTTCACAGAAAAGACGGATCAGTTCATTTAAAACGGCTTTGCGTCCGCGGACATTCTTGTAGGAAACAATATAGCCATCTTCACTTCCACGCAGAATCGGTTTGATTTTCAGCATATTTCCGACCACAGCGACACTTCCCTTGATTCTTCCGGTACGGGAAAGATATTTCAGATCGCCGACGGTGAAAACACCGTTCATTTTGCTAACGTAGGTTTCCAGAAGATCTGCCGCTTCGTCTACGTTCATGCCCCGATCGCGCATTTCGCTGGCATAGATGGCGAGGATGCCCTGTGCAAGAGAGGCATTCAGGGAATCGACGAGGCGGATTTTACGTTTTCCGCCGTATTCCTCAAGAAGCTCCTCGGCAGCAAGTCTTGCGGAGTTATAAGTTCCGCTGATGTTTTTGCTTAAGGAAAGATAGATGACATCCTGATCTGCCTCAAGAGCGGTGCGGAACGCATCCGCAAAATTTGCGGTGCTGATCAGTCCGGTCTTGATTTCACAGCCGGTGCGCATGGCATTGTAATATTCTTTTCCTTTTGCAAGCTCCTCTTCCGGTGACAGATCCGGGTCGAAGCAGACCAGCTCTTTTCCATTCACAAGATTGACGAAAGAAACGACATGGATATCGTATTTTTTCGCAGTAACAGCAGGCAGATTTGCCGCTGAATCAACAAAAACCTGAAACATAAATAAAATTCTCCTTTGTAGTGTAAATGTCCCCCAAAATGATGTAACTTTTGATAAGCATTGTAGCACATTGTATCACCAAAGAAGAGAGATTTCAATGGAAGATAGACAACATACTACAAAGGAGTGTGCCGACAAGTTGATTCCTGAAATCATCTGTTTTCGGAAGAAATTTGACCAGGTATCAATGCATAGTAATAATGACCAAAAACGGCAGACGTATTTTTAGTAAAAACGGCTTTTGAAACAAAAATAAAATCGTTTTATAATAGAATCATAGCGAGTAGTGTAATGATGTGGAAAAAACCATATGATACTGCTCGCTTTTATAAAACTATTTTCAGGAGGAACCGTATATGCATGAGTATGAAATCTTTATTGAAGAAATAAATCCGTGTGGAGGGGAGAAACATAGTAAAAAAACTTTGATCGAAGCAGAAGCAGTCAGTCCGGAAGCTTATGTAAAAGAAAACGGAAGATTTCCGGTTCTTGAATCCATGTGCAATGAAAGTGGAGATGTTGTAATAGTAACAGGAGATAATAAAGGTTCTTTTGTACGCTATACTTTTACGGAATAAAAGTGCCGGTCGGTAAGGAGAAAATTTTGTTTGACTTTTTGAAAAAGAGGCAATATAATTACAGAAAACGAGTGGCGAGTAAGCGTAAATCCAGTTTACCGGCTGCTCGTTTTTGGTTTGCAGAAAATAAATATCGCCGTGAAAAGTGTGTAGCCTGTCAGCGTAAGTCCAGCTTATAAGATAAGGTGCGCACTTTTTTTGTGCCAAAAAGAAAGGAGTTAAAACAAAATGGCGGAAAGCAACAAGATGAAGGAGATGCCGGTGAATAAGCTGATGATCAGGATGGGAATCCCGATGATCTTATCTATGGCATTGCAGGCAGTCTATAACATTGTAGACAGTGCATTTGTAGGAAATATGAGAGTGGGAAGTGAAGAGGCATTAAATGCACTGACACTGGTATTTCCGGTACAGATGCTTATGGTGGCAGTAGGAATCGGAACCGGTGTAGGAACTAATGCGCTTCTAGCAAGGACGCTTGGACAGGGAAACGGTAAAAAAGCTGCAAAGGTAGCGGGAAACAGTCTGTTTCTTGGTGTGATCATTTATGCGGTCTGCTTATTATTTGGTATCTTTGGGGTGAAAGCATATATTTCATCGCAGACAGTAGACACAGAAGTACTTGAGATGGGAGTTGGCTATCTGAGGATATGCTGCGTAATCTCTTTTGGTATTATTTTCTTTTCTCTGTTTGAAAAGTTACTTCAGGCAACAGGACGTTCTTTTTATTCTACTATTGGTCAGGTGGTTGGAGCTGTTGTAAATATCATTCTTGATCCGATCATGATCTATGGTATCGGACCCTGCCCGGAAATGGGGGTGAAAGGTGCAGCTTACGCAACGGTAATTGGTCAGGTAGCATCCGCAGTGTTACTGTTCATTTTCCATATGAAGATGAACAAGGAATTCGAGCATGGAGCGGAATACATGAAGCCGGATGGCGGAATTATCAAGGAAATCTATGCAATCGGACTTCCGGCAATCATTGCACAGGCTCTAATGTCCATTATGGTTTACGTGATGAATCTGATCCTGAAGTTCAATCCGTCAGCACAGACAGCCTATGGATTGTTCTATAAAGTTCAGCAGTTTGTTCTCTTCCTTGCTTTTGGCCTGCGAGATGCGATCACCCCGATCATTGCATTTGCCTATGGAATGAGAAGTAAGAAAAGGATTCAGGATGGAATTAAAAATGGTCTGAGCTATACCATAATATTAATGATTCTGGGAATTGCAATCACAGAGATCTTCCCCGAAGCATTTGCAACGCTGTTTCATACGGGAGCGTCAAGAGAATATTTTATCGGAGCAATGAGGATAATTTCGATCAGCTTTCTGTTTGCAGGAATCAATGTTGCTTATCAGGGCATTTATCAGGCATTGGATGGTGGTGTGGAATCACTGGTTATCTCGCTTTTGAGACAGCTTGTGATTATTTTACCATTGGCAGGAATTTTTTCTGTATTTGTCAGAAATGGGCAGATAGGAGTTTCACTGATCTGGTGGGCATTTCCGATCACGGAAATAGTTTCCTGTTTTGTAGGATATGTGTTTTTGAAGAAAATCAGAAAAAATAGAGTGAATGTTTTGAACTGAGGAGGAACGGGAAATGGCAAAAAAAATCATCACAATCAGCAGAGAATTTGGAAGCGGTGGGCGTTTTATCGGAGAAGAGGTCGCAAAAAAACTGGGAATTTCCTACTATGATAAGAATATCATCAGCCGGATTGCAGAAAAGTCCGGCTTATCGCCGGAATATATTCAGGAAAGTGCGGAATTATCTCCGAAAAAAGGTTTGCTTGCGTATGCACTTGCCGGACGTGATATTACAGGAAAATCAGTGGAGGATATGGTGTATGAGGCACAGAGAAAGGTTATTTTAGAACTGGCTGATAGAGAACCGTGTGTGATCATTGGAAGAAATGCGGATTATATTTTGAAAGACAGGGATGATGTATTGAATGTATTTATCCATGGAGATATGTCGGAAAAAACAGAGCGTATTATGCGCTTATATCATATAGAAGAGAAGGAAGCCGTCAAAATGATGGCAGATACAGATAAAAGGCGTATGACGAATTATAGTTTTTACACGGATCAGAAATGGGGAAAAGCCAGCAATTATACGTTGTGTCTGAACAGTTCACAGCTTGGATATGACAGATGTGAGAAGATAATAGTGGAATGCAGCAAATAACCGAGGCGTGAGTCATAGTCAAGTTGCTGTGAACGGAGTGAACAGTAATATTAAAGGAAGCGTGTCGAAAGTATAAAAATATAGATATTGACAAGA
>OLYB01002606.1_pt1 | contig 12105 bp, 9 predicted proteins | sample 1674481 | NCBI WGS metagenome assembly OLYB01 (sample SAMEA103958167, study PRJEB25191) | human gut metagenome
AGCCTTTGGTGCTCCAAGGACTTGGTACTGGCAACTTGCTAGGTTTTACCAGACTGGATTCCCACCAGTTATATATTTGGCACCGAACTGGCGCACACTTCCTGAAACTATTATACCTCCAAACAAGAAAAGAAAGGAAGATATTTCACTATCTTCCTTGAATATCAAATGTATACTCGCCATTATGACAATCTACATTGATTACATCCCCTTGCATAGCCCCAGTCTTAATCATTTCTTTGGCAATCTGTGTTTCAAGATTTCTTTGAATATAACGCTTCATAGGACGAGCACCATATACAGGATCTACACCCATCTTGGCAATCTGATTATATACGGCATCACTTACATTCAATGTAATGTCACGTTGAGCCAATCGCGTTTGTAGCAAACCGACAAACTTGTGTGCAATCTTAATAAAGGCTGAATCATCTAATGCGTTAAACACTATAATTTCATCGATACGATTAATGAATTCTGGTTTAAAATGACGCTTTACTTCTTCCATATATTTATCATGTACATCACCAGATTCAAAGGCATATTGGCTACCTAAGTTAGATGTTAAGATAATAATTGTATTCTTAAAATCTACCGTAACACCTTTCGAGTCTGTAATACGACCATCATCAAGAATTTGAAGTAACACATTGAATACATCTGGATGCGCCTTTTCGATTTCATCAAACAAGACAATACTATATGGATTACGACGAACAGCTTCCGTTAATTGACCTCCCTCATCGTATCCTACATATCCAGGAGGAGCACCAATTAATCGTGCCACACTGTGTTTTTCCATGTATTCACTCATATCAATACGCACAATATGTCTTTCATCATCAAATAACTGTTCAGCCAAAGCCTTGGCAACCTCCGTTTTACCAACACCAGTTGGACCTAAGAACATGAACGATCCAATTGGACGATTCTCATCTTGAATCTGTGCTTTAGAACGCAAGATTGCATCTGTTACAAGTTCTAGAGCTTCATTTTGACCAACAACACGTTTTTCAAGTTCTTCCTTCAAATTCAATAATTTATCTCTTTCACTCGCAACCAAACGAGTCACTTCAACGCCTGTCCATCTAGAAACGATTTTCGCAATCAATTCTTCATTGACCGTTTCTTGAATCAAAGCATCCTCTTTTTGACTTGCCTGCTCCTTTTGAATACGAGCCTCTAATTCTGGAATCGTGCCATATTGAAGTTTAGCAGCATCTTCATAACGAGCTTCATTACGCGCTTGCTCTAAATCCAAACGAGCTTTCTCCAAACGTTGCTTATCCTCTTTTTCATTGGCCAAGCCACGTTTTTCGTCTTCCCACTTAGAATGCATTTCATCACGCTTTGATTGTAAAGAAGCTAATTCACTTTCAATTTCTTCACGACGCTCAATAGCCCTTTTATCTTCTTCTTTTTGTAGAGAAGTCTTTTCAATTTGAAGTTGTAAAATCTTACGCTGTAATTCATCCAACTCTTGAGGCATACTTTCCATTTCAACCTTTAACGTAGCACAAGCCTCATCCACTAAGTCAATTGCCTTATCTGGTAAGAAACGATCCGTGATATAACGATCGGACATAGTAGCTGCCGCAATTAAAGCTTCATCCAAAATACGTACACCATGATAACTTTCAAAACGATCTTTTAATCCACGCAAAATACTGATTGTATCCTCTACACTTGGCTGAGCAACTTGTACTTTTTGGAAACGACGCTCTAAAGCCGCATCCTTTTCAATATATTTACGATATTCATTGAAAGTTGTTGCACCAATACAATGTAGTTCACCACGAGCTAACATTGGCTTTAATAAGTTAGCCGCATCCATACTACCTTCGGTTTTACCTGCACCAACCAAGTTATGAATTTCATCAATAAACAAGATGATTTGTCCATCCGATTTTTTAACTTCATCCAAAATGGATTTTAAACGTTCCTCAAATTCACCACGATACTTAGCACCGGCAATCAAAGATCCCATATCCAATTCAATCAAGCGTTTTTCTTTTAATGACTCAGGCACATCACCCTTCATAATACGCCATGCGATCCCTTCAACAACGGCTGTTTTACCAACACCAGGCTCACCAATCAAGACAGGGTTGTTCTTTGTCTTACGAGATAAAATCTGCATAACACGACGAATTTCATCATCACGTCCAATAATTGGATCAATCTTACCATCACGCACATCCTGAACTAGATCACGACCATATTTTTTTAAAGCTTCTACATTCTCTTCTGAATTTGGCGTATCAAATTTTTTACCATTACGACGCTCTAATTCAGCCTTGTAGCAAGCATCCTTATTCAAGTTAAAAGTTCTTACCAATTCTTTAGAAATATAAGAACGATTAAACAATAAAGCTAAGAATACACTAGCTACAGAAAGATAAGTTTCATCATGCTGACTTGCCCAATTTTGTGCATCTTCGAACGATTTCTGCACTTCATTGGATAAATTTATATTACTTGTTGAGCTCTTTGCGATACGATTTGATTCTTGTTGAACCATCTGTAAAGCACGACCTTTATCCAAGCCAATACGCTCAAACAAGCCGTCCAATACATCATCCTTAAAAATCGTTTCCAACATATCCACAGTATCTACACTTGGATGTTGGTTGGATTTTGCCAAATTAATGGCATCCATTAAAATCTTCTGCAAACGCTCTGACATTTGATCGATATTCATAAATAAGCACCTCCTTGTACTTAGCACTCACTCTTTATGATTGCTAATGATAGTATAACACCATTTTTGGCACTGTCAACACTTAAGTGCTAATTATTTTTAAAAAAAGAAAAGTAGATTTCTCTACTTTTCCAATGTATTACGATTATAAGCTCTTTGCCAATTTACGCTAAATTCACCCACCGCAATCTTTGTTCCTGGATGATCGATCATTTGATATAAAACATCACAAGGAACAGTTACAGCTTGAATTCCAGCCTTAATCAATTCATGTACTTGATATGTATTTTTAAAGCTTGCCGCAATCACTTTAGCTGGCATATGATTCACTCTCAACATTTCAATCAAGTCTTTCACATCCTGAACACCATCTCCATAATTACACATACGATTTGTATAAGGTGCTAAATATTCAGCCCCATTCATTGCAGCTAAAAAAGCCTGATCCGCTGTATAAATGGCAGTAGCCAATGTGTGAATTCCTAATTTTTTACATTCTTTAATAGCTCTTAATCCCTCATGTGTAACCGGAATCTTTACATACATATTTTTATTACGAATGGAAGAAATCATTTTTGCCTCTTCCATAATTCCTTCAAAAGAAGTTTGTACCGTTTGAATAAATAACAATTGATCTTCACTCAATACCTCACAAAGATCTTTTACTACATCCATTGCTTCTCTACCTGATTTTGTAAGAATTGTAGGGTTTGTCGTAACACCCGTAATCGTTAATAATTCATTTAGTTCTTTAATTTGTTCAATATTTGATGAGTCGATAATTAATTCCATGATGGATCCTCCTTAAGTTCATCTGTATCCTAACACTACAAAAATATAGATTCAATATCCTTTTCACATCAAACAATATATTTCAAAAGAACACAAATAAACATGTTCCTTTCTGTTTCTTTTTGTGCTTTAATAGAATTATGAACACAACACAACGAAGATATGAAATCTATGAAAAACTAAAAAAAGATAAAACCGTACAAGTAAGTGAACTCGCAAAAGTATACTCCGTTTCCTTAATGACCATACGAAGAGATTTAGATAGTCTAGAAAACCAAGGCCTTGCCATAAAGAGCTATGGAGGAGCCACACTCAATGAGTCTAGTTCAACTGAGCCTTCCTTTGAAATCAAAGAAGGCATGTCACAATCGGATAAAAAAGAGATCGCGATTTATGCTAGTACACTCATTCAAGATGGAGATTCTATCTATTTAGATTGTGGTACAACCTGCCTTGAGCTCTTTAAACGTATACACCATAAAAAAATCACAATCTTTACCAATTTTTGGAAAATTCTTCAATATGTAGATCGAAATACAAAGGCAAAAATCATTATGGCTCCAGGCGTCTATAATCCTGTAACTCAGGCAGCTCTATCTGAAAGCACCATCCAATTCTTTCAAAACTATTATATTGATAAAGCCTTTATCTCCGTATTAGGCCTTGACTTAGACTATGGCGTATCCATTCCCAGCATGAGTGATGCCTTAGTAAAAAAAGCCATTCTTGATTCTTCCAATAAAAAAATTTGTATGGTAGACCATACAAAATTTCATAAGAAGTATATGTCAAAAATAGCCAATATTGATGATTTTGACATGATCATTACAGACGATAAATTAGAATCCGATATACATGTCAAAAACATTATAAAAGCACATTGAAAAATTGATTATCAATGTGCTTTTCTTGTTAGAACGCTTTTGTTCCCTTTGTATAAGTCATTTCAACAGAATAGTCATCATTTAATACAACTAAATCTGCATCTTTTCCAGTTTGAATCGATCCTTTACGATCGTCTACATTCAACATACGAGCTGGGTTCAATGTACAAGCATTGATAGCTGTTTGCCAAGGAACCATTGCTTTTTCTACTAAAATACGAAGTCCATTATTGACATGCAATGTAGATCCTGCAAGACCTTTCGTATCTGTTAAGTGTGCACTTCCATCTGGATATAATTCGATTTCGTTTCCACCAAACAATACTTTTGTACCAACAGGTAGTCCCTTAACCATCAATGAGTCAGTGATCATGATGCAGTGATCAGGACCTTTAGCTGTAAAGTAATCATTTAATGCTTCATAAGTTGAATGGTTTCCATCACAAATAATTTCACCATATACATCTCTATAACGCATGGCAGCACCAACCAATCCTGGTTCACGGTGATGGAATTTAGTCATACCATTGAATACGTGAGTCATTGAGTTTGCACCATTCGCAATGGCTAAACGAGCCTGTTCAAAAGTAGCTCCTGAGTGACCTTGACTACATACAATTCCATTTGCACGTAAGAATTTAGTTAATTCAAAATTATCATCGTGTTCACAAGCCATAGTCACAATTTTAATTAAATTATTAGAAGCTGCCAAGTAACGTTTAAATTGTTCAAGATCTGGTTTTACACAATACTGTTCAGGTTGTGCTCCCTTATATACTTGATCCAAATAAGGTCCTTCAAAGTGAATACCTAAAATTTCTGCACCTTCATACCCTTCTTCAACAACTTTCGCAACATTTTTAACCGCATTTGTCAAAACTTCTTCAGACTGTGTGATTGTTGTTGGAAGAATACCTGTAACACCTTCTTTAACGATGTTTTTCATCCAGTTACGAAGACCTTCTTCATTCGCATCATTTGTATCAAATCCATAAGCACCATGTGTGTGCACATCGATGAATCCTGGGACAATTCTCTTATCTCCATAATCTTCATCTACATCTTTTTCTCCATATGGATAGATATTTACAATCTTTCCTTCTTCTACTTCAACTTGGGCTGCCAACCATGTATTTACGACCCAAATTCTTTTACTTTGAATAATCATATCGACAATTCCTCCTAACTATTATTATACTCTTTATAAAAGAAAACACTTACACTTTTTAGTTGACTTTTTATAATTTTTATTCAAAAAATATAAAAGATGCAAATGAATAGACATATTCTCTAAATAATTCTAAAATAGAAGAAGAGGTGAACAAAAATGAAAAGAGCTAAAAAAATTATAGATAACGTGTACTGGGTTGGTGTTAGAGACTTAAATAACCGCCACTTCCATGGTGATTTATATCCAATTGATGAAGGTTGTACATATAATGCCTACTTAGTTGTAGATGATGAAGTCACACTTTTTGATACAGTCGAAGAAGAATTCACAGAAGAACTATTGGAAAGAGTTGAATCCGTACTTCAAGGAAGAGAAATTGACAATATTGTTGTTCAACATACAGAACCAGATCATTCGGGTGGATTTAAAAAAGTATATGCCAAATATCCAAACGCAAAAGTCTACGCATCTATTTCTGGAAAGAAGAATATGATTGAACAATACTTCGATCAAGTTCCATATCAGGTCGTAAAGACAAATGATACAATCAACACAGGAAAATATGACTTTGTCTTTGTCGAAATGCAGATGATTCACTGGCCAGACAACATGTTGACATATTGTCCACAGTTAAAAACTGTATTCTCAAACGATGCCTTTGGACAGCACATTGTAAACTTTAATCTAACCGATGAAGGATTGGATAAAGCGTATTGTTTAAAACAAGCTAAAGAATACTTTGCGAACATTGTTTTACCATATACAACACCAGTGCAAGCTAAATTAAACCTAATTCTAGGCATGAATTTAGACATTGAATATATCATGCCGGCACATGGTATTATTTGGAAAGACTATATTGCAGATATTATTGAAACATATAAAGGTATCGCTGCTCAAAAAGTAGAAAATAAAGCCGTAATTGTATATGAATCTGTATGGAAACATACGCAACAGATTGCCGAAAGCTTAGCCGAAGGATTCAGCGATGCTGGTATGGATGTGAAAGTCTATAAATTATCGGATACAAAATCAAGTATTGTGATGCGTGAAATCATGGATGCCAAAGTTGTATGTATTGGATCAGGAACCTACAACAATGTCATGGCACCAAGTGTAGCCGCTTTCCTTGAACACATTCGTCCATGTAAATTTAAAAACAAAAAAGGGTTGGCCTTTGCCGCATACGGATGGTTTAACCAAGTTGCCAAAGAAATCGATACAAGAATGCAACAATCTGGAATCGAATCATGCCACGATGTGATTAATCAATGCTACACACCAAGTGATGATCAATTAGAAGACTATTTTAATGTCGCAAAAGAAATCGCAAAAAAATGCCAGGAATAAATTTCCTGGCATTTTTAGTCTATATTTACATGTGAATTTGGCAATAAACGAAGTCCTTTAGGAATCTTGTTTTTGATTTGTTTTCCATCACTCTTGCCAAAGCCAAACGGATGCCCCTTAAAACATACAGCCACATACCCTTTTTCACATTCCTTTTGTAAAACTTCACCATGCATAAAAAGGTCCATTTCTTCTAGAGTTACATCCACTTTTCTTTTATAGTCAAAATCTGCAACCATATAAAAAGAATGACTTGGCTCAAAACGATTCTTAATGACATCCCCCAAATATACGCCTTGACGTAATACTTTTACCTTTTTAAAATCCACAAACGGAACATCCATTCCATATACTCTATCCTTATCTATATAGTAATAGTTTGGTAATGTATTCAATTGTTCCTTCAAAAATTTCTCAGTAATCTTATCTATTTTTTTTGATTTTAAAACAGGAAGCTTACCTGCAACACCTGATTGTTTCTTGAATTTCGCAATGAAATGACCCTCACCACCATCCATTGGAAAGATACGACGCACATTCAAGTCTTTAAACCCTTTTCTTCCCCACGAAACTTCAGGATCCACCAAGACCATATCCTCATGTTTATCTAAAAAATCTAAGACAACATCTTCATCTTCTTCTAAAGCATATGTACAAGTTGAATACACCAAAGTACCACCCGGTTTCAACATGGAATAGGCATGTTCTAATATTTCTTTTTGACGAGTCGCACAAAGTTCAATATTTTCAATGCTCCAATTATTTAGGGCAATATCATGCTTTTTGATCATCCCCTCACCACTACAAGGGGCGTCCACTAAAATCTTGTCAAAACAAGCATCAAACACTTTCGCAAGCTTATCTACACTTGTATTAGTTACTGCCACATTTTTCACACCCATACGCTCAATATTAGACAAAAGGATTTGGGCACGCTTCGCATCAATTTCATTCGATACTAGATACCCACTTTTTAAATGTGATGCGATCTGCGTACTCTTTCCACCTGGTGCTGCACATAAATCCAATACATAATCATCTTCTTGTACATCCAAGATTTCAACAGCGCTTGAAGCACTTGGTTCTTGCAGATAAAAACAGCCACAAATATGGAAAGGATGATTTCCCAACGGCTTATCTACATAATAACTTTCCTTACAAAACTGACTTGGATGATCCAAATGATCAAATTCATCCAATTCTGCCTTTTTTAAATTCATACGCATACCACGATATAAAGGTTTCGATAAAGATTCAATATAGGCATTATATTCATCTTTTAATAATTTCTGCATGCGAGAAAAATACATTTCTTGACTCATACACCCTCCAAAACGGTCTCAGGATCAATGCGACATGCATAGCCTGAGCATGTTGCAGCCTCACTATAGCCACATCCAAAAGAAAAATCAGCACCACTGTTTCTAAAATATTCTACGATCGAATTGAGATCCTGTTTTAATTCAAACACCTCTACATGCGTATGAGGCCCCGTTGAATTGCCACTGTTCCCACTTTTCGCTATAACTGTACCTTGACTGACTTGCTGGCCACTTGTCACATAGATTTCATTGGATAAATGCGCATAACTAATCGCATAAAGTCTATCATTTACGGCAACCACCATACAAATGGTATTGCCACCACCATTTGGCCATCCACACCAGTTTCCTAAATATCCATTGTTCGAATCCACTGGTGCATGGGCATACAAGACAATCCCATTGGCAACCGCTAACACATCACTATACATGGCACTTGCGATATCCAAGCCTAAATGAAGACCTCCATCCGGATAGGACCAGCATCCAGCACTGATTGTACCATTTTCAACTGGATTTTGCCAAAAAGAACTGTACGAATCAATTTCATAATTTCCATCCACCAAACAAGACATACCATTTTGTTGCCACGATTCATAACCACCAAAATCAGGTAAATGCTCAGTTCCTGAAATCATAGAATCTTCATTATGTTGCCCAGATTCATTGATTTGTGCTAAATGTGAAAACCGTTTTAATAAACGACTTTGACAATTGGATAATCTCTCAAGATATTCATCATATAACAATAAAGTATTTTGATTCTTATCGAACTGTTTTTTATGTTTCAAATATTCTAGTTCAACATTTCTATATTCATCAAAGTACAACGATAAATTCTTTTGAATCTTATATGGATACAAGATGGAGTTGTTTTTTTGAATCGCTTGTAATTCCAAGCCATATTCCATTTTTTTCAATTCATAATAATTCTTTTTATGTTTATACCTACGTTCAAGCTCATCCACACACTTTTCTTGTTTATCCATTTCAATCCGTAAATCCGTTTTTTTAGATGTAACATCCATCGCAATATCCCTACATTTTAAAGATAAAAAACTAGCTCTATCTTCATGAATTGTATCGACTTTGGATTCTATATTTGAAATTAAAACTTCATAACTGGGCACGATCATCGATTGTAAACTAATAAAAAAACAGACAAAAAGAGATATACATTTCATAAAACTCCTTCTACTGTCTGTCTTCTAAAATTATTGTATTTATTTTTCTAAGTACATGCAAGCACTATTTAAAATGATAAAACATAAAGTTCCTGTTGCGACAATATTTAATGTACAATCCAACAATCCATATATCAACACGATCGCAATAAAACACATCATCATGCCAAATAGTGCAGGATTTTCTTTTCTTGTATGCGAAGTAAGGATTTCCTTATTTAGCACAAATGTATATGCCAAAAGCACTACTGTTCCAACAACTCCATACGACAAAATGGAATCAATATAAATATTATGGGCATGAGGTGCCTTATGACCATGTACTAATGGATAAAACTTCTGATATGTCTGCGGACCCCATCCAAAGAATGGATACATTGAAATACACATAAATGCTGTCTTCCAAATCTTAATGCGAGAGGCAAAAGTTGACATATCACTGATTCTTGGAATCAACGTTGGTTTTAAGAATACTAAACCACATATACCAAGTTCGAATACAATGGATGTGATAAATAGTTTTTTCCATCGCACACAATAAAGAAAGATAGGAAAGATTAGGGCAAATGGTAATAATGCAGTTCTAGATCCCGTTAAATATAGAACAAAGAAATTAAACAGTGCAATTATAAAATAACCAATCTTACAAAGAATATTGTCGTTTTTCACAAAACGATACATACACATCACACATACAAAATCAATGACCATCGCATAGATATTCGCATTCATAAATGTCGAAGTAATTCTTCGTTTTGGTGAATTGAAGATATGGAATTCTAAAAATGTTCGTCCATTCGCAAGCGAAATCTGATTAAACTGATACAAACCGTAGATAGCCGCAAATACCGATAAAATAATAATAAGATCACACATCTTTTCAAATGTATTTTTTGTGATACTTCTACGATAATAGGCTCCATATAAACCGATCAACACAAATAACCATGTATTACCAAAACCTGTCCAGTTCGAATGGAAGATGGAGACAATAAATTCCAATACGATAAAGCTATAAAAGAAAATTGCGCCCGTTTGATTCTTTATGGCATCCACCAATTTATGTCGGCATAATGCTTGTATTAAAACGCATGCGACTGCTACACTTGCGATTTGATAGGGCAAAAACAGAAAGGCAGTGGCCAATAAAATCATTTTTTCATCTAAATTCATAGATCCTCCCTTCAAAAAAAATAGCTGGTTGAACCAGCTTAATTTCAAAACATGGTGCCGACTATCGGATTTGAACCAATGACCTACGCGTTACGAGTGCGTTGCACTACCACTGTGCTAAGTCGGCATAAAGACTACCCTATTAGAATAGTCTTATTTTTTAAGATTGTAAAGCAGAAATCTGTTGTTGATAATATGTGATTTGTTGCTGCAAAGAAGACAACATCTGATTATTTGTATCAATCTGAGATTGAATATCTGCAGTATCTTCTCCATTTTGTTGCGCATATGCCAAATCAGACTCTAGACTCTGTGCATATTGTGCATACGTATTGTAGTCTTGCTGCAAACTATTCAAGCTTGTTTGATATTCTTTAACCTTCTTTTCATTCTCTGCTTTTTTAGCTTCTTCTTCCTGACGAGCCTTTTCCTCGGCAGCCGCCTTTAATTCACCCTGTTCTTTACATAGATCAATAAAGTCTTTGCCTGTCTTTGATTTTGATAAAGTATCCACTTCATCTTTTAAATTTTTAGACAATGAACTATATGTAGACTGCATGTCGGCTACAGCCATCTTTTCTTCATCGGATTTTGATTCCCAACCATTTAATAAACCAACAATTTGTTGATAAGCAGGAAGTTTAACTTCTTCTTTATCTTGATGAAGCTGCTTCATATCTTTCAACAAAGCCTTATATGTTTTGCCAGTCTGTTCTTTAAAATATTCATTGATTGAAGTCTTTTGTTTATCCAAAAGCTTTTGATAATCTTTATCCAAATCTAAAAGCTCTAATTTCTCAGCATCTGACATCATATTGTCTCCATACTCATCCGCATAAGACACTAATTTATCATATGTTTTTTGTTGCGTTTCAGAAACAATATTTTGTGGATTATACACCAAAACCTTATATGCATATCCACCTAAGGCAACCAAGCCTACTAAGATTACGCATAACACAATTTTTGTAACCTTCTTCATCGGTTTCTTTTCTTTAACTTGTTTATTCTTAGACTTCTTTTCTTTTGGTTTATGTTCCTTTTTTTCTTTCTTTTCTTTTGGCTTCTTTTCCTTTTGGATAACTACCTCTTCATCTTCGTCATCCTCATTTGACATATCCTGCAACATCGCATGCACAAGATCTAATGCCTCATTGGATTGTTCCTTTTCAATCGAAGAAGTTGTAAAATCATCATCCATGTCTTTTAAATCATCTTTATGTTCCTGATAAAACTGCTCTTCTTCCGCAATCGTTTTTTGACCACGCTCTTTACGAAGCATATCTAAAGCTGAAGACATTGTCTTTTCAGCCTGTCTTCTTTCTGATTCAGACATCTGATGAACCTCTTTAGGCTTTTTTAAATCTTCGTTATATTCTGTTTTTTTATCTAAAAGTGCTTTTGAATAAGCATCTATATTCTTATCATTTTTACTCATAATATATTTTCCTTAGTTCGAATCTATTTTAACACATTATAAGCCTTCTTTTTCAACAAATTCATAAAAAGATTTTTCTTTCACAAAATC
>OLYB01002609.1_pt1 | contig 12101 bp, 18 predicted proteins | sample 1674481 | NCBI WGS metagenome assembly OLYB01 (sample SAMEA103958167, study PRJEB25191) | human gut metagenome
AAAATGTTGCAAAATGCTATTGACAAGTGAAAAGTTATGTGCTATTATGATAATGCAGTAAGTTGCATAATGCAACAAGAAAGGAGGCTGGCATATGGTAAACACGAACAAGATCAAGGGTAGAATGAAGGAGCTTGAACTGACCCAAGCTGACGTTGCACATTGTTTAAACATAGCTCAACCTACAGCTAATCAGAAAATAAACAATGTTCGTCCGTTTGACTTGGACGAGGCTGAGAAACTGTCACACTTGCTCCACATTGATGCTGGAGAGTTCGGCAAATATTTTTTTACTCAGTGAGTTGCATAATGCAACAAGTGATTAAAGAGGGGGTGAAAATACGGAAACGTTATGTATCATTGTTACGAGTGTACTCACGAATATCTTGTTTGACCTTTATGTAACGTTTAAGAAGAGAAGAAAAGCACGTTTCGTTAACAAACATACAGGCAAGAGAAGCTAACATAAATGGTCTGAAATCTTTTACGAATATGTAAACAAGCATAATCGAAGTCATTATAAACATGTCAGCGGCTGAGCCTAAAATAACAATATCAGACATTGAGAGGCCGCTTTTTCTTTTTAAGATTTTACTAAGTTTTATGTTTGAGATTGCATTCTTGATAACATCATATATGAACGCAGAAATAAGAGAAATGAATATTGCATTTAACATATGGAAAATCCTTTCGTATGATTTTCTACATTATACCACACAAAGTTAGATTTTTCAAGGAGGTACAAAATTGAAACACTACAAAATTAAGCTGACAGACACGTTCAGTGGCGTAAGGCTGGTAACAGTCACGGCAAAGACGGCAGGCGAGGCTATGGACCTTGTTGACCGCTCAGAGGGCGAGAACATCGCCGTTATCGAGGAGCTTGTCTAGCATAGTACAACCCCGATATCCAATAGAATTGAGTAGGAGGTGATAAAAATGCCGAAATATCCGCCTTTAAAGGTCATAAGGCACGTTTCGTTCGATGGTGGCAAAAGCTATAAGCTTTGGGACGATTGCACGGAGCAGGAGCGGCAGGCGGCTGCGGACAGTATAGGTCGCAAGCTTGCAGGAGCGCTGCAGGATATGGTCGGGCGTGACCCGTCGCTCTGGGATAAGCTTTGTGAAACGGCAAGAACTGAGCACCCTGAGTGGATAGCTTAAAACACAGGACGTTAAAATGAAAGGACGTGAGAAAATGAACAACCTGATAGCAACGCTGGAGATCATCAGATATGTGTCAGCCATAGCACTGTGTGTGGCGCTGGTTGAACTGGTGATCTATGGGCTGTATCGAAACATAAAAGAAACCGCAGAAGACACAGTTCGAGAGGAGCTGGAGCAGGCGGTGAGAGAAGCAGGCAGACCCATAGTTAAGGTCGAGATACAAACGAAAGGAAAGTGGTAAAATGGCGTTGATACTGCTGATAACAATAGCTGTGATTGCAGGCATAGATGTAGTGATATACATAGTACTTGGTGCCATTAAAAAGCACTGGGAGAAAAAGTTTAAGGAGGATAAAGATGACGAAAAATGAGATAATTACTACGGCTAAATGCTGTATAGTAGACAACTGTGTATCATGCCCGCTTGCAGGACATGGCAATTGCATCACTGATTTCATGAATCATATTCTCGAATACATGAAAACCGAGCCTGCACCTGCGGCAACAGGTACAAGCTCGACGAAAAAAGAAAACACTTTTCAAATTGATGATAGCACAAAATCGGATATATGTCAAGTGCTCGCAAGTGCTATGTCAACCCTTTTGGCACTGCGTCAGGAAATGGAGCCACATGAGAAGAAGGCTTTTGACCTTGGCGAGACATACAAGGACATCTGCTGTGCCAGTGCGTGGATGAGTAGTGTACGAAAAGGCTGTGACGGCAATGAACATTAACGCAAAGAAAGCTCAGGACAAGCTGTCGCAGGAGCTGTCTGCCGCTAAGCTTGGCAAGTATGCGCAGGCGGTTGCAAAGCCTACTCTTGAGGCTCTCAAAACTTTCTGTGAGCAGAACGAGGAGTTCGCTCAGGCGGTCCTACAGACGGACAGGACTTTCGCCGAGTGTGCGGAAAACGCTGTTAAGGGTGTAAGGGAAAGTATTTCGGATATCGAGGTCTACCGCAGAGCTGTAAGCTTTTACTTCAAGGGTGCGGACGTTCATTTCAATATGACTATCGACCTGGGCGACGGCTCGGACAGCGAAGAAACGGCAAAACCGTCTGTCAGCTTGTCACTTGACAGCTTGCTTGATTTCTAAGGTGACAGTATGAAAAAGACAAGAAAAGAGGCTCTTATCTACTGCTTTCCTGCGGTGGATAAAGAGCTTATGGATAAGATGAAAGGCAGAGGTGCTAAGAATTATGTGGTGTTCCTCACAAGGGGTGCTGAGCTTTTCGCACGTTGCTTTCACCGATACTCAACGGGTGACCTTGTGGAAAGACAGCGGTATGTGTTCGCCCGTGACGGATCGGTGAGATACGGCAGTGATAACGGCATTAACTGGTCTGTGCGTAATGATTTCCGTGAGCCTGTCTTTTGCAAGTGCTGTATGGGATATAACTATGATAATTCCTATTCGGTGCTGAACATCAAAGCCATAGACAAGTCGGATATGCGGTATAGTCAGTATCAGCATTATCACGGTAATATGCTGATGAGCTATCTTCACGCATATTGCAAGCACCCTAATCTTGAGTATCTTATGAAGCAAGACTATGACGTAACAAGTGTGAGATACACAGGTTGGTGGGGATATCAGGAAAAGTTCCTGCTCTCTCAGCGTGTGAACTGGAAAAGTAATGACCTGCTGAAAATGCTCGGACTGAACAAGACGGAGTTCAAGACACTCAAAGGCAGCGAACAGCTGTGGGAGCAGTATCTTGACTATCGTGAGGAATATCCAAAACTCAGACCAGAAGATTTACTGAATATAGCAAAGGTCTTTAAGAACGAACACGGCACTCTTGAACGTCTTGTGAGGATAACAGGTCTTACACCGCAAAGGGTGGCACGATACATACACGAGCAGGAAATGACACCTCTTGATTACAGCGACTATCTGGAGCAGTGCGAAACACTGGAGTATAACATTCACGATACAATGATAGCATTGCCACACGATTTCTGGGCAATGCACAACAGGCTCACTAAGATCATCAATTATGAGCATGAAGAGCTTGTTTTGCAGAACTTCACGAAAAGGCTTGCAGAGCGTGTCTGCCTTGAATTTTCGGCAGACGGCTTACTTGTCAGACAGCCACACAGTTTGAAAGAGATAGAGGACGAGGGCAGGATACTTTCCCATTGTGTGGGCGGATATGCAGAACGCCATGCTATGGGGAAACTCAGCATAATGTTTCTGAGAAAAGTTTCTGAGCCTAACAAGCCTTACTATACTGTGGAGGTTAGCCAATACGGCGGTATCGTGCAGTGCAGAGGGTATAGGAACAACGTGGTACAAAACGGCGGCGAGGACAAATCGCAGGAGATAAAGGACTTTGAACAGAAGTATCAGCGGTATCTTGACAGGGTGTTCGCTGAGAAACGAAAGGAGCGTAAAACAGCATGAACGAACTATCGGCAGAATATATCAAGGCGGCTGAGCTTGACCGCAGGATAAAGACCTCAGCTCAGCTTGCACAGCAGAGCCTTTACGATATGTGTATGGGCTTTAAGGAAATGAGGGACAGCAGGCTTTACAAGGAGCTTGGGTATTCCGATTTTGGAGATTACTGTGAAAAGGAAACAGGTTTTTCAAAGATGAATGTATACAGGTACATTTCGATCGCTGAAAATCTGCCACAGGATTTCGTAACCTCGAGGTTACAGATCGGAGTTAAAAAGCTGACACTTCTTGCTAAGCTTTCCGATGAAGAGCGAACAGAGCTTGCGGAAAATATCGACCTTGAAAGCACTACTGTCAAGGAGCTCAAAGCAAAAATAGATATTTTGCAGAACGAGCGTGACAGAGCCATGGAGTCAAATGCAGAGGCAAGCCATCAGGTCTTTATAGCAGATAAAAAGGTGCTTGAAATGAAAAATAAGGTAACACAGCTTGAAGCCGAGATAAAGGACCTTGAGAGCCGTCCTATCGAGGTGGCTGTGGAAACGGACAGCAAAGAGGTGGCAAACCTTAAAGACGCTATGCGGCGTGTTGACCTTGACTGGTCGGAAAAATATTCAAAGCTTGAAGAAGACAGCCTGAAAGACCGCAGAGAGCTTTTGCAGAAAGCTGAGCAGGCTGAAAAGGATAAGCAGGACAAGCTTTCACAGCTTCGTGCAGAGCTTGACAGAACTAAGGCGGAGTATGAGAAAAAGCTTTCGGGGAAGGCGGATACCGCCCCCGTGCAGGACGATAAAGCCATATTCAAGGCTTATCTTTCCACCGCTGTTGACAGCGTAACAAGGCTCGTGGGCTTTGTGAACGAGCATAATGACAGCGACAATTATGGACTTTTCACACAGAAAGCAAGACAGCTTGCGGATATAATCAATTCAAAACTGGAGGTATAAAAATGAAACTTTATGAGCTTACAAACGATTTTCAGAGGCTTTTTGACAGCCTTGAGGATATGACGGAAAATGCCGAGCTTACGGCAGAGGAAAAGGCTGAGGCTGAAAAGGTGTGGTTTGATACCCTTGAATGCGTTGAGGCTGAGTTTACAGACAAGGCAGAAAACGTTGCAGCTTATGTCAAGGTGCTGAGCAGCGAGGCGAAAATGCTTGAAGCAGAGGAGAAAGCCCTCAAAGCAAGACGTGAGCAGAAGGTCAAGCAGGCAGAGAGCCTTAAAGCTTATCTTATGAACAGTATGCAGAGGGTCAACCTTAACAAAATAGAGGGCGTTATGGCTAAGATAAGCATAACAAAGGGCAGGGAAAGCACCGAGATAACAGACCCGAAAGCCTTTGTGGAGTGGGCAAAGGTCAATGATGACAGCCTGCTGAAATACAAAGATCCTGACATAAGCAAGACGGCTGTCAAGGCGGCTATCGAGGCAGGCAGAGAGATACCATATGCGGCAGTTGTCCGCAGACCGGGACTGACCATAAGATAAGGAGGAAAAGAGAATGGGACTTGCGATACTTGTATTAGGCTTTTCGGGAAGCGGCAAATCTGCTTCCCTGAGAAATTTCAAAGAGGACGAGCTTGCACTTGTGAACGTGAATGGAAAACAGCTTCCGTTCCGCACACAGTTTAAGTCAACGATACATACTGACAATTACGGTGAGATAGAACGCTTTATGAAAGCTCAGACGGCAAAGTCCATAGCCGTTGACGATAGTCAGTATCTTATGGTGAACGAGTTTATGCGCCGTGCAAAGGAAACGGGCTATCAGAAGTTCACTGACATTGCAAAGAATTTCTGGGAGCTTGTGAGAAGCGTTGAAATGCTTCCGGAGGACGTTATCGTGTATTTTCTCAATCACCTTGATACAGGCGAGGACGGCAGGCAGAAAGCTAAAACTATCGGCAAGCTGCTTGATGAGAAGATAACTGTCGAGGGTATGTTCACAACTGTGCTTAAAACTGTTGTGGTTGACGGCAAGTATCTTTTCGCCACTCAGACGGACGGCACTGACACCTGCAAAAGTCCTATCGGGCTGTTTGACAGTATGTACATAAGCAACGATCTGAAACTTGTTGATGAAGCGCTGAGAACATACTATCATCTTGCAGACGAGCATATCTGCTCAGAGTGCGGAAAGACGATAATGTCAGACGGCAAGCGTACAGTTCAGCAGATAATAGACGGCTCGATGAAGAATTACGGCAAACAGCTTTGCATGAAATGCGTTCTGAAAAGGGTAAAGGCGGCGAAGTCCAATGAAGCTGAGAGCGTATCAGAATGAGCTGGTGGAGCAGGTAAGGCAGGCTTGGCGTGCAGGGTATAAAGCACCCTGCATAGTCCTGCCCTGCGGTGGCGGGAAGTCCTGCATTGTGGCTGAAATGGCTAGGCGAACGACCTTTAACGGCAAGAGAGTGCTTTTTCTCGTCCACAGACGTGAGCTTGTGGAGCAGATAAAAAAGACCTTTATTCGCTGGGGCGTTGATATGAAACTCTGCGAAGTTGGTATGGTGCAGACTATTACAAGGCGGCTTAAAAAGCTTGCCAGACCTGCACTTATCATAACTGACGAAAATCATCACAGCCTTGCTCAGTCCTACAAACGCATATACGAATACTTTTCAGACGTGCCGAGAGTGGGCGTTACAGCGACCCCTGTCCGCCTTAATGGTGACGGGCTTGGTGACGTGAACGACAAGCTTATCATTGGCGTATCCGCAAAATGGCTTATTGATAACGACTGTCTTGCACCTTATGACTACTATGCTCCTGACGTTGCCGACCTTACAGGGCTTCACGTTTCTCACGGGGAATATATGGCGGCGGAGATAGAGAAAGCTATGGTGAAAAACACTGTTTTCGGTGACGTCATAAAGTATTACAAACAGCTTGCTTTGGGCAAAAAAGCGGTCTGCTACTGTGCTTCCGTCAGGCATTCTCAGCGGACGGCAGAGGTATTTAATGACAACGGCATAAAGGCGGCTCATATCGACGGCTCGACCCCAAAGGCAGAGCGTGACAGCATTATCTCAGCTTTCCGCAGGGGAGATATAGCGGTGTTGTGCAACGTTGACCTTATCTCAGAGGGCTTTGACGTTCCTGACTGCGAGTGTGCAGTACTCCTGCGACCCACCAAGAGCCTTACTCTTTACATTCAGCAGGCTATGAGATGTATGCGGTACAGACCTAACAAAAGAGCCGTCATAATCGACCACGTTGGCAACTATGCAAGGTTTGGTATGCCTGACGATGACAGGGAGTGGAGCTTGGAGAAAAAGCCGAAAACTCAGCATAAAAAGCAGGAGCAGAGCGACAAGGTGAAACAATGCCCCGAGTGTTTCTATACTTTCTCTGCTCCTCCTGCGGGGGTAAAAGTATGCTGTCCTCACTGCGGATATGAGTTCCCCTCAGCCGAGAGAAAGCTTGAAACTGACAGCAGCGTGGGTCTTGTAAAGGTGGAGGGATTTAAGCTTGACTTTTCAAGTCCTGCCGATTGTCATACCTATCCCGAACTTTTGCAGTATGCGAAAAGTCACGGCTACAAATCAGGCTGGGCGTATTATCAGGCAAGGCAAAGGGGGCTTATAGGTTGACGGAAGAACACAGGATACAAAACGAGATACGCTGTGCGGTATCGCCCTACTGCACTGTCTTTCGTGTGAACGTGGGCGAGGGGAAAACTGTTGATGGCAGATATTTCACCACAGGCGTGCCGAAAGGTTTTTCAGACCTGTTCGGCGTAAGGCATAAGGACGGCAGAGCTGTCTTTATCGAAGTCAAAACAAAGTCGGGGCGAGTTCGTCCTGAGCAGAAGAAGTTCATAACAAAAATGCGTGAGTGCGGAGCATTGGCAGGCATATGCCGCTCGGCAGAGGACGCAGTAAATTTACTAACGGAGGAATAAAAAATGGGATTTAAGTCAAATCAATCAGAGGCATTTCAGAACGGATTAAAGCCTGAGGGCGATTACGAGTGCATCATAACCGCTATTGAGGAACGCACAACAAAGAAAGGCTCGGTGGGCCTTAACTTCACTCTCGTCATCAGAAATGACGTGCAGGGACAGAAATACGGCAACTCCTGCCTGTTTCACACCATATGGAAAAAGCACGAGCCTAACGAGAACGATATGCAGGTGGAGGGCTACAACTTTGCTCAGCTTATGGCAATGGGCAAGGCGGCTAAGCTTCCCGACGGCAAGGAGTATGACAGCCTTAAAGCATACTGCACCGACCTGCTGAACAAGTGCATAAGGGTAGATCTCACGCACGAGGAATGGAACGGCAAGGAGCAGGAACGCATTAATTTTGTCAACCCTACAAAGTATCCTGAGTGCAAGCATAAGTTTAAATCCTCTGCACCAACGGCGGACAGCTTTGCGGCTAAGCAGACGGGCTTTGCAACGCCTAAGACAAATACGCAGGCTGACAATGCCATAGGTTCGCTTGAAGATTTTGAGGACGTGCTTACAGATGACGGCGTGCCGTTCTGATTTCTGAGAAAAGCGAAAAGTCATAGTGCTTTTGCATAAAAACGCAGATGATATTTTGTACAAACAAATGATTTATATTTTAATTTGGCAACATTTCTGCAATTGTTGCATTTTTAATGCAACAAAAGTGGTGATTTTCGGGGATAAGTGAAAGGCTTTGACTTTTCAAAATTTATGTTAGGAGTTGGATATATGTACGAACAAATACCGCAGGAGATTAAAGCCCTGCCAAACTGGATATGCTGGGACGCTGTGCCTGATGAAAAGAGAGGGAAGATAAAGAAAGTGCCGATAAACGCACTTACCGGCGGAGGGGCTATGTCAAATAACCCCTCTACTTGGTGCGATTTCGATACGGCGGTGAGAGCCTCAGAAAAACATTCGGGCATAGGATTTATGTTCGGTGGCTGTCCATATTTCGGTGTTGACATTGACGGCAAAGAGGAGGAACTTGAGGCATACCAAAGGGGAGAGAACGGCAACATCATATCTGAATTTATCTCCACCCTGCAAAGCTATACTGAAATATCTCAATCGGGCAAGGGCATACATATCATATGCAGAGGAACGCTCCCGAAGCGTGGCAGACGTAAAGGCTCAGTTGAGATGTATGAGGACGGCAGATTTTTCGTTATGACAGGCAACTCCTGCTCAGAATATGATGGCATCGCAGAGTGTTCCGACAGCATAAAGCCATTGCACGAAAAGTACATAGGAGGCGGTCACGAGCCTGTGGCAAAGGCTGTTCCTGCTGTCAGACTTGACACCGCAGACCAGATAATCAAAGCGGCGGCAGGTGCAAAGAACGGTGGAAAGTTCGTGTCGCTCTACAGCGGAAGAACCGCAGGATATACCTCTCAGTCTGAGGCTGATATGGCGTTCTGCTCAATGCTTGCCTTCTGGACAGGCTGTGACGCAGAGAAAATGGATATGATATTCCGCTCCTCAGGTCTTATGCGTGAAAAGTGGGACAGGGTGCAAAGCGGTTCGACCTACGGTGCACTCACCATTCAGAAAGCCATTGCAGATTGCGACAAGACCTATTCGCCAAAGTTCGCAGGGGGATTTTCTCTTAACTTCAAGTCGCCCTCTGAGCCGATTTCTGTGGGCGCTGTGGAGCAGGAAGAAGCCAAGCCAAGACTTTATTCATTTGACGATACAGGCAACGCAGAACGCTTTGTTGACCTTTTTGGCGAGCAGGTGAGATACTGTTATACAGACAAACGCTGGCTTTGGTATGACGGCAGAAAGTGGTGTACCGATATGACAGGCACAGTTAAACGTCTTGCTGATAAGGCTGTGGCTTGTATGGCGGCAGAGGCAAAGGTGTACGCTCAGCTTGACGCAGACGAGGGAACGGATATGGCAAAGGCTTTTGAAAAGCATATGAAGTCCTGCCGTTCTAACAAATCAAAGAACGCAATGCTAAGCGAGGTCATGCACCACGTTCCTGTTCTGCCTGCTCAAATGGACAGATTTAAAACTGTTCTCAATACCCCGGGCGGAGTTATCGACCTGCGAAGCGGCGGCATATCTCCTCACGACCCTATGACATATCTGACGAAAATGACAGCCGTTGAGTATTCAGAGAATGCCGATTGCCCTCGCTGGCTTGCATTTCTTGATGATATTTTTAGAAAGGATAAAGACCTTATCAGATACGTTCAGAAAGCTGTGGGATATTCCCTGACAGGCTCGACCACCGAGCAATGTGCGTTCTTTCTATACGGAACAGGACGAAACGGCAAGTCAACTTTCATTGATATCATAAGGGGTATTTTCGGGGACTATGCGGCAAATATCCAGCCTGAAACTATTATGGTGCGCAGTAATCAGAGCACCGCCATAAACAGCGATATTGCAAGGCTCAAAGGCGCAAGGCTGGTGACCTCAGTTGAGCCTAACGAGGGCGTTCGTATCAACGAGGGTCTGCTCAAACAGCTTACAGGCGACGATACTGTTACGGCAAGAAAGCTTTACGGCGACGAGTTTGAGTTCAAACCTGAGTTCAAGCTTTGGATGGCGACAAACCATAAGCCTGTCATCAGAGGAACAGATACGGGCATATGGCGCAGGATACATATGATACCGTTCACTGTGCAGATCCCCGAAGAAAAGATAGACCGCAGGCTGAAATACAAGCTGTCGGCGGAGCTTACGGGCATATTCCGCTGGGCGGTTGAGGGCTGTCTGCTGTGGCAGAAAGAGGGGCTTAAAATGCCTCGTGCCGTCCTTGAAGAAGTGAGGGAGTACCGCCGTGAAATGGACGTTATCTCTGCATTTGTTGAGGATAAGTGTACTGTGGGCAAGGGTCTGAGCGTTAAGTCAAGTCAGCTTTTTGCGGCATATCTTAACTGGGCTGAGCAGAACAATGAATATCGTATGAGTTCAACAAAGTTCGGTATGGAGCTTGCAAAACGCTTTGAAAAAGTAAGAACAAGAGGCGGTATATACTTCAATGGACTGTCACTTGATAATGTGTAAGTAATTGTAAGTGTGTAGGGTTGTGTAGGGTTGAAGGGGTTTTCTAACCTTTCGTATTAGAAAATAAAAAAGAATATATATAAAGAAAGAATTCTTTAAAAAGGGTGCAAACCCTTCACAACCCTTCACAGAGGGGGGATAATCATTAAAACAGATTTCAAAAGAATGTCACAAGAAGAGTTCGCAAGATATGAAGATATGGCGATAGACGGCAGGCTTATCTATGACGAGTATCCTGCTGAGGAATATAAGTATTTCTCACAGTTATCAAGACTTGGCTACAAGAACAGGCATGAGGGGTGGTCAAAAGAGATATGCGAGGACAAGCAGGCGGAATACAAGCGGGAGTATTTTCACAGTAAAGAGCGAAACGGCAGGTTTTTTAGACAAGCCTGCATAATGCAGGAGAATATCCGCAGAGGGCAGACAACGGTCTGGAAGATAAACAAAACGCAGGACAGGGAAGAAAAGCTCAAATACGCATTGCAGGCACTGGAGCTGATACTCTGCGACGAGGGGCTTGCAAAACATAACGGCGTAAACATACCCGAATATGCAGGCTGTGAATACTGCAATGGAGTGACAGAGTGGAGCGAAAAGCTTGGTGCAGACGGCAAGGAAGTCCGTTTTGAGTTCTGTCCTGTTTGCGGAAGAATGATCGAGGAGGGATAAAGGTTGACAATACAAGAAAAGATATCACGCTATCAGCTGATACCAAAGCTCATAGCCAATCTTGAAGAAAACAGGGCAAGGATACTGAATGGAAAAGCCGTATGCTATGACAAGAATGACAGTTCGGCAGGAACACCCGACAACACGGCTGAAAGCTCAATGCTGAGTTATGCCTGCAAGGGTGAGAAACAAAAGGAGCTGAGCGAAGAGCGTGCAAGGCTCACACAGGAGATACAGTCTGAGATAGACGAAATGTTCTGCAATGAGGAAGCTGAAACCATAGATACTGCAAGGATAATCAAGCTGTATTTCATCAACGGCATATCGGTGAAGAAGATAGCTCACAACTATATTTTCAGAGATTACAAGACGGTGCTGAGAATGTTTCACAATGGGTGTGAGAAATTAAATATACCACACAAGACCACTCAATACCACTTGCAGGAACGCACATAGTATGATATCATTACAATAGCCAATAAGGCAAGCAAACATTTGCGGACCTCCATAAAAAAGTCCGACGGGGCGAAAGCTCCGTATGCAGGTCGAGAGCGCACGAACTTAAAGCCTGCACCAGTGAAACTACTCCGCATAGTCATGAATATGTGTTGCTGTAAGTGTAATCGGAGTTAATGGCTTACAGGACAGCCTGACGTTAACGGGACCTAGCCGCAAGGGCTGAGCAGGCAGCGGCAAGAATGCAGGTCGAGAGCGTGCCAGCTCAACATCTGCTCCACCATTTACAAAACTCCTTATAATATTTCACAAGAGGCACTCCTATGGGGTGCCTTTTGCGTAGTGGGAGATTAAACGTGCTATTATAAGTATGTGTATTGAATTCGTTAGTAGATCAATTTTCCTTATTAAATTTACAAATATTA
>OLYB01002613.1_pt1 | contig 12081 bp, 12 predicted proteins | sample 1674481 | NCBI WGS metagenome assembly OLYB01 (sample SAMEA103958167, study PRJEB25191) | human gut metagenome
AATTTGCTTCATGGAAGGGATGCCACAGAATGCGGCATCCCTTTTTTCTAACTTGAATTAAAGAGGTGGAAAAGTGAAAAGAAGAAGCGGACTGAATTTCAGCAGAAGAAGAAAAAAGTTTAATGTGCCCCTGTTTAAAGAAATTATGACCTGGGTATTAGAATGTGCCATTGTAATTGCCATTGCATATGCACTGGTCAGTTCTTTTGGTTTTCGGACGACAGTTGTGGGAAATGCCATGCAGGATACCTTACAGAGCGAGGAACAGATTTTTGTCAATCGCTTTGTCTATATGGTACGCGCGCCAAAGCAGGGCGATGTCGTCGTTTTTTTGCCGAATGGAAATGAAAAATCCCATTATTATGTCCGGAGGGTCATTGCCTGTCCGGGGGATACGGTACAGATCAAAAATGGGAAAGTATATATTAATGGAGAACTTTACAAGGAAGATATTGTTTCTGCTTCCATCGAAGATCCCGGTGTGGCAGCAGATGAAGTGAAACTTGGGGATGACGAATATTTTGTTCTCGGGGATAATCGAAACAGCAGTGAGGACAGCCGTATGGCAAATATCGGAAATGTGAAAAAAGATTATATAATTGGAAAAGCGTGGTTCCATTTTAAGGGATTTGGAAAGATGGGACTGATCGATTAAGCGGGCTGATTTAGGAAATGAGGAAAAAGAGATGAATTTTCAATGGTATCCCGGTCATATGACCAAAGCAAAACGACAGATGCAGGAAGACATCAAACTGATAGATCTGGTGATCGAACTGGTAGATGCCCGGATCCCGCTCAGCAGCAGAAATCCGGATATTGATGAACTTGGGAAAAACAAATATCGTCTGATTTTAATGAATAAAGCGGACCTGGCGGACCGCAAGGCAACCGAGCAGTGGTCTGCTTTTTTCAAAAAGAAAGGATATTATGTGGTAAGCCTTGACGCGCGAAGCAAAAACGGAATGAAATCCATTACCGATATTATTATGGAAGCCTGTAAGGAAAAAATGGAGAGGGACCGTAAGCGCGGAATCAAAAACCGGCCGGTCCGTGCCATGGTTGTTGGAATTCCAAATGTCGGAAAATCCACATTTATCAATTCGTATGCGGGAAAAGCGTGTGCAAAGACCGGAAACAAGCCGGGTGTAACGAAGGGAAAACAGTGGATACGTCTGAGCAAAAGTGTAGAGCTTTTGGATACTCCGGGAATTCTCTGGCCGAAATTTGAGGATCAGAAAGTTGGACTTCGTCTGGCGCTGATCGGTTCCATCCGGGATGAGATCTTAAATACGGATGAACTTGCGGTAGAGCTGATCCGTTTCCTGAAAACACAGTATCCGGGAATCCTGACAGAACGTTATGAAGTCGAAGAAACACAAAAGGAGACCGAACTTTTATGCGGGATTGCAGAAAACAGGAAATGTATCACGAAAGGCGGGGAACTCGATTACAGCAAAGCGGCAGCACTTCTGATTGATGAATTCCGGAGCGGAAAACTCGGAAAAGTTACGCTGGAGTGGCCAAAGGAGCAGGAAAATGGCTGAAAAAATTGATGCGATTAAAGAGGAACTGACAGCAACACCGACGGAAGCACTGGAGGCGTTTGTGGAAAAATATGCGTCGGATTCCCGCACCGGTGTGCAGAAACTGGTGGATACCGCAAAAAAACGCATGGATAAGCTACAGAAGGAAATGATCCGCACGGAAAATTTAAAGAAATATGAAAAAGAGTACGATACATATACATATATCTGTGGGATCGATGAGGTAGGACGGGGACCGCTTGCGGGACCGGTCGTGGCAGGAGCTGTGATTCTGCCGAAGGATTGTGATATATTATATATTAATGATTCCAAAAAACTTTCAGCGGCAAAAAGAGAAGAACTGTATGATATCATCATGGAGCAGGCAGTGGCAACCGGACTTGGCACGATCGGTCCGGACAGGATTGATGAGATCAATATTCTGCAGGCAACGTATGAGGCAATGCGGCAGGCGATTGCACAGTTATCTCCGCAGCCGGATCTGCTGCTTAATGATGCAGTGACGATTCCGAAAGTGACAATGCCGCAGGTACCGATTATCAAGGGAGATGCAAAGAGCATTTCCATCGGTGCGGCATCGATCATTGCCAAGGTGACCAGGGACCGGATGATGGTATACTATGATTCGATTTATCCGGAGTATGGTTTTGCTTCCAATAAAGGATATGGAAGCGCGGAACATATTGCAGCACTCAAAAAGTATGGACCGACACCGATTCACAGAAGAACCTTTATTAAGAATTTTGTATCATAAGATAATTATTCAAAAATCACAAAGGGGGCTGTTCGGATGCAGATTTCAGATTTGGTAAAACAGTATCATCAGGCGATCTCATCAGGTGCGGAGACGCTGACCGGGACGAAAGGTGTGGAAAATCTTGTGGCCTCTCTGCGGTCTCTGACAAAAGGAAATATTTTTGAGGGGACGGTCACTTCCGTTAAAAATGGCCGCGTGACGCTTTCTCTTTCCGGAGGGCAGCAGGTGATGGCACGGCTGGACGGAAAGATTTCCCTTATGGAAGGGGAATCCATGTTTTTCCAGGTAAAGTCCAACGATGGCACGCAGATTGCCATCCGGCCGTTTGCAATTGACGGGGCAGGCGCAAATTATACGCTGATGCAGGCGCTTTCCGCAGCGGGACTTTCCGCACAGCCGGAGTATTTGTCCATGGTTGACCGGATGATGGAAGAACAGATGCCGATTGACCGGGAGAGTCTGCAGCAGATGGCACGGCTGGTCAATGCAAATCCGCGGATTGATGTACAGACGCTGGTACAGATGCAAAAGCTTGGAATACCGATTACTGTAGAAAATGCCTCCCAGTTTGAAAATTATATGAATGACAGTCAGGCGATTACACGGGAACTGGATGCACTGATTGAGCAGTTTCCGCAGAGTCTGACCGGAACAGAAGGCACACCAGTAAAGACAGAGACCATGCGTCAGCTTGGAAATGAGTTGTTGCAGATTCTGACAGACGGGCTGGAAGAAGTACCGCAGCAGATACAAAGTCCGGAACCGGATATGGCATACAACCTGGATGGTCTGAATTATGAAAGCGTGCAGACAGATACCGCAGAAACGCAGATGCAGACGGAAGCTGCACCGGAGACTGCCACGGAAACCGTGCAGGAACATCCGGAAATTTTGTCGCAGCAGGAAGGTCAGGCTGCAGCGGAGGAGAAAGGCGTGGCCGGACAGCAGGAAGCCGAAACGATGGAAACTGTTTCCGGAAAAACAACTTATACCGGGCAGATGTCGCAGACTCCACATACACTGGGAGCTGTACTTTCACAGGAACAGCTGCAGCATTTAAACCGGATGATCGGAGATATTCTCGGAAAGCCGCAGAGTGCATATAACGCAAATAGCGGTACAGTAGAAGTGTTAAAGGATCTGCAGCAGCTGTGCAAAGATCCGTTGCCGTTGGAACGGGAACATCTCGGAAAGCTGTTTTCTTCCAGGGAATTCCAGGCACTTGTCCGGGATACGGCAGAACAGCAGTGGATGGCGAAACCAGGGGATCTCAAAGAGGGCGATTATGTCGGCAGACTGTATGAACGTCTGAACAGTCAGATGGAAAAAATTGAGTCAGCACTCAAAAATGCGGGACAGGAGCATACCGCTTTCTCACAGATGGCGGGAGAGATCCACAGCAATGTAGAATTTATGAATCAGGTGAACCAGATGTACACATACGCACAGATTCCACTCAAAATGTCGGGGCAGCATGCAAGCGGCGAACTGTTTGTGTATACCAACAAAAAGGCACTGGCGCAGGGAGAAAAGGATCTGACTGCTTTTTTGCATCTGGATCTGGATCATCTGGGAAGTACGGATGTTTCGGTCCGGATGAGAGGACGTGAAGTAAGTACACGTTTTTATCTGGACAATGACACTGCATATGCATTGCTGGAAAAAAATTATCCGGTGCTGGAAGCGAGGCTGGAAAAAAAGGGATATCACTGTAAGATCGACGTGGTAAATGAAGAAAAACATGTAAATTTTGTGGACGATTTTCTGAAGATGGATCAGCCGGCGGCGACACAGCTGCACCGGTATTCCTTTGATATGAGGGCATAAAATGGAAAATAATAATTTTAAACCCTTTCCTTTTGAGCAGTTAAAACAAAAGAAAGAACCGGAGAAAACGGCAGTGGCGATTGCCTATGAGCCGGGCGAAAAAGCACCAAAGATACTGGCAACCGGAAAGGGGCAGGTAGCCGAAAAAATTATTGAAAAAGCAAAAGAGAGTCAGGTTCCGACTTACAAAGACAATAAACTTGCGTCTACTCTTTCCAAATTGCAGATCGGGGACATGATTCCGCCGGAGCTGTATGAGGTGGTTGCGGAGATTCTTGTTTTTGTGGATGATATGGATCGTATGAAGGCAAAGATTGATCAGGCAGGGGTTAAATAAAATTTGAATAAACGTACAATTGGAACAGAATATGAGACCATGGCAGCCCGGTATTTGTGCACACATGATTACACAATTCTTGCACGCAATTACCGGACACCATTTGGAGAGGTGGATCTTATTGCACAAAAGGACGGGGTACTTGTATACGTTGAAGTAAAATACCGGAGCAGCAATGATTACGGAGATCCGTTAGAGGCGGTAGACCGGAGAAAGCAGCGCCAGATCTGTAAGGTTGCAAATTATCATTATGCAGGATATGCAGCAGGGCAGGAGATGGACTGCCGTTTTGATGTGATTGGAATTTATGGGGACGGAAGTATCCGGCACATCCCAAATGCATTTTATTTTCAGAGGTGACAGACATGGACAGAGAAGATTTTCAGTGGAAAAATAAAGAGCATATACTGGAACTGGAACAGTTTCAGGGCAAAAAGGGACAGGGGCTTCCGCTTTTGTATTTTCCCCTTCTTTTGGCACATACGGGCGTAAAGAACTGTTTTACCACCAGAGAGGGTGGATGCAGCACCGGAATGTTTCAGAGTCTGAATCTGAGTTTTACACGTGGAGATGATCCACAGGCAGTGACGGAAAACTACCGCAGAGTGGCAGAGGCGATGGGAGGAACGCTTTCGGATATTGTCTGTTCGGATCAGACCCATACGACAAATGTCCGGCGGGTGGATAGAAGCTGCGGGGGCTATGGTGTGACAAAGGAGCGGTCTTACACGGATGTGGACGGGCTGGTGACGGATGAACCGGGACTGATTCTGGCAACTTTTTACGCTGACTGTGTACCGCTTTATTTTGTAGATCCCATACACCATGCGATCGGACTTTCCCATTCCGGGTGGAGAGGAACGGTCGGACGCATGGGGCAGCATACCATCGAGGTGATGCGCAGGGAATTTCATAGTGACCCCGGAGAAATTCTTGCCGCCGTTGGACCGTCCATCTGTCAGGACTGTTATGAAGTAAGTGAAGATGTGGCATCTGCCTTTGCAAAAGAGTTTTCCGGTCATGAGTGTGAGATCCTGATCGAAAAGGGCGGTGGAAAATATCAGCTGGATCTGTGGAAGAGTAATGAGATTGTGCTGCGGGATGCAGGAATCCTTCCGGAACATCTGGCGGTAACGAATCTTTGTACCTGCTGTAATCCGAATCTGTTGTTTTCCCATAGGGCAAGCCATGGAAAACGCGGAAATCTGGGAGCATTTTTAAAACTTGTGTAACAAATTAAGAAATCCTTAAGAATGTATTTCAAAGATGTTAAATTACTCGGGGAAGATTTATGGTACACTGACTGTATTGAGGAAAGATAGGAGGATGCTCTTTGATGCAGCCAGATTGCAGAGATATCAAACCGGTCTATGAGCAGATCACGGACGGGATTCGAAAAATGATCATAACGCATGCGATACCGGAGGGAGAAAAACTTCCGTCAGTGAGGGAACTGGCTTCAAAATTTGCCATAAATCCCAATGCTGTAAGGAAAGCTTATCAGGAGCTGGAAGAGGAAGGGTATGTCTGTGACAGGGAAGGCGAACGGATGGCGGCATCGGAAAAGCAGATTGCGGAACTGATCCGCAAAGAGCTGCTGCAGGAGTTCGACACGGTGGTAATCAGACTGCAGAATATGTCGGTAGGGACAGAGGAATTGACAGGACGTATGTGGGAACTGGCAGGAGGAAGCAAAGACTTTGATTGAAGTAAATAATCTGATAAAGAAATTTGGGGATTTCCGTGCGCTCGACGGGGTAAATATGCATGTGGCGTCTGGAAACATATATGGGCTTGTGGGACCAAACGGTGCCGGGAAATCAACCCTGATCCGTCATCTGACAGGTGTATACCGGCAGGATGCCGGAGAAATTTTTATTGACGGGGCTCCGGTATATGAAAATAAACAGGTAAAGGCTCAAATGGCTTATATACCGGATGAGCCGTTTTATTTTTTACAGGCGGATACACTGGAAATGATGCGTTATTTCCGGGGAATGTACGAGTCCTTTGACGAAAAGATGTTTTATCGCCTGCAGGAGTTTTTCCCGGGAATTGATATGAAACGCAATATCCGCAGACTGTCCAAGGGAATGCAAAAACAGGTTGCATTCTGGCTGGCACTCTGCTGCAGACCGAAACTTCTGATTCTGGATGAACCGCTGGATGGCCTTGATCCGGTTATGCGGAAACAGATCTGGACGATCCTGATGTCCGAGGTTGCAGAGCGCAGGACGACCGTACTGGTTTCTTCCCATAATCTGCGCGAACTGGAGGATGTCTGTGATCATGTGGGCATTATGAATCACGGAAAGATTATAATTGAGCGTTCCCTGTTTGATTTACATGGAAACATCAGTAAAATCCAGGTGGCATGCCAGACCGGTATGCCGAAACTCCCAAAAGAATTTGAGGTATTGCATATGTCAAATTCCGGGCGTGTATATACAATGATTGTCAAGGGAAATCCCAGGGAGGTTGCGGCAGCCATCCAGACAGAGGGAGACCATCTGGCTATTGTGGACATTCTGCCGCTTACACTGGAAGAAATTTTTATTTATGAAATGGGAGGTTTGGGCTATGAAGTCAAAGACATCCTTTTTTAACCGTACGGTTTTTAAAAAAAATATGACCCTGTACTGGCCGATCTGGGTATGCTATCTGTTATATGGGATGGTAAAAGTGCCGGGGCAGCTGTGGTCGCGTCTGCAGCAACAGACGGACATGACTGCTTATGCCAGGGATTATGCATTGTACAACAGTCTGCGTCTGGAAGTGGATGTGGCCGCAATTGCAATTATGGCAGTCGTCTGTGGGATGGCGTTGTTTGGCTATCTGTTTACCCAGAAGAATGCGTATATGATCCATGCACTGCCGGTTACAAGGGGGGAACTGTATGTGACGAATATGATCAGTGGCCTTTGTTTTCTATTGATTCCGCAGGCACTGGTTTTTCTGGTAACGGTGGTTCTTTGTCTTTTGCAAGGCATTGCGAGTGTGCAGTTTCTGGGATTGTGGTTTTTAAGTGTTATGGGAATTGCTTTTTTCCTTTATGCAACGGTGTGTTTTTGTGTCATGTTTACCGGACAGCTGTTTGCACTTCCGGTGTACTTTCTGGCAGTTAATTATGTGGCATTTGCATTTTCCAGCGGTGCACGTTATGTCATCGGATATCTGGGATATGGACTTGGCATGAATACTGTGCCGGAATTTTTAATTTTGCGGATTCTCTCCCCGATGAATTATCTGTACAACAATGTGCGTTTTGTATTCCGGCAGTCCTATAACCAGGAAACAGACCTGATGTCGGGAGTGTTGTCCTACCGGGGACTGCGGGTACTTGCGGCCTATGTGGCTGCAGCAGTTGTCATTTATCTGATTGCTTATTACTGTTATAAAAAACGCAGGATTGAAAGTGCAGGGGATCTGATTTCTTTTAACTGGGTCAAACCATTGTTCCGCTGGGGCGTGGGAACCGGAGTCGGTTATTTTGCAGGCGTCTTTGCGGCAGAATTTTTAGATTCCGTGCATCTGCATGTAAAAAAACCAATGTTGCTTGTTCTTGTGGTGGCATTTGGTTTTGTCAGTTTTTTTATTGCACAGATGTTTGTGGAAAAAGGATTTCGCGTATTTTGCCGCAGGAGATTCTGTGAGAGCGGGTTATTTGTGCTGTTTGTGCTGGGCAGTTTCTGGGGATGCTCAAAAAATGCCACCTATCTGGAACAGTATGTCCCGGATGCAGATCAGGTAAGCCGGGTGGAAGTTTCTCTTGATTATCCGGTAGAATATAAAGGGGACAGCGTTCGTGTGGCACGTCAGGCACAGAAAGAAATTTTAAGTCATGCGGAAATTTACAGGGAAAATAAAACGGATGACAGTACACAGATCATTTTTTATTACTACCTGAAAAATGGAAAAACGCTCTCGCGTACATATGAGATTACAGAGGAAAATGAAAAGCTTTCAGAAGTATTATTTGGAGAAGAAAATAAAGCAGATCATTTTATGGAATATCTCTTTGGAACGGATTCTGACAAAATTTCAAAGTTTAATAACGGAACCCTGACATTAGACGAATCATCGGAAAATTATAAGGATTGTGACTTTGATGCGGATACTGCAAAAAAACTGTATCAGGCGATTTGTGAAGACGCCGCAGATCAGAAGCTGCAAAAGTACAATCTGACGAATGCACTGAAAGATCCGGAAGAAACAGGGGAGTACTCTTCTGCCAGTCTCAGCATGGATTTTTATCACGTATCTGCAGACTGGAAAAATGTATATGACCGGCTCGATGATTACTACACGAATATGGGCGAATCTGTGGAAACATCCAGACCATATGGCGGATCAGCATATGTCAGCTTCGGGAAAGACTGTACCAATATCATAAATACCCTGATAGAATGTGGGGTCATTGACGATGTTTCGGAAATTCATTTTTTAAGTTCCGGAGAGAAAACATCACAGAGATGAAATCAGCAGGACTTTACAACTTCCGCGGCTTATTGTAAAATAAAGATGGCGTTTTCGGACGCCATCCATTTTTTTGTTGGAGGTAAAAAATGAGCAGACCAGTCGTAGCCATTGTCGGGCGTCCGAATGTCGGAAAATCTACGCTTTTTAATACATTGGCAGGAGAGAGAATCTCCATTGTAAAAGACACTCCGGGTGTCACAAGAGACCGCATTTATGCGGATGTCACATGGCTGAACTATAATTTTACATTGATTGATACCGGTGGAATCGAACCGGACAGCGGGGATGTGATCCTTTCCCAGATGCGTGAACAGGCAGAGATTGCGATTGCCACGGCAGATGTGATCATGTTTATCACGGATGTGCGTCAGGGACTGCAGGATGCGGATGCAAAAGTAGCGGACATGCTGCGCAGATCCAAAAAGCCGGTGGTTCTGGTGGTAAATAAAGTGGACAGTTTTGAAAAATTTATGCCGGATGTGTATGAATTTTACAATCTCGGAATCGGAGAACCGTATCCGGTTTCCGCTTCTTCCATGCTCGGACTTGGAGATATGCTGGATGAAGTGGTGAAATATTTCCCGGAAGGATCGGAAAATCAGCCGGAGGATGAAAGACCGAAGGTAGCCATTATCGGAAAGCCGAATGTCGGGAAATCATCCCTGATCAACAAGCTGGCACAGGAAGACCGTGTAATCGTATCGGATATTGCGGGAACTACCAGAGATGCCATCGATACAGACATTAAATACAACGGAAAAGAATATGTATTTATTGATACGGCAGGACTGCGCCGCAAAAATAAGATCAAAGAGGATATTGAAAGATACAGTATCATCCGTGCGGTGACAGCCGTAGAACGTGCAGACGTCGTGATGATCGTCATTGATGCAACCGAGGGTGTGACGGAGCAGGATGCGAAGATCGCAGGAATCGCACATGACAGAGGAAAAGGAATTATCATAGCGGTCAATAAGTGGGATGCCATTGAAAAAAATGACAAGACGGTCAAAGAGCATACGGACAGGATCCGTCAGGTCTTAAGTTTTATGCCTTATGCAGAGATCGTGTTTATTTCTGCAAAAACAGGCCTTAGGATTTCCAGAATGTTTGAAACGATCGATGCGGTTATCGAAAACCAGACACTGCGTATCCAGACGGGTGTCCTGAATGAAATCCTTTCTGAGGCAGTGGCAATGCAGCAGCCTCCGTCTGACAAGGGAAAACGTCTGAAGATTTACTATATGACACAGGTGGCTGTCAAACCGCCTACATTTGTTATCTTTGTAAATGACAAAGAGCTGATGCATTTCTCTTATACCAGATATCTGGAGAACAAGATCAGGGATGCCTTTGGATTTGCGGGAACATCACTGAAATTCATTATTCGTGAACGAGGTGAAAAAGAATAATCATGGAACGCCTGATTTGTATTGCAATTGGATATGCATGCGGACTTTTTCAGACCGCATACATTTTAGGAAAAATTTATCATATTGATATCCGCAAACAGGGAAGCGGAAATCTGGGTTCTACAAATGTACTGCGTACACTTGGCAAAAAGGCCGGGGCATTGAATCTGTTGTGTGACTGTCTGAAGTGTATTGCGGCCATCCTGATCGTAAGGGCAATATTCGGAAATTCTTATGGAGATATTCTGCCGCTACTGAGCCTTTATGCAGCAGCTGGGTGTATTCTGGGGCATAATTTTCCGTTTTATCTTGGATTCAGGGGCGGCAAGGGAATTGCAGCTTCTGCGGGAATGCTGCTGGCAATGGACTGGAGAGTATTTCTGATCTGCGCGGTGATCTTTATTGGGCTGGTAGCTATTACCCGCTATGTGTCATTGGGGTCAATGGCAGCATATGTAGGTGCGCTGATTTGTTTCATTGGGTTTGGCGCTGCGGGAAGTTATGGCATGGATTTCCCTCATACATTTGAGATGGATGTGATCATGGGACTTATGACAGCACTTGCAATTTACAGACACAGGGCGAATATTTACCGCCTTTTAAATGGAACTGAGAATAAGCTTGGTGCAGCGAAAACTGCAGCCAAATAAGATGAGGTGATAAAATGGCAAAAATCAGCGTAATGGGAACCGGAAGCTGGGGAACAGCACTTGCAATACTGCTTCACAACAATGGTCATCAGGTTATGTTGTGGTCTGCACATCCGGAAAAGGCAGCCAGTCTGAATCAGACCCGGGAGGATCCGAAAAAGCTTCCCGGAATTAAAATTCCGGATGGAATTGTGATAACCGGTGATGAAAAGACAGCTTTGGATTCACCAGATATAGTTGTATTTGCCTCACCATCTGCTTATATGCGTGCTATCAGCAAACGACTTTCCCCATTGATTCGACGGGGACAGATTATTGTAAATGTGGCGAAAGGTGTAGAAGAAAATACGCTTATGCCTGTGTGTGATATTATTAAAGAAGAGATTCCTCAGGCAGATGTTTGTGTGCTTTCAGGACCAAGCCATGCGGAAGAAGTAAGCCGCGGACTCCCTACTACGTGTGTAGTCAGTGCCCGCAAAAAAGAGACCGCTGAATATCTCCAGGGCCTTTTTATGAGCCCTGTTTTCCGGGTGTATACGACACCGGATATGCTGGGGGTAGAGCTTGGCGGTGCCCTTAAGAATGTAATCGCCCTGGCAGCAGGGACTGCTGATGGCTTAGGGTATGGAGATAATACAAAGGCTGCACTCATCACAAGAGGAATTGCAGAGATTGCAAGACTAGGTGTGAAAATGGGCGGCGCAGTTGAGACATTTTCCGGACTTACAGGAATCGGTGATCTGATTGTAACGTGTGCCAGTGTCCACAGCCGTAACCGCAAAGCAGGTTATCTCATGGGGCAGGGCAAATCCATGCAGGAAGCAATGGATGAGGTTCAGATGGTAGTAGAAGGAGTGTATTCTGCAAAAGCAGCAGTAAAACTTGGCGAAAAATATGGAGTATCACTTCCGATCATCAATAAAGTCAGCGAAGTATTGTTTGATGGAAAAGACCCGAAAGAAGCAGTTAATGAACTCATGCTCAGAGATAATAAGGCGGAGCATACAGCACTTCCGTGGGAGAAATAATTGTAAAAGATATTAAAACAGGACGAACAACAAGAACATAAAATAGG
>OLYB01002616.1_pt1 | contig 12069 bp, 3 predicted proteins | sample 1674481 | NCBI WGS metagenome assembly OLYB01 (sample SAMEA103958167, study PRJEB25191) | human gut metagenome
GCTCGATTTCATTATTGGCAGGCCGCGGGGCATTCATTATCCGCGAAAGTGCCGTACCCAAAGTCACTTCATCGGCAAAGTTCACATGGCCTTTTGCCAGAAAAGCAGCAACCTCGGCTCCTGCCGTATTGATGGAAGGAAGAATCGGAAAAATCGGTTTACGGCAAGTCTGCATCTTTTCATGTAGCACATCATACATTTCAAACATAGTAACCAGGCCCGGAGTACCGAAAATAGCCATCATCGCATCTATATTCTCAAACTTCTCTTCACAATAATCGATGCAAAGCCGCAAATGCTCGGGAGTACCGGTAGCTAAGATATCAATCGGATTGCCAACGGCAGCACCGGGATAAAGGCGGGATTTTAATTCATCTGCCAACGGGCCTTCCAACCGGGGAACATTCAGTCCGCCTTTGCTCAGAGCATCGGTCAGCATCACCCCGGGACCGCCGGCGTGCGTAATAATAGCAAAATTCTTCCCCCGCAATTCCGGTAACGTGAAAACGCAGCCTACCGTGGTCAACTCTTCACGGGAGAAACAACGCACGATACCTGCTTTACGGAACAGAGCCTCGACAGCAGAGTCGGAACTGGCAATAGCCCCCGTATGCGAAGAGGCCGCACGGCTCCCGCTTTCGGAACTTCCCGCTTTGATGGCAGCAATCTTACAGCCTTTCTTGATCAACGACGAAGCATGAAACAGCAAACGGTCGGGATCACCGATACTCTCGATATAAAGCAATTTAATCCGTGAATCCTTTTCCGGATCAAATGTATTATCCATATATTCCAACACATCTTCCACACCGATCTGCTTCGCATTGCCTACTGACCAGACAGAATTGAACTGCAATCCTTTTGTCACCGCACTCTCCAAAATAAAGACTGCCGTTGCACCGGAACTGGAAATCAAATCTACTCCCTGCAAGCTCAATTGCGGAATAGGCTGACTGAATACGCTGTGATGCCACGTGTTCATCAACCCGATGCAGTTCGGCCCGATCAGCGAAGCACCGTATGTATTCACCGTTGCCAGAATCCGTTCTTCGAGCAGTGCACCTTCGTGCGTCTCTTCGCCAAAACCGGCAGAGAGAATGATAAATGCCTTCGTTTGCTTTCCGCTCGCCAACGCTTCTACCACATCCGGACACAACGCCGCCGGAATGGCAAGAATCGCCAAATCGGTATCGGGTATGTCTTTGGCATCGGCAAAAGAAGGAATCCCCTGCACTTCCGTCTCCTTCGGGTTGACGGCACGAAGTTCACCACGATAACCACCATTGATAAGATTCTTTAATATAGCACCGCCCGGTTTATGCACATTATTCGATGCACCCACGACGACGATGCTCTCCGGACGGAGCAACTGTGTTGTAATCATACGATTGTATATTATTCGGTTATTAATGCACAAATATAGTATTTCCCAAAAACATAAGCAACTTAAAACATGGAAATTCATTTCCCCTTTCCCCCTTCCGCTTTTCGTTATTCATCGGCATTTAAGTGCGGAAGGGAGGGGAAGAAAGTTTTAAATATAATTCCCCGTCGGCAATCATCAACTGATCGATTGACAGTAGTCAACGGATAAGCCGACAACTACCAATAGATAAATTGACTACTGTCAACATACAATAACAGTTATACAATCTGTAAAGAATTAAATAAGGAAGATATATTTCCTCCCATATAATCCATATCTTCCGGTTATGAACATAGACTCCCATTTTCAAAAATCTCTCCGTTCTGCAGTGCCAATCACCGAAGCCCTTCCGCAATATCGCAAGCTCTTCCGCTCCGTAATGCTTGCCACCAAGGCTTTTTAGCTATTGTACAAGGGGACATGTGCAATGCAACAGTACAGTTAAGGCTCCATCGAAGCATCATCATATTGTTAAAATCCGTCAAAAGCACAATCGTCACACAAATTAAACAAATAAATAACAGCACACTAATATAAATTTTGTCACTGTAAACCGTTACAAAACAAAAACAAGTAAAAGGAAATAAGGCATGCAACTATTTTTTTTAAGAATGAATGCTTCTTATTTCTGTTTTATTAACTACATTTGTAGGCGAAGTATTAATAATATAAAAGTCTCCATACTTCTAAAAAATTAGGGATGATTGCGAAAGGAGACTGTCGCAAACAAACAATTATTACATGAATCAAAACAATTTCAAACATCTGTTTTTACTTTTTTATTTTCTGTTGTTCTTATGTCCGAGTATTCTATCGGCCCAACAGAGTAAAATTACGGTAACTTCCTTTAATCGGATGGAAAACGACATCACCGCCCGTATCACAGCACCGAAACGGGATCAAAACGGAGAAATATGTGCGTTGATACGCATCGTGACCAACGAAAAAGACCTTATGTTCGAGCCCGATGCCTTAGGCATTACAGCCCGCGAAAACAAGACAGGAGAAGTGTGGGTTTATGTCCCCCGTGGTGCACGACGCATCTCAATCCTGCATGACAAACTGGGAATTCTGCGCAACTATTTCTATCCGGACATCATCGAAAAGGCAACCGTATACGAGATGGTACTCAACACAAGCGACGACCAGAACAAGCCCGTGGCGGAAAGTAACATGCAATTTCTCGTAGTCCGCCCCGAGCCGGCCACAGCCAATGTTTACATTGACGAAGAACCGGTACCTGTGGAAAACGGACTTTTCAACGCAACCATGCCAAAAGGAGAACACACCTATCGGGTGGAAGCACCGATGTATCAGCCCGATGCCGGTGTCATCAAGTTAGGTAATACTCCGGTCACCAAAAGCGTTGCATTAAAACCCAAATTCGGTTACATGGAAATCTTCTCACTACCCGAGCAGGATGCCGACGTATACATCGACAGCGTACGGGTAGGAAAAACTCCCTACCGCAGTGACCGCATGGGGATCAAGGAATATAAAGTGCGTATCGAGAAACAAACATACTTCCCGATAGACACCGTGCTGAATGTAACCGCCGGAGAAACCGTACGCCCTACCTTCCACATGATATCCACCATCAAACCGAAAGTTCCGATGAACACGCTCATTATGGTACAGGCAGGATTTGGCGGTGGCGGGCAAACCTCCTTCGGCGGCATGATCGGTTTTACACGCACCAACGGATTCTATGCCGCTTTCAGGAGTGACTTCAACTTGATCAAAACCGTAGGTGAATGTGACGATAACCAAAAGACCACCGAAGGCGCCTCCATCATCTACGAACCGGGAAGAACAGAGAAATCCTACCTCTGCATTACAGCCGGATATATGCGCCGTCTGGCTAAACCACTTTACGGCTATGCCGGCGTAGGATACGGTAACCGCACTTTTGCCTGGCTCGAAGCCGACACGGAAGACAACTGGTATAAAAACACCGATCACTCCGCATCCGGAGTAGCGGCAGAAATAGGGGCTATCCTGCGCCTGAAAGGGTTCCTGCTTTCGGCAGGATTCAACACAATCAATTTCAAACAGCACCAGGTCACCGCCGGTGTAGGTATTATTTTCTAAGAATAACATAAATCACTTCAAACGATATGAAACGACTCATACGAACCATCGCCATCCTGTGCTTTATCTGGCTGACAGGAGGTTGTGAAAAAGATACAGAACCCACTTGGATTGCCCCGAAAATGGAGATCCAAGTAGTACCGCAAGATGACATTAAACGCAAAAGCGCCATACTGAAAGGGAATATCGGAGAAAACGATCTGGAAATTACCGAATGCGGCTTCCTCTACTCCATCAACAAGACTCTGCTCGAAAGCAAAGCATTGGGTGACAAAGATGTAATCAAAGTGCCTGTAGAGCAAACATCCGGTGAAGTAAAAGTACAATTGGAAGAACTCATTCCGGGAACGAACTATTTTTACTGCCTTTTCATCACCTGCGGCAACACCACTGTCATCAGTCCGGAAATTCTGCAGTTTGCCACAGTTGCCAACAATGCGCCCGAACTGGATGCAATAACCCTCCGAACCAAAGACAATCAAAGTATTACGGTCGCAAGCGAGGTCATCTCCAGCGGGGCAGAAAGCATCGAACTGCGAGGTGTCTGCTACGTCAAAGGAACCGAAGGCGACCCTAAATTGGGAGACAACAATGTGGCCGTACCCGAAGGCGAAACCGATTTCGTAGTCACCATCAGCAATTTGAGCGCCTCTACCGACTATACCATACGGGCTTTTGCCATGAACAACGAAGGTATCGTAGGATACGGCAAAACAACCGTTATCCGCACCGAGAATTCGGAAAAGCCAACCGTACGCACATACGACGAGCCAACTGTACGCGGTAATTATGCCGTAGTAACCGCCGAAGTGACCGATGCCGGAACTTCTGCCGTAACCTCCCGAGGATTCTGCTGGAGCAGTACAAACTCTACCCCCATGCTTGGTGCTTGCGACGGACAGACAGAAATGCCTTTAACAGAAAGTAATGTATTCGCAGGAGAAATCAATAAACTCAAAGAAGGCACCGTTTATCATATCCGGGCTTATGCAACCAACGGAAAAGGAACCGGATACGGCAATGCTGTCACCATCACTACCACCAGTGTGATACTGCCGGAAGTTACGATCACCACCCCTACGTTTACTACCAAAACAGCCGACCTCAGTGCCGCCATAGCCAGCAACGGAGGCGGTACAATCACCGAACAGGGATTCTGTTGGAGTGCATCCGTACACAATCCGCAAACAGGCACGGAAGGATGCGAACATAAAGCAATAGAAGGCGATGACTTCAAGTACATGTTAGAAGAACTGACACCGGGAACCACCTATTACGTGACAGCCTATGCCGTCAACGAAAAAGGAACCGGATACTCGAACGTCAAAGAATTTAAAACCATGGAGCTCACAGTGCCCCGACTGGATGCACTCGTCATCTCCACACCCAAAACAGATGGCGCAAGCGTCAACTGCACACTGCTCAGCAACGGCAACGGTACCGTGACCGAACGCGGATTCTGCTGGAGCACCTCCGTACAGAATCCTCGATTGGACATGCAAGGATGCGAAAAAATACAGATGACAGGCACGGAATTTCTACATGAATTTACCGGACTAAACCCCGGTACTCCGTACTACGTGACGGCTTACGCCACCAATGAAGCAGGAACGGGATATTCTCAGGCCGGAAGCTTCACCACTGTAACTATTTCCGAACCCACGTTGGACATTCCGTATATTTCGGCCATCAATACCACCTCGGCCTATGTGCGTAGCAGTATTATCAATGACAATAATTCTCCGGTCACAGGAAAAGGGTTCTGTTATAGTACAACGAATCCCAACCCGACAACCTCTGATAAAGTGATCAGTGTTGAAGGCAACGACTTCACGCAGCAACTGCTCGGGCTGAATCACGGTACCCTCTATTACATACGCGCTTTTGCAACCAACAGCGTAGGTACGGGATATAGCAGCAGCGAAAGTTTCACCACCACTCAAATCACCGCTCCCGGCCTGTATAGTACAAATGTCTCAGGCGTCACCATCAACAGCGCAGTACTTACCGCCACGATCTACTCGGCAGGTAACGGCACCATCAGCCGGAAAGGTTTCTGCTGGAGCACCGAAACGAGTCAGCCGGATATGGATAAAAACACCCACCAAGACATTGAAGGCAACGTAACCGCCCTCAACCACACCCTCACCGGCTTAACGCCCGGAAAGACCTATTACGTACGTGCATATGCCGTCAACGAAGCGGGAGTGACCTACAATAGCCATGCACAATTCACCACGGATGCCGTCAATAAGCCGACTTTCGGAAATATCTCCGTGACAGACGTGGCAATCACCACAGCTAAAGTCACTGCACGTATCAGCAGTAACGGAAACCAGGAAATCACACGGAAAGGTTTTTATTGGAGCAGCACCAACCACGAACCGGGCGAAAACGACCAAGTAAAAGCCATCGAAGGCACAGGAGACCAGATGGTTCTGAACATGAGCGACCTGAAATCAAGTACCACTTACTATGTACGTGCTTTTGCCACAAATTCACAAGGCACAACTCTCTCTAATATCACCTCATTCACCACCGCCATCGACCCCGTACCGGGTGATGGAGATATGGGTAATCCGGATAAATAACCCTCGAAACAGAAAAGTAATATGAAAAAGATATTCTTATATATATGTATGATATACCTGGCAGGTCTGAGCACCTACGCTGCCATAAACGGAACACAAGCAAACGATGACACTTTTGCCACCAATGCGCTGAAAGAAGGCTCTTTCCCACTGACCTTTGAACAGGAATCTACCACTGCCCCGTGGACAACTGCGGGAAACGGGGTTGTGACCAGCAGTAATAAAGAAGCGAACTCTGAAGTAGGGTTCAGTACAACGTTCAACCTATCATTTGATGCTACGGTTTCTTTCGACTGGTCTGTCAATGGCGACCAACTGATATTTTATGTGGACAACAAGCAAGTAACTAATATATCCGGCATTATATCCAACTATACCCCTTATAGTTATGATCTAAAAACGGGTGTGCATACTTTGAAATGGAGCTACAAAAACAGTAGTTCCGCTACCACCGGAGATGATCGCGGCTATGTGAAAAATATCTATATGTCGCCAACATCATTCATAATGCCGGGCGTCGCTTACCCTGTATGCGAGACCCAACTTTACTTCGGAAATGTAGTAAAAAATGCACCGACAACGGTCAACCTGAATGTCCGCAATATCGGTAGTGAACAACTAAACATAACGAAAGTAACAACCGACAATACCATTTTCTCCATAGGAGATTATGAAAAGAATATTCCAGCATTGGAGACACGCACAATCCCTTTCACCGTCACTGTAACAGCCGAAGGACTGATTGAAGCCAAAGCTATCATAGTAACCAATGGAGGCACACGGGAGGTTTCCTTGCGGGCCAATTGTACAAGCGATATAACAAGCATCGCTGTGACAAGTCCGGGGAACCTCAGCAATCAAGTATCAGCGAGCGATTATGCAAAAATCAACAATCTTAAGCTGACAGGCGTTATTAATGATACAGATATCGCTTTCATCAAGCAAAACCTAACAGCTGTCAAGACGCTGGACTTATTGGATGCCTCATTTATAAACAACAGCATCAATACGCAATTCCAAAAGAATACATGGGTGACGTTGATATTGCCAAAAGGAACATTGACAATCAATTCTGCGGCACTCCAAGAGAGTGAATGGCTACAAAGTATCGTATTGCCCGAAGGATTGACAGACATAAATTCTAATGCTTTTTACAAGTGTAGTTCTTTACAAAATATCGTCCTCCCATCCACTCTACGAACTATCGGCATAAGAGCTTTTAATGATTGTGCGTCATTAAAAGCCATAACGATTCCGGACAGAGTTGAATCTATCGAACAATATGTATTCTATGAATGCAGTGCTCTCGAAGAAATAATTATCGGAAACGGAGTAAAAAGCATATCGGGTTATGGCCCATTTGAGGGATGTAACAACCTTAAGAAAGTGGTCATCGGAAACGGCCTGACAGATTTAACCGGCAGTATATTCCAAGGCAAAACGAACCTAACAGAAGTCATATTAGGAGAAAATATAACAACAATAGGAAGCAGTTGTTTTATGGGATGCACTGGATTAGAAAAGATTACATTGCCTAAAAAACTACGTAACATCAACGGGGCTGCATTCCTCGGATGTAGCAATTTAAGAACGATTGAAATGCCAGATAGCCTAAGAACACTTAAGGATCAGGCTTTTGAAGGATGCGAAAATTTGCAAAGCATAATACTGGCAGACAGTTTAACCGGAGAGATAGGAAATAGAGCATTCTACAACTGTAAATCATTAACCACGATTACAATTCCGGACAAAGTCGAATCTATTGGACAATACGTGTTCAGTGGTTGTAACGCTCTCGAAGAAATAACCATCGGAAACGGAGTTAAGAGCATATCGGGTTATGGACCATTTGAAGGATGTAGCAACCTTAAGAAAGTGGTCATCGGAAACGGCCTGACAGATTTAACCGGCAGTATATTCCAAGGCAAAACGAACCTAACAGAAGTCATATTAGGGGAAAATATAACAACAATAGGAAGTTTCTGTTTTAATGGATGTACCGGACTGGAGAAGATCGTATTACCTAAAAAACTACGTAATATAGAGGGGGGAGTATTCTACGAATGCGACAATTTAAGAACGATTGAAATGCCCGACAGTTTAAGAATACTTAAAGATCAAGTTTTTCAAGGATGTGAAAACCTACGAAGCATAACGTTACCGGACAGTTTAGAAAGTATAGGGAATCAAGTATTCAGAGATTGTAAAGCCTTGAAATCAATAACTATTCCGTCAAAAGTCACATCTTTAGGACAATATGTTTTTTATGGATGCAGTGCCTTGGAAAGTTTTATTTTAGGAGATGGAATTGAAGAAATATCTACTTATGACCCTTTTTACGAATGTAATAATCTTCGTTATGTAAAACTCAACGATAAACTTACCTATATAAGTAATTGGTTCTCCAATAAAAGTAACCTGGAAACTGTTGTTTTAGGAAACCAAGTCACAACAATTGGTAATTCTGCTTTCGCCAATTGTAAATCACTCCAAACCATCAACATGCCGGAAACATTAACAACCATTGGAAATTCGGCTTTCAGCGGATGTAGTAAATTGGCTTCTATTTACATTCCGGAAAGTGTTAATAAAATAGAGAACTATGCCTTTAGCAACTCCGGACTTCGTACATTTACACTTCCTCAAAACATAACGATCATCCCTAACTATGTTTTTAATAATTGCGATAGTCTACGAACAATTACTCTAACTCCTCAATTGACTGCCATAGAGGAAGATGCTTTCAATTCCTGCGACAGTGTAAAAGATATCACTATCAACAATGAAAATGAAACCATTATTGCCACAGCCGGAAAATTCGCCAGCATTCAAAAAGTGACCTTTGGAGATTTAGTTACTGCCATCCCCGATAACCTATTCAAAGACAAAAAATATCTGAAAGAAGTGAAGTTCGGCAAAGAGTTAGCTACCATTGGAGCCAATGCATTTTATAATACCGGCTTAGAGAAATTCACCCTGCCCGATCAGGTGACAACCATTGGCGAAGCCGCTTTCAAAGGAAACAAACAATTGACTGAATTCACTCTAAGCAAAAGCATCAACGAGATCCCTACAGAAGCCTTTGCCGGATGTATTAAGTTGGATTCCATCGGATTCCCTGCCTCCATTCGTAAAGTGGGTAGTAAAGCTTTCGACGGTTGTGACTCATTGCGGGTGATCGAATTAAATCCGGAATTAACAGAAATCGGTGAATATGCCTTTTATAATGCCGGAGACAAAAAACTGGAAAGCATCACCATCCCGGCCAAAGTGAAAAGTATAGGAAGCTATGCCTTCGCAAGTTGTGATACATTAAGTAATATCACGCTTGGTGAAGCAGTAGACAGCATTGCAACATACGCATTCCAAAAATGCCGCTGCCTGAAAGCAATCACTTTGCCGGCAAAACTGCGTAAACTGGAACACGATGTGTTCAACGGTACAGAGATTGCATCGCTCAACATCCCGGATCAAGTAACAGATGTCACCGGAGTATTCAATGGATTAAATAGCAAATTAACCTCCGTCACTCTCGGTAACGGGATAAAGGCACTTCCCGAAGGAATATTCAGCAGTTTCTCCGCCCTACAAAGTGTCAGAATAGGAACCGGTGTCACCAAACTGCCAAGCAATACGTTCTATTATTGCAAGGCGTTGACCGATGTTACCATCGGAGCTAATGTCACGACTCTGGACGCTTATAGCTTCGGCTATTGCACAGCCTTGAAACAACTCAGCATCCCGGAGAAAGTAACCGATATACACGAAAATGCTTTTTACGGTACGGCCTTGACAGACTTAGCCCTAAATATGGAAGAGATCAAAGATTACGCCTTCAACAACCGGACGGATCTGACCCAAATTACCATCGGCAAAAACGTAAAACGCATCGGCGTTCAAGCATTCGGATATACCAATATCACAAACATCACACTACCCGAAAATCTGACTACTATTGCCGAAAAAGCTTTCTATGGAACTAAGCTGCAAAACATCCGCATCCCGGCATCGGTAAAAACCGTAGGGTCACAAGCATTCTACAACTGCAAAGAACTGCAAAGCGTGGAAATAGCAGCCGGCTCGGTATCGATCGGCAAACAGGCTTTCCAAGCCAGCCCGAAATTAACCACCGTCATCATGAAAGAAGGCGGCGAAAAGAACATTGCAACAGAAGCATTCTACAACTGCCCGGCACTGGAACAAGTCACTCTTGCTTCCACCGACTCCATTGGCACACGGGCCTTCTCCAACTGCCCGAAGCTGGCAAGCATCCATATACCCGCCAAAACCATAGGCGCCTATGCCTTTGCCAATTGCAGTACACTGACCGATGTGACCTTCGCCGAAGGCATGGACTCTATCGCCGACTACGCTTTTGTCAACTCAACGAATATCAACAGGGTGGCATTGCCGAACAGTCTGCGCACAATCGGCGCCTATGCATTCAGTGCCGAAAATAAAGAGAACTCATTAAGGAGCATCAGTTTCGGGAACAATCTGGAAACCATCGGAAAGAATGCGTTCTATAAAAGCACACAGGTAAAGGACATCGTCATCCCCGACAAAGTAAAAACCATACGGCTCAATGCTTTCAGTAATTGTGAAAATCTGCGTACGGTAAGCGTAGGCAGTGGAGTAGTCACCGTTGAACCCTTTGCTTTCAATGCCAACCCCAACCTGATGTCCATCACATGGAACAGTAAAACACGTATCGAAAACGATGCTTTCAACAGTTATGCCAAAAACTGCCTGATGTATGTCACCGCACAGACAGAGGTTCCTCAAAAATGGTATAATGTGATTCGCGACGGGGTGGCCGAGAACATTGAAATAGCAGATAAATATCCGTTCCATTGCTGGAAAGCATTTGAAGCGAAGAAAGCCATATTCCGCAAGACGTTCAGTCTGGAAACCGGACGTGGCAACGTGTCCAAGGGATGGGAGTCAATCACACTGCCATTCGATGTCAGCCGCATATGGTTCGAGTCAAAAAGTACCGAGCTCCTGCCGTTCGGCGCAGAAGGAGCAAGTACACGCCGTTTCTGGTTACGCGAACTGGGAGAAAACGGATTCCAGTCGTGTCAGCAGATAAAAGCACATACCCCTTACATTATCGCCATGCCGAACAACCGGGAATATGACGAGCAATATAACATCACCGGAGAGGTGCAATTCATAGCCGAAGATTACCGGATACCTGTCACACCCGAAGTTCTGCCAATCGTAGAAGGACCGAAATTCAATTTTGTCCCGACGCTTACAGCAGTCGAACAATCACAGGAGGTATATGCCCTGAACATCGATCCATACAACACGGAAGAGACAACCGGTAGCGTATTCGAACGTTATCGCCGTGACGTAAAGCCGTTCGAAGCTTACGTTACAGACAAACCGGGGTCGCTCAATGCGCCGCTCATGTTCAGTATCGGTGACAATGGCGGTGGTGCCACCGACATACGCATAACGCTGGGCGAAACCATCGATAACGTGAAAGCATACAGCCGAAACGGTATCCTTTACATCGAATCGGACTGTACACGTACCATCGAAATTTATGGTGTAAACGGCATGTTGCTCCGTAATGCAGAAGTGAATGAAGGAATCAATCAGGTGACCGACCTTGATGAGGGCGTCTACTTCCTTGAAGGACAAAAAGTGATTGTGAAACAATAAAATCATCATTGAGCCTCAAACAGAAAACCAACCATTACTGAAACCATTACTGAAAAGAAACCCGTCATCGGCATGTATTTGTCAATGACGGGTTTCTTTTCAGTAATGATTAAACGATAACCGGGTAGCACTGAAGTTGTTAATTTGACAAGTACAGGGAGGAAGCGTTTTTCGAGTCAATGAGGGCCGCCCGATACAAGGAAGTAGTCGCAAATGCTATTGTTCATTGTATATCAAATCATTAACTGTTCATTTCCTAAGTAAATGAATCTATATTCTCAACCTGCA
>OLYB01002623.1_pt1 | contig 12036 bp, 10 predicted proteins | sample 1674481 | NCBI WGS metagenome assembly OLYB01 (sample SAMEA103958167, study PRJEB25191) | human gut metagenome
CTATTTCCCAACGACTGAATTGTATATTTTTCCTCTTAATTTAACTCACACTTTTTATCAGACCCTGACAGGGCCCCTCACAAAATCCCCAAATTCTTTAACTCCATATTTTCCAGCAACAATCATATTATAAATATTAGCCGCATGTATATCATCAAGCAGCATTTCCTTATAGTCAGCGGTCTTTGTTATAAGTGGGACTTCCACAGTTTTTCTTATATATGAAAGATACTCCTGCCCCTTTTTATCAAATCCAAGCACTCTTATATATGGTGCATTGGAATATTTTTTCATATGTTTTTTATCAATCCCTAGCGTTATCCTTACAAGTGCTCTTTTTATTCTGGAAAGCGGCACTTCTTTTGTCTTTATATGTTCGCACAGGCTTCCAAATGAAAACACCCCATTATCTTTACTTTCTGACCTCTGTGGTACTGTCCTTGTTATCATATCCATAGCCGACTTATATAATCTGCCAGCAATCTCCTTGTTTACATCTGGATACTGCATAACATTTTCTATAAATACATTTTTATCATAATTACTCGCAAAAAGTATATCTAAAAGCCTTGTAAATAACACTTCTGTTATGTCATCAGGATATATATAATTCGTATTTGAGGATAATATTAACCCCGCTTTTACAGGTATATATTCCGATATATTAATAATATTAATATTATTGAAGTAAAGACATCTTTATTAGCTAAACTGAAAAATGTAACGATTTAGTTTTTGAGCATAATTACCATGAAGATTTGTGTCAATCTAATACATAAAGAAAACATTATATAATGTTAAGGCGCGACTGATTACTTTCTAATATAGATGTGATTAATGATATTGATAAACGGAAATATCTTAGTAGTAAGAATTTTCCTTTTACTACTATTTCTACTACTAACAGATAGTCACAACTTGCTAAATTATGCTATAATTTACCTAGATGACAACCAAACAACAATTTAGCCATAACCCCGAAACATCCAGCAAATAGGATATTTCCAGGAAAAAAGGAGCAAACAATTACTATGATAAAAGTCTTATTCATCTACCACAACAGTTTATGAATAGTTGTCTTTAGTAATAAGCTTCATCTCATAGGTTTTATGACTATGGGATTTTTTATGTTATGATTGAGGTAGTTTTATAGTTGGAGGAGTTATATGAAAACAATTAATGTTGTTGCTGGAATAATAAAGAAAGATAATAAGATTTTTATTGCTGAAAGAGGTTATGGAGAATTTAAAGGCGGCTGGGAATTTCCGGGAGGAAAAATTGAAAAAGGCGAGACACCACAGGAGGCTTTGAAAAGAGAAATTATGGAAGAATTGGATACAGAAATAGAAGTGGGAGAATATATTGATACGATTGAGTATGACTATCCGGCATTTCACCTTTCTATGGATTGTTTTTGGTGTGAAGTTTTAAATGGAGATCTCGTATTGAAAGAACACGAAGCGGCAAAGTGGTTGACGAAAGAAAAACTGAACGAAGTAGAATGGCTACCTGCAGATATTACATTGATAGAGGAAATTAGAAAAGGAATGTAGGAACAGAAAATTAGGACATATTTCACGAAAAGTGCTGTCGAGTAGAAAAATGAGTGAGGGTGGAAAGAAACTATGACCTTGGAGCAAACAAAAAAATTTACAGAGCAGGACGAAAATACACTGCAATATTATAATCAAAATGCGACTAAATTTATTGAAAATACAAAGAGTGTTGAGTTCCATTCCGTACAGGATAAGTTTCTTTCCTACCTTTCGGCCGGCTCTTATATTTTGGATTTTGGCTGTGGATCCGGACGCGATAGTAAATATTTTCTGGAAAAAGGTTATCGTGTCGATGCGGTAGATGGATCGGAAGAAATTTGTAAAATTACCAGAGAATATGTCAAAATTGAAGTGAAAAAAATGTTATTTTCGGAACTTTCGTTCGTAAATAAGTATGAGGGGATATGGGCGTGTTCTTCTATCTTACATCTTTCGAAAGACGAATTACAAGATGTTCTATATAAAATGATGCGTGCCCTAAAGAAAGAAGGATATATTTATACTTCCTTCAAGTATGGAGAATATGAGGGATATCGTGAAGAACGATATTATACCGATTTTACAGAAAATTCTTTTGCGGCATTTATAAAAGACTTTTCAGAAATAAAGATAGTAGAATACTGGATATCGAAAGATGTCCGTCCGGGTAGGAGTGAGGAAAAGTGGTTGAATTTGATACTTCAAAAATCGGATATAGTTTGAAACTGGATGGGAAATATTACAATACATTAGATATTGAAGGGTTTTCACACATGATGAAAGATCCGTCCTATTGTTACAAGTTTTATTGGTTGGAAGCGATTGTCCAGCTTATTGCGTAAGGCGTAAAAGAAACCACTTTTGATGCGGTGATCGATGAAATGATTTGCAATGCATGGTACTCGGTCCGCGAGTTTCACATCCATCTGAGCGGAATGCCAATCGATGGACAAGTAAAAGATGGATTGGAGAGAGCTGTAAGTAAATTATCAGAACTCAGCAATCTGCCTGCAAATGCATCCAAGGTAGAAATTAAAAATGCGATTAAAAAGTATGCACTGGAATTGAAAACATCAAAAGAGCAGCTCACCAATATGGTTCCATACAGAGCTCTTGCAGGATTTTTTGATAGAGCGGAAGAACCAGCAGATTGGGGAAGCGTACGGCGAATGACGGAATATATTGAGAGAATTAATGAGCACGTTGTGATATTACCGTATACACTGGGAACAGGGAGTAAGCTCAAAAAAGAAATATATTTTCAGCCATTTTGGACAAAGATGATTCAGGATAACACGGTATCGATTCTCGGATGGATTCAATATGAAAAGGTCAAATGGTTGCAAAACAATAATCCAGAAGTTCCAGGTCTTGTATATAAACTGGCGCCGATGGATGAGAAAATGCGGAAATTGAATCATGTGCGGAAACTATGGGAGGGTATTCTGGAACTGACGGAAGTCAGAGACGTGTTTACCGGAGAAGTTGTCGCGCCAAAAGCATATGATGTAGATCATTTTATTCCATGGTCGTTTGTCATGAACGATGAACTTTGGAATTTGATGCCGATGGATTCTTCCTTGAATTCGGCGAAAAGTAATAAGCTTCCGAAATGGGATCCGTTTTTTGAAAGATTTGCTGAGAATCAGTATTTGCTGTATGGGTTTATTCATGAAAAGCCGGGAATACATAAATTGTTTGAAGGATGCTATCGAGATAATTTACATTCTATCTGGGCTGGAAGAGAATTGTATTGCAAGGGAAATTCACGGGAGCAGTTTTATAATATTTTGCAGAAGAATATGCAACCGGTGTATGACTCGGCGAGACGACAGGGGTATGAGGTTTGGAATAGGGGGATGTGAATGGGAAAATCCTTAAAAAAATGGTGTATGGAACATGAGCGATAAGATATTTTGGCTCGATGGGATAAAGAAAATATAGAAGAGCTCCCTAATTTGCCGTGTGCTAGTGAAAAAGAGTAAATTGGATTGGTGAACTTATAAAATAGCATTGAGGTGAGTAGCCATCACAGTGATAGCTGTCTCTTTTATAAATTTTGAAAAAATAATAAAAAAGTGCGAAATTATCAAGAATTTTAGAAGCATTATGGTATAATATAAGAATATGATAACTTTTTTGATGTCCATGGAAAATGGTTTTATCTGAACACAAAGAGTATTCAAATTAAAAGACAAGAACGAAAAATGTAGGAGGAATACACATGGCTTCGGCATCACTAACACATGTTTGTAGATGGTCAGAAAATGGTTGGAAGCGAATTACAGCAGAGCAAGCTGCAAAATTGCATCCAGGAGGAACTGTATCTGCACATAGTGGGTTATTCATGTGTGAACTTTGCGGACAGTATGTCATTCTTACCAATGGAAGTGTCAATAAACGAAGGAAGCGGACAGGGTTCTGTCTGTTCGCCTGTAATCTCCTGCGTTTACATGCATTATGTCCTGGTATGGTGGTTCAAAGAAGTGATTACACCGAAATTGAAAGGATATGCAGGCCTCGTGGTTTATGCTGATGACTTTGTAGTAACATTCCAATATAAAACAGATGCAGAATGGTTCTATGAACACTTGAAGCATAGAATGGGATACTTTGGATTAAGCCTTGAGGAAGAAAAGAGCCGTCTGATTGAGCTTGGGCGTTATGCGAAAGCAAGATGTCGGAAATGCGGAAAGAAACCAGAGACCTTTACTTTCCTGGGTTTTACACACTACTGTTCGCAGAGCAGGAATGGTAGATTCAGGGTAAAGAGGAAAACCAGTAAGAAGAAATTTGCAAAGAAATGCAGGGAAATAAATCTGCTGTTAGCAAGAATGAGGACATGCAGTCTGAAGGAGATTATAACAAAACTCAATCAGATACTGACTGGTTATTACCATTACTATGGAATCGCTGACAATTCAAAGAGTATAACGGCATTCCGATATAATGTTATGAAAAGCCTGTTTTACTGTTTAAATCGGAGAAGCCAGAAGAAAAGCTATAACTGGATAGGATTTCTGAATATGCTGGATAACAGCTATCCTCTGGTGAGAACGCGGATCTATGTCAGCGTATACGAAGGATAATGTGAACGATTCGTTTCGCAAAGAGCCGGATGCGGGAAAGCCGCACGTCCGGATTCTGTGAGGGGCGCACGACCGTAAGGGGTGCGTCTACTCGACCGATTTTGATCGTTGGCGAGAAGCTTATTGTTTTAGTATAGAAATACTAAGGGAGAAATCAATTGGGTAACATAAATCGCATTCAAAATGCAATCATGCAATTGGAGGGTGGAGCCTTTCAAAAATTGTTTGATGCGTATCTTTATAAAAAATATAAATTTAATAATATTCAAACGTTAGGAGTCCAAACTGGAACTAATAAACCAACAAAGGGTACACCTGATTCCTATGTTTTTACTGATGATGAAAAATATATCTTAATAAATTATGGAACTGTAAGTTCAAAGTCAGTAGAGAAAATACGTGCGGACATTTTATCATGCTTTGATGAAGCGAAATTATCATTACCGAAAGAAAAAATAAAAAAGATAATTTGTGGTCATTGCTCTACGAATATTCACATAGAACAATTCAATAGTATTATGGAAGCCATTGATGGCGTTGAAATTGAACTTATCGGAATAGATACACTTTCACATGATCTGGCATTATTTTATCCACATATTGCAAGAGACGAACTGGGAGTTGCAATTGATACAAATCAGTTTTTTGGGGTGGAAGATTTTGTTAAGGCATATGATGCAAATGGGATAAATGCACCCATTGGTTGTGATTTTCTTCACCGAGAGTCAGAGATTACGGAGATATGTGCTAGTATACTTAATAATAAAGTGACCATATTGACAGGGCCGTCAGGAATCGGAAAAACAAGATTGTCCTTAGAAGTGTGTAGACAACAAGATAATGGAAAAACAAAAGTTTTCTGCGTTAAAAGTAATGGAAATTTATTATATGAAGATATAAAATATTATATTTCTGATCCCGGAAGATATTTACTTTTCTTTGACGATGCTAATATGGTTGTAAGCTTAGATAATGTATTTGATACTATTTTAACGTTGCCAATTGAATTTGATGTCAAGATACTTATTTCAGTAAGAGATTATGCCAAGGAGAGGGTAATAGATGCTGCATCGAAATATGCATTACCTAGTATTATCGAAATTGGATGTTTTAAGGATGAGGAAATCAAAGATGTTTTGAAGGCTGATTTAGGAATAGTGAATTCGGATTATCTTAAAAAGATTGCTGAGATTGCCAATGGAAATATAAGACTTGCTTTTCTTGCAGGTATGAGATCAATGGATGACGGATATCAGGCAATATGTAATGTGGAGGATATTTTTAAAAATTATTATGGAAGAATTATCGATGAAGCTAAACTGACAAAAGAAGATATTCTTATACTGTTTTTCATCTCTATAGCCGGTCCGGTAAAAAATAATGAAAATCAGTTGTATAGTGATATGAAAGATTTGTATGGTAAGAAAATTGCTGAGGACGATATAATTGAGAAGCTGTATTCTCTGGAATTGATAGATTGGTTTAAAAATGAAATAACAAAAATTGCAGACCAGAGTTTTGGCAATTATATACTGTACTATGTGTTGTTTGAGAAAAGATGGATAAGTGTAGAAAACTTGATATCGATAGGATTTCCTGCATTCCGGAATAAAATTGTATATGCATTGAATACGTTGATAAAAATATTTAATTCGGAAGAATGTGCAAAATATATTGAAGATTCAATAATTGCTGCTTGGGATAATGCACCTATGGAACAGGATATGGAGTATCTTGAGGCATTTTATCAGGTTAATCCTGATAAGGCTTTATCTATCATCAAGAATCAGATTGATCAAGAAACAAATGTTGACTTTGACTTACATGTTTTTGACATTAATGCTAAGAAAAATTATCACAATATTACGACTAAAGTAATAGAAATATTGGGGGGTTATAAATATACAGAGAATTTCGAAGATGCAGTTGATCTTTTGATGTTGTATTTTGAAAAAAGACCAGACTTGATAATGGATTTTTATTTTGTGCTAAGTGATAAGTTCCTATATGATAAGTATTCAGGTAGAAATAAATATAACCATGAAATGCGCTTGATGGATAAGTTGTGGTGTTATGCAGAGGAAGGGAAAAATTATAACAACAGTCTACTGTATTTACAGATTGTCGAATGCGCATTAAAAACAGAAATCTCTTTCACTGAAGAGATTAGAAATAGCAGATCATATAGTTTTGTAAGGATGACACTTGGGCTCACTGATGAATTAGCCGATATACGAACTCATATATGGAAGAATCTGTCTATTTTACGTAAAAATGAAGAGTATCGCAACGCTATTAATAATATTCTTTCAGAAGTTCATTTTAATGGATTAAACGATGAGGATTCTAAGAATTATCTACAAGCAGATTTTGATGCGATATATGAATATATAATTGATAAGAATACACTAGATTTTTGGGATGCCAAAATTATTGCAAGATATAAAGAGATAGCAGAGCAAATTGGCATAAGGCCAGATTATCGTTATCTGATTGCCGAACGAAATCCAGAATTCAGAATTTATAGAATACTGACTCGTGAGTGCTTCAATGGCAAAACCATAGAGGAAGATGAGAGACTACGTAAAGAGACTATTTCAAAAGAAATATGTGAGTATGATCTGAAAGACTTTCAAAAATTATTTTGCTCTTGCAAATTCCTGGAAAAGACAGTCTATGATAGAGATCAATGGTCCTTAGATACGGGATTAGATTGTGTTTTTGAAATCATAGAGACTGATACCGAGCTATATTTAAAAGTACTTAAAGAATATTTTAATGCAAATGCACCATTCAGACTGAATGGATATCGTCAAATAAAATATTTGCTTGGTCATATTGGATATGAATCTACGTATTGTTTTGTAAATAACAATGTGCTTAATAAAAAAGATGCGTGGCTTTCATTTATTTGGGAGTGTGTGTCGGAAGAAGATATGAATGAGAAAATTGTTAATGACTACAAGACTTTTGTGATAAATAATTTGGTAAGCACAAAGCCAGTGATTCCTACAGTACAAGTTGTGGCTCGTTATGGTGAACGAGATAGTGAACTTAAAACATCAGTAATAAAGGCAGTATTGGCGAATTCAAAACTGTCAGCAAACTTTTTGGGTTATGCGTATGATGAGAATGATGTTGAGAAAATTATTGATTTTTTTCGAAATGATATGAGTGCATTAGCAAGCATTTATATGAATGCGATAGAAACGGATTGTCACATTGATTACAGAGGAAAACTTTTTGCAAAGATATTTGAAAAGCAGCCCACAGTTTGGAAAGAATATGTTGATTGGGTTAAATCTAAAGATAATATGCGTGAAGATTGGAATGAATCCGAAATTTTTGAATTAATATGGGAGAGTGATAAATGGCGTGAATGTGTGGCATACGCGTTTAATGTCCTTGTAGATGATGAAAGAGTGTTTTATATAAAAAAACCAGCTAGGTTACTGTTTGCTGAGACAACTGATGCAACCATATTAGAACGAAAGAAGAGTTGGCTGATTGAGAAATTGCAAGAAAACAGTTTAGAAATTGAAAAGTGTAAAAAACTTATTGATGTGGTTATAAATGTCCTGCCGGATTGGAAATTGGAATATATTCTTGAATTTCTAAAGATGAATAAGAAGCCAGAAGATTTTAAGAAAATACCTTTATTTTCCTCATCTTATTCCTGGTCAGGAAGTGAGGTCCCGTTAATTATGAAGAAAATAAACTTCTTAAAATTGCTGAAGGATAATCTTAAAGGAATTAATTATATTGAACACAGAAAATATATTGAAGAATACTGTATGGATCTTGAGAAGTATAAAGAGAAAGTAGAATTACAAGAATATCTTGAAAATGCTGATTATGCATAAAGAAAGAGGAAGTGTTCGAGAATTTCTTAGAACGTGTGGAACAATTGGTCTGAAATTTCTGTGTGGAGGTGAATGAACTATGTTTAAGAGAGTATTTACACAACCAACAGCGCAGGAAATAGAAGAGAAAGAAAATGTATAAAGAGGCCGCGTGTCCCTTGGAGTTGATCTTATGGGATTTGATGACTAGTGAAAAAAATAAAAGAAGTAAATACCATTTTGACTCCAGAGGGGAACACTACAATCTGCAACAGGTACCTGACCCCGCGAACACAGGAAATGCATCAGATCATTTCTGGACACTTGAGAAGCGCATCAGGCAGGATAAGAAAAATCCGGGAGTTCTGATTGAAATTCGGAAATCCACGGCAATTTAGGACATTGCATATTTGGTTGGAGATGGAGTTATCACAATGGATGAGCTTGAAGGATTCGGCGAGGAATTGATTGATGCAGTAAAGCTGATTCTATAGCACTCCCAAAAAAATACTGCACACTCTTGACAACTCAATTAAACCAATAACTATTATAAATGAGACAAGGAGTAACATACATTGCCAAAATTAATTATCAACAAACTCGGTCCTGTTGAGACCTGTGAACTGGAGTGTTCCCAATTTATGAACTTTACGGGTTTTCAGGCATCTGGAAAGAGTACAATTGCCAAAGCAATTTATTATTTTAGAACAATTAAAGATGATATCATCGAGCTTGCAAAATCGCAGGCATTGGATGCGACACCTGTATATGGAGCGAAAAGTACTCTTAGTATAGAACATGGAATTACTTTGAGAAAAGCTCTTGAAAATTATTTGCGTGAAAAATTTTTAAGAACCTTTGGATCATCATGGGGCATGCCAAACGACATGTACATGGAATATCATTTTACTAAGACATGCTATGTTAAGATTTCTTTGGAAAATGATAGCAGATATTCTACACCAAACTACATTTGGATCACGATGAGTAATGAACTGATTCGTTTTTTGAAAGCAAATAACCATACACTTTCTGTAACACCATTGGGAATCTCTGAAGAGGATCTGAGGATTTTTAAAAAGAATTTATATGAGATTTTTGAGGATTCTTGTTCTGTCGTCTATATTCCGGCAGGACGCAGTATGATTACGCTGCTTTCTCAGCAATTGAGTTATATTTATGCCACAATGGATGATATGCAGAAAAGATCTTTGGATACCTGCACAAAAGATTACCTGGAGAGGATACTTCGATTAAAACCAGAATTTTCAGAGGGGCTGCAGGGCTTAGCTTATTCATCGGGGCGTTCTGGATTGTCACCGCGACTTGTGGTGCAGGCACTGGATTTAACTCAGAAAATACTGCGTGGAACTTACCGTTATAGCAATGGAGAAGAACAGATTGTTTTAGAGGATGGGAAATATGTAAAGATAAACTTTTCGTCTTCGGGGCAGCAGGAATGTGTCTGGATTTTGAATCTATTGTTTTACTACTTAGTTCAACAAAAAGAAATTCTATTTATTATTGAAGAGCCGGAGTCACATTTGTTTCCGGAATCACAGAAATATATTACGGAATTGATTGCATTAGTCAATAACTGTGGACATTCGATTGTACTGACAACACATAGCCCGTATGTATTGGGAACGTTAAATAATTTATTATATGCAAAAACGATTTCGCCACAGGCGAGAAAAGAAGCAAACAAAATTATTCGGGAATCTTTATGGCTGGATTATAATGCATTTGATTCTTGGTTTGTAAAAAATGGAACAATTGAAAATTGTATGGATGCAGATATTCATATGATTCAAAATGAAAAAATTGACGAAATCTCCAAAGTGATTAATGAAGATTTTGAACGATTGCTGGAACTGCAGACTACCAATGAAGAAAGTGTGGTGCTCTAATGCCGTTGAACGGATTTACGTCTTTATGTAGCAAAAATGCGAAGCAGATTGTTTCTCGAGATAAAGGGAATCCACAATATCATAAAGCAAATAATGTTTCAAATTCGGAAGTAACACATTATCAGATAGACGGAAAAGTAATTAAGACAGGTGACAGATGTGATTATCTTCTTATGAACGAAACCTCCAAGACAGCATATTTGATTGAATTAAAAGGATCGGATCTTGTGAAGGCTGCCAGTCAACTAGAGGCAACGGAAAATGCTTTGCGGTCTCAGCTAGTGGAATATCAATTGCAATACCGAATTGTTGCGAATAAATGTAAAACACAGGAAATACATTCCAGTGCGTATAGGAAATATCAGATACGATGGAAGAGTCGGTTACTACAGAAAACGGGATATATTGAAGAAAAAATCTAGAAAATAGAAAAAAAGAAATTTGTAAAGTTGGATCTTCTTACAGTCGTATTCCATAAAGACGTGAGTTGAAATAAGTATGAACTGATCTGTAAAGTATGGAATCAAGTCGCCTTAAGTGAAGGTGTGATTATCTCGGAAATGTGATAGGGTGAGAAGGTACTGGTTATTGAGGATTAATGACACAGTTGTTATAGTGCTTTATTGCGAAAGGGATAATCCGAAGAATTAAATATAATTTTGAAGCTAGAAGGGAACATTACAATGAACATACAAATATTCGGAACTAAGAAATGCAACGACACAAAGAAAGCCGAGCGTTTTTTCAAAGAGCGCGGCATCAAGTATCAGTTTGTAGATATGAAGGAAAAAGGCATGAGCAAAGGAGAATTTAATTCTGTAGCTCAGGCAAATGGCGGACTGGAAAATATGATTAATTGGGATGGCAAAGACAAGGATTTATTAGCTTTGATTAAATACATTGCTGATGAGGATAAGCTTCAGAAAGTGATGGAAAATCCATCTGTAATTAAGACACCAGTGGTCAGAAATGGAAAACTTTCTACGCTCGGTTATCAGCCGGAGATATGGAAGAAGTGGCAATAGAAAAGCTGGGAGGAAACATGAAAGAATGACTTATTATGATCAAGAAAACCAGTTTTTACGCCAGCGGCTGCAGAAAGAAATCCCAATTTTGACAGCATTAATTCAGAATTTATATCAGGAACTGGACCGGAAATTTCATTTGAATGGAGCAAAAATACCGGTAACATTTGGATTTGAGACCGATTCTCTGGGATCCTATACAAGGCAGAGTGCTCATGAAAAGGAACATTTTCATTTTTCCCTGCTCTTTGTTGCGTATGGAGTCAACAATCCGTTGTCAAAAGAGGACCGTATCGATTTATTCAAGCATGAATATGCGCATTACATGCAGTACAATATGCGGATACCTGAGAAGTATAAATGGCAGGCTGGAACACATGGAAGTGCGTGGAAATATTGTTGTTCTCTTATAGGTGCAGCACCGACACCTTATTATAAGGCAGGAGAGGCGCTGTTGGATCATAACTATGATAAAGTATTAAAAAGCCGGATTCATGATAAGACAGTGCCGATTCGAGATACGTATCAGCGCCAGCAGAAAGCACAGAAGCAGAAGGATGAAGTTGTTCAATATAAAATTGGAGACAATGTCACACATCCGAAATTCGGAGATGGAATCGTAGAAAAGATTAATC
>OLYB01002631.1_pt1 | contig 11988 bp, 15 predicted proteins | sample 1674481 | NCBI WGS metagenome assembly OLYB01 (sample SAMEA103958167, study PRJEB25191) | human gut metagenome
AAAACCGTGTGTGAACACGGTAAAGCCCATTCCCTCAGGTAAAGATAACATCTATATGTTAGCTTTACCGTGTCCACACTCTAGATCGGGTTAGGGGTGAATAGGATTATTATATATATATTTATACGCGCATTATGCGCGCGAAAAGGAAAGGAGGGGAGCTTGTTAACTTGTTTACACATGCGGCCATTTAAAGCCGCATTGTGTAGACATGTTGACATTGTGCATAAATAGGTTTGTGCACTTTTTTTTTGACAGTGGGGGGGGGCGCGTGCGATAATAGGATCATGAATCGGACAGAGTACAAGCGCGAGTATATGCGAAAATACCGGGCGCAAAAGAAAACCGAAAAGGGTTATTTGACTGAAAGGCGTTTTTTTGTCTCTATGAACTGTGTGGACATAGCCACGGCCGACACGTTGGGGCATGGTGTTGTGAACGCTTGGGCGGCTTTGGGCGATGTTGAAAAGGCTTGCGGTTGCACGATCTCGGAGCTTTTCGCCTTTTTCGAACGTTTGCCGGGCTCCTCGTCTGTTTACCTGGATAACGCGAAAGCCTGGGGGCGGTTTATCCTGGCTCATGCCTTGAAAAGCGGGTATAAGTGCGTAACACATGAACCGGCCGCGAAGCAATTCAAAGTTTTTATTGACAAGTCATTGAACTGGAACGCGATCGCGTTGCGTTGCACTCGTGGGGTTATTTATATCCGCGATTTTATGGCAATATTGAAAAGCCCGCTTTCAGATTTGGAAAAAAGTTTCGGCACTTGCGATTTTACGCCGATTTTGAGCGAATGGGCGGGAGAAAAGGGGGCGCCCTGTGTAAGTTTATTAAAAACATGTTTACGCGGCGCTATGGCGCAAAAATCGGCTTATTTTAGATTTTCGGACGAAATAAAAAATATAACTGGGGTTTCGATTTTTGGGAACACGATATCGAGTATAGGGAAAAACCAGCTTTTCGCGATTTATGGAGAGGGAGAAGCGATGATCGGGAAAAAGCGCTTTCGGGAGACTTTCCCGGTGTTGCCAAAAACAGTTGATGACGATATCAGAAAATCGGGCATGTATCAGAGCGGATTAAATTTATTAAAAAACTCGGCAAAACAATATACAGGCGCGGGGGTTGTGTTGGATAAAAAAAGCATGTATCCGGCGATATATTGTAAATGCGCTTTGCCCTATGGAAACGCATTTCAATACACTTACGCGGACTTTGTGGAGCGCTGCCCGGATCGTGCGCAATTTTATGTGATATACAAAATAACGGAGCTTTCAGCAGAATTGAAGCCGGACGGCATTCCGGCAATCAGGATCACAAACAACGAAAAAATTGACCCGGGGAAATACTTATCGAAAATATCATTGCTTTCAAATGCTCCGGCCATTATGCTTGATTCAAACGATTACGAAATATTATTTGAGAATTACAACATTTTTTCAATCAATATCGAGTATGTATATGTTTTTCGGAAAAAAGTTCATGAAGAGTTAAGGAGATACGGGGAAATATTTTTTACCGAAAAGGAACGGAATAAAGGAACGGCGCGCGGCGTTGCGGCTAAGTTTTTATGTAACACAATTACGGGGCAGTTCGGCGCGAATCCGTATAAAACCGAATACACGATAAAAGAGGGGCATTTTGAAAAGGCCGAAGAAAATTATATCGGCGGCTCGGGTTATTTGCCTGTTGCGTGCTGTATCAATTCATTTGGGCGGCTTATTTTGTCTAGAACAATCCGGGCAAATTATGAAAATTATCTTTACGGGGATACCGATTCAATGCACCTGAAAACAACCGACTTGAACGCGATAAAAGGCGTAAACATCGGCGACGGGTTGGGAGACTGGACGGCGAAAATATTCAATGAGTGCAAGTTTATCGGGCGCAAGATTTACGCGGAGAAATTCGGGGACGAATGGAAATACACAGTCGCGGGGGCGTCTCCGGAAATGTTCGATAAAATCAAGGACGGGAAGATCTTCGAGGGTATGGAGTTGCGGGGCGGTATTTATCCGAAAGTATATCCGGACATGACGATCGCATTCGCCGAACGTACATACACGATCGCGAAAAATGATATAATTTTTTAATTGTGCAAATTGCATAAAAAAAAGATTGGAAGATTAGGCGATTTTATATTTACGAGGGGGGGGTGGTATGATATAATAGAAGCATAAAAGGGTTGCGACCTACCGCAATATATAGGAGGAAAAAATGACTAACAAAAATTATTTTTTCAGCGAAGAACAAGAAAAGCTATCAAATGAATTTTTTAGAGAATGTCCAAGTAAAAAAATAGCACTTGAAAACATGCTTGAAAATTTCGGGTATGAATATGAATACTCAAAAATGGCGGTTTGTATTGGTGTATTCTGTGTAGTAAAAATTTATATCGGATTATCATTTTTAGGTACGTTTTTTTATGAAGATTTATTTGATAGTTTCGGGGTCTCAAAAAGTGCTTATTCTTTGCTTGAAAATTTCGGGTGGGTGATAAAGGAGTTAAAGCAAAATGGGAAAATACAATAGATTAAAACTTGACAGCGCGGCCGAAAAGGCCGCGCGCCAATGGATTAAGGCGCAAGGCGTTGAAGAATATGATCTTGAAAGATTATACGATTCAATGTACAAGGCAAGGCAGCGCGCCCGGGAGCAAGGCGAAGACCCGGGGAAACAACTCAATCTTTCATGGGTAAATATTAAAAAGGCGATTCAGACGACGGAACGCGAGACGGGAGGCGTAGTATCCGCCGAAGAATATATTTACCGGAGAAAGGAACAATATCAAAACTTATACAGGCGATCAGAAGTAAAACAGCGAATCAAGGAAAATTTGTTCGGCGTACAGGAGATTGACGAAGAAACGGGCGAAATTTATACCGATTTCAACCCGGAGGATGTCCCGGAGGAGCTTTTGCGAAAAATAAATCGCATGAGCGCCGCGGATTTGGCTAATCTATACAAAAAAGTTATGCCAGACAATTTGGTTTCGCGGGCGTATAATGAAGCTCGAAAGGGGTATGACGCGGGCGGCGTTTACTCTCAGGATGCCTGGGACGAAGAGCTACGAAAAGCATACGAACGAATTGCGGCAGAGAATGAAGAATTGCGGCAACAAGTAATAGACGAGATCGCGAAGAGGTGAACGAAATGGAAATTGAAAAGCCTTTTATCGATCGTCTAAAAATCGCATTCGATAACAGCGACGGCGATTTGTACAAATTTTGGGCAAACCTTACGGGAGACGACAACAAAATCAACCGGACGACGATTGAAAAAGCCGTTTTCCTATTTGCAAACAGGAGAAAGAACAAAAAGACCGGGGACGAGTTTATAAAGCATGTTATCAAGATTGATGATATAGCTTATACGGCGAATTTTCGGACGGTGACAGTACCAAAATTTTCGGGCTCTATCAAGTTACAAGATTATATTCTTGATACCGAAAGCAAGACGGTTACAGTATTCAAATATGATTTCATGACATCGAAAAACGTAAACAACGAATTGCCATTTTAAGGAGGTTAAAAAAATGGAAAATAAAATGATAAAAAAAGAGTTGAAAAAATTGGAAAATAAAATGATAAAAAAAGAGTTGAAAAAATTGAGAGACGCCTTTGAATCTGATTATGCGATTTTAATTTTATCGAAAGATGGATTTGACAAAGTTTTTACATCTGCGGGCAATGACAAACAAGAATTTGCCGAAATGGGCGAAATTTTAACCAGTTGTGCGAATTTAATGAAAAGTTGTGAAAATTTAATGAAATATAAAGCGAGTGAAAAAGATGAATAACGAAAAAAGAGGATTTGCGGAATACAGGGCGTTAAAAGCAAAGACCGGGACGGGGTTATCGTGCTATGTTTACAAAAAGAACGGGAAAGTTTCTATAATGACAAATACAAAAACTTTTGAAAGCTATCAAAAAGTGATTGAACTAGCCGACATGTTAGCGGATTGCGCGGAAGCACTTATTTCAGACGCGCGCGATTTGTTAGATAAAAAAATCATTAGTGAGGTGATGCCTATTGAAAAAAAATAAAACTAAATCCCATTGACAAAGGAAAAAAGACATGCTATAATAAAACCGTAAGCCAAAGCGGCGCGCGGTTTTATTTTTTTCGGAGAATAGCCGGGAATGATTCCGGGACTGTCCAACGGTAGAAGCGTTGCCCCCCGGTGGCATGCTGACATAATGCGATTTGAGAAAATTAAAAAAGTACGCCGCTTTTCTTACACAAAATATAGGAGGTAAAACAATGACATCTGAAGAAATGGAAGCAAAAATTTCAGAGCTTGAAAACGCGCTTGCGCAAAAGATCGAAGAGATTACAAAAGTAAACGAGGAACGGCAAAAGGCGATTGACGAGCTCACGCAAAAATACGAAAAGGCATTTGCCGCGCCTCCGCAAGGTAACAATAAAAATGATGAACTTGAAAAAGAGGTTCTCAAATATTTTGAAAGATAAGGAGTAAAAAGAAATGGCAGTACCGCAGTTTTTAACCTGGGCGCAAAGTTTAATCAACATGCCGACCTATGCAACGAGGATCCCCGAATCCGTCAGAAATAATATCTCTACTTTGGGATATTATATCAAGTCTTCGGATTTCGATTCCTCCGCTGTTGCTAGTTTTTTGTCGAATATGATTACAAAGATCGGCAAACAGCTGGTCACCGGCTTCAAGTTCGGCGGCGCAGATTTCGGAACTTTCTACAAAGGCGAGGTTCCCTACGGCGGATTTATCGAACATGACTACATCGGGCCGACCGCCGGCGAGGCTTACCCGCCCACTTTGACCGACGGTTCAAGCATTGATCCGTTCGTTGTTAAAAAGCCGACGATGACGATCGAATTGTTTGCCGTCAATTACGGAATGCAATATTGGACGACTCTATCCGATGAACAGATTTCAACCGCTGTCTTGTCAAACGAGGCTTTCGCAAACATTATTAACGAAAGTATCGGCGTAACGGCTGAATCGTACAAAATGGATAAATATCTTGCAGTTCGCGAAATGTTCGGCGCTGGGGATATTTACGGACAGACGATCGACACGGCCGTAAACGCTACGGCGGAATACTTAACCGCGGCGGAAGCTGAATCTATTATTGCGGCAATCAGAACGGCGGCAGAGGCGATCCAGTGGAGCCAGCCGCAGTACAACAAAGCGGCCGTAATTAACAATATCCCCAAAGATGATACCGTGCTTTTGATCAATGGGATTGTGTTTGAGATGATTAGATCGGCTATGAAGCAGGTTTACCATAATGACATTGATTTCGGCGTAAATGAGATCATCAAGGTTGACGGATTCGGAACGACCGGAGCAACCGCCGGAATGTATGCGGCGCTTGTATCCCGTCGCGGCGTGAAGCTCTACGATAAAGAGGTCATGCACGGCAACAACATTTTCAACCCGCGCGGCGAATATTGGAATCACTTCTTGAAAGGTCGCGGCTTTATCGGGTATTCGTATGTAACGCCTGCGGTTAAATTCACGCTTTCATCTGCGACATGAGGTGAATAAATGAAGATCATCAAACAGAGTCAAAACCATTTCAAGCCGGGCGATCCCTGGTTTAAAAAGTTGGCGGGGATTCAGATGTCACCCACTGGGAAAGATAGCCGAATCAAGTACGATGTAAACAAAAAGGCAAAATATAACGACGCTATTAGAGAGGTAAAATGAAATGGAAAGTAAGATTATTTCGTCGCATGTTTATTTTTATAAAAACGGAATGAATAAAAGAAACTGGGCATATAATCTTACAGCGCATACCGCTATTTTAGCGGCCTCTCTTATTGGGTCGGATACTGGCTATACATTGGCGCGCCCTTTGGCACTGGGCGCGCCTTTTGAGCTTTCCCCGGCCGATTATTTCACCGTAAAAGAAGCAACATATATTAAGATAATCAATCAAATACAATCCGGCGCGTCTGTAACATCTGAAACGCGCTGCGCCTTTATTGATTCTTTTACATGGCTTACGGTTGGGACGGTCACGGTAAACTATACACTTGATGATTGGTACAATTTCTTTTTGTCCGGGGACTATTCCGGCGCGTCGTTGGACGGATTCGCAACACAAGCAAATATCCCCCTTTTAACCTCTGACAACAAAATAGATCTATCAAAGAGCGAGGGGGAATATTTGGGGATTGCCGAAACCGAAACGATCACGGATTACGGAACGCCGACAAGTACGGAGGGACTAGGCGGGGGGACTTTGCCGTCAGATGTTGTTTGTTATGTAATATTTTATAAAAATATTTTGCATGGCTCAACAGAGGTTGACATTACCGCGTTAAATTATTATTATCAAGATATTGACGGGGAACAAGTTGCCAACAGCGGGCGAAAGATCGGTTTTATAATTTGCCAAAAATCAGATATCGGAATTACGGCGATTCCCATGTCATTGGGAAGTGCTGCCGCAAGTATAAACACGGACGCAGGAAGTATTTATTTTACTGATTCAAACATTGAAAAAGTTATCGAATTTAACTATTTTCCTATAAAAGATATCGCATGCACTGTTATCGGGGCAGTTGGGGCAAGAACAAAGGCGGAGATCTCGGCGGTAGAGGGTTCCGGATATGCAACTTTTTTAGCGGCTGCGTTTCTTAATGCAGCTAATTTATATGAATCACCGACGGGCAAAAAATACTATTCTATTTGGTGCGCGCCGTTTGCGCCGTGGTCAAAAAGAAAGATTTACAACGTATACAAAAACGGGGACTCATTCACCAAAAAAACGACCTATCAGGAATATATTTCGCAATCGCTTTATAAGCTGACAAATGAATTTTGCAAATATAATTTCATCTATCAGGGCGCGCAAATTGAAATTTCCCCGAAAGAGCTAAACAGCGGCGCAGAAATAATTTGCGGCGTAAACTCGGACGGCGAAACGGTTTATATAAACATCACGGATTTATTATCCGGGGACTATAATCAAAACGCTGCTTTCGGAGATTCCGCACAAAAGATCATCCCGGCAAGTATTGTTGACTATCAGGTATATAGAAACGCAAAGATCACGGGCGCGCTGGGTATTGCTTCATCAGCTCTCGGTGCAGTCGTTGGGACGGTAGGCGGGGCAGCTGTGGGCGCGTCAAAGGGCGGCCCAGTTGGCGCGGTTGCGGCAGGTGGAACGGCTCTGATTGGAGGAGGCTTAAACCTTGCTGGTAAAATCGTACAATACAAGGCAATACAAAAAAATCAATTCAATTCAAGCTCAAACGACAACACGGAGGGAAAGATCTCCGGGCTTGAAAATCCGATTCTGATACAACGACGCCCGGGCGAATGGGTGGCGGATACCGTTGCGAAAGATCTTGAAAGGAATGGCGCGGGGTGTTATATTGAGATAAACGAATATCTTTTCGGCTGTCAAATGCAATCATACAATGCTATAAAAACGAGCGATCTAGATGTTCACGGAATCCCGGACACTGCGGCACAGAACATAAAAAGCGCGTTCGATAACGGGGTTACACTTTGGACGGCGACAAATGTCGGAAATAAAGATGTGATAAATTATCCGCTAGCACAGTCTATTGAATTGTAAGAGGTGAAAAAATGGTTGATCTTAATGGATGTTGTTCCGAATGGGGTATACATTTCCCCGGGTGCGATAACAATTTTTTTGAAATAATGCTTTTTTATTTCAATCAATACATGTCGCGGTTTAAATACGGGAACGTACCGGAAAGCATTGAAAAAACACAGCTCGGAATGGTAAATCTTGATCGTTGGTTGTGGTATGCTCCGGCGGTTTGCTTTTTTGAGGATGAGATTCTCGGCTTGCAAATGCTTCCTGTTTCGTCTGATTCAAAATTTAACATCGCATTTTACCCGGAAAAATGGACGGTATACGGCGGGAATGGATACGTAAGACGTGACCTTAATAATAAAAATTCTGTGCTTGTATTCAACGATCATACGAGGATACCGCCGATTTTATACGTAATGCACTACGTGAAAAAGATCGTTGAGCTTGAAATGACCGCGGACCAAAACACCGTATTAAATAGGCAGCCGTTTATTTTGGAGATCGAAGAGGAACAAGAGAAAAGCGCAAATAAACTTTTCATGAAAATAAAAAGTTTTGCCGATTTGATTTTGTTGCGCAAGTCCTCAAAAAAAGGAATGGGGCTGGAAAAATCAAATCTCATGAACACGGGCGTTCAATTCAAAGTGCTTGACTACTTGTCCGCCGTCGATAAGTACGAAAACAAAATTTTAACTTATCTTGGCATAAATAACGTACAGATTGAGAAAGCGGAACGCCTTATCACGAACGAAGCGGACAGCAACAACGAAAAAATATATTCGCAGTTTACGGCCGCTTTCGATGAACGGGAAAAGGCATTAAAGCAAGTTAATAAACTGTTCGGAACGAACATCACGATCGAGCCGAACACATTGAAAAAAATAGAAAACGAGGAGGCGCAGGGAAATGGTAACTCTGTTACTTTCGATTATTCAAAATGATCAAATAATGCAAGTTATCGGATACGTATTAACAGCCGTTGAAATTTTGCTTGTATTGGTGCGGATTCTTTACGGGTTCGCGCCGGATGGGTCAAAGTTTCAAAAATTTCTATATTTTATTTTCAGAGGACTGACGGGCGCGAAAAAGGTGCTTAAAAACCCCGTAACAAGCGAAGATGAGCAACTAGGCGAGGAAACAGAAAAAACCGCCCAGGGCGAAGAAAACGGGGTAAAAACTGAGGGGGAAAGCAATGACAATTGATTTCAAGTTTGGCGGGATATGGAATTATCCAGTAAATACGCGCCTAAGCGACTTTTTAGCGGACAAGGGGAAAACGATTCAACAATATTTCGGAATCACTGGCCGCGGGACAGAATCAGACCTTGCCGAAGCTCTTTACAATCATTTTATAACCTCTGAAATAGGGCTGGAAGAACTTGATATTTTCGATATCAAATTCAAAAGCGAATGGAAAATCCGCTCGCCCCGCGCGATCGCGCTTATTGACGCGCAGAAAGAGATCGTCGAGCAAATGTTTGTAGAGAGCGAAAAAACGACGACCTACAACGAAACGTTCAACAATACATCGGAAAAGACCGGAGAGGGCTCAAACGATGTTACAACCGATTCGACCGGGACAAAAGCCGGGACAAATAAATTGACAAAATCCGGGACGACCGAAGAGAGCGGAACGAACGGCGGAACATCAAAGACCGAATACGGAAAGACCGTAAACGTGACAAATAATTCAACGGTCGAAAAAGAAGAAGCGCGCTTTCAAGAGGTCGGGAGCCTTGAACAAACGGATACGGCAACCAGTCAGCAGACGGACGGCGGCGAGGATACTCGAACGGATTCGTTTACCGATTCAAAAAATACGACCGTATCAGGCACGGACACGGGCGAGACCAGCGAAAACACGACGGATAAAACGACCGTAACTGGAGCAACGACAAGTAGCGAAAACACGACCGGAGAACAGAAGCACACGGGAACAGTATCGGAGAGTTATAAAGCTGTATCGCCTGATTATGTTATCCGGCTGCGGGCAGCGCTCGAAGATGTATATACCGAATTTTTCGGGTATTTTAATAAGCTATTTATGGAGGTTTTATAATGAGCTGGACTTTTACTGATTTTCAGTTGTGGTATTGTGATTTGTTCAAAAAGGGATATCCCCTTGACTGGCAAAACACAATGAACGCTATTATATATTATCTGACGGAGAGCGTACCGGAGACGACACAATTCATAGTAACAGCAAACACAACCGTTTCAACTGGTATTGAGATGACCGGGACAGGCGTCCCCGATGATCCTTTCATCATTCATTTCTATTTAAATACAACCGCATTACGCGGCCCGCAAGGCCCCCAGGGCGAGAAAGGCGACACCGGAGCGACTGGGCCGCAGGGTCCGAAGGGTGAAACGGGCCCCGCAGGCCCCCAGGGCGAGAAAGGCGACACCGGAGCGACCGGGCCGCAGGGTCCGAAAGGTGATACAGGTCCCGCAGGTCCCCAGGGCGAGAAAGGCGACACCGGAGCGACCGGGCCGCAGGGTCCGAAAGGTGATACAGGTCCCGCAGGTCCCCAGGGCGAGAAAGGCGACACTGGAGCGACCGGGCCGCAGGGTCCGACGGGAGCCGCTGGCGTAGGCTGGAACGACTTAACAAAACTTGATATCGTTACTGGTACGCCAGTAGTTACATATGATTCGACGAGTGGCGCTCAAATAGTTGCAGACGGTAAGGCATACGCAGGTACACAGACTTTTGATTTCGAGGTCGAGATGAATTTGCCGATTGTACCGGGAGAAAATATTACGATCGACGCAACGGAGAATCAGGACGCTTTGGAAATAAGCTCATCCGGAGGCGGTAGCGTAACTAGTTCCGTAAAAGTATGTTTAGCTAAAATATCGGGCACCGATGGAACAAGTGGCGGCTATGAGTTGTATTTTTTTATACCTTATAATCAAACAGGAACCCCGACATTTCAGCAATTTCTTTCAAATTATTCATATAACGCCTTTTTAGTCAATGGCATTTATATCAATTCATCTGGTAATAGTGGAATAGTATATAATGCGGTATCAAATAATTTAGATAAAACCGTTTCTGTAAACTATGCAATAGGGTCAAATTATAGTAGCTTTACGATTAATGATCAAGCTACGTATTCAGTTCTACGCGCCTATACTTTTTATCCCTTTCCAAAGATATGAATTATTATGACGGTTCATTTTTCCCGCTTGACAAAGATCATAGGATGTTACTTGACGAGCGGGAAAGATCCTTCGGGCGTTCTTCCTTTTGGCTAAATAAGGCCACGAAACGGGCATACAAGAGCAAAGGCAATAAATTTCTATTTTTGCGGCGCAAAGAACGCGAAATTGATGAAATTTTGCGCGTCGGCTTTGGTAAAAATTTGTTATTAACTGATTATTATAACAAATTTTACCGCGAAAAAGGGTTGCATTTTGATGTAAAAAGAGGTATAATATACCTAACAAACACGGCGATCAATCCCAAAAACAAGATTTTTGAGCATGTGGGCTATATAAAAGACCTTAACAGCACGAAAGGGCTTGATTTAATGGATTGCGATCTTATATTGTTTGATGAGTACATCGCCGAAAAACGCAGCGACTACAAAGGCGGAGACGCTGGGATCCACGAGCCGGAGATATTTCTAAATTTGGTTCATACTGTTTTTAGAAAGCTCCCGAACCGTTGGTCAATACTGCTTGGCAATCCGCCTATTGGTTGCGTCACTGACCCGTATAAAGAATGGTTTAAAATACCATACGGCGCCAAAAAATGGGCTGATAAGGCGCGCGGCATATATTACAGAGCTGAACGCGGGGCCGGCGATCGTGGAAGCGTGGCAGATATTTTATCAAGCGCAAATGAAACGTTCTACAAGACAGCGGTTTTGAACGAGCGAAAAACCGCGGTGCCAGATTACTGCATAGAGGAAAAACCCGCCCGCGCCCGTTATTTATGCGCAATAGTGTTTCAAACGGCATTTTTGACGATATGGCACGACATAACAAACGGATTGATGTACGTATCCGACCGGCTAAAAATCGACCGTCAGCGGCCTATTTATACGGCTTTCAATGAAGACATGACGATCGACGCGTCGTTTATGGTTTGTTCAAAAAACATGCAGTTAAAAGCAATCAAAAATACATACTATCAAAACATGATTCGATACAGCGATCAAAATGTCGCTGAAAAGTTTCAGATGGTGCTCTCTCTCTTGCGTGGCTAGGCGCTCCCCTTGCGCCTTGTCATTCGGCTTCCTATATATCACACGGGATCGCCCGGCGCGTTATGCGCCGGGCTTTCTCGTTGTGCGCGGCGTTATGCCGCGCGCAACTCTATCCCAACAAGTCAAAACAAGTCTAACCCGCTGAGCGTGAACGCGAAGCGCGATCCCCGGAACGGGGAAAAGCGCGCCGCGGTTTACGCTGCAGTTTT
>OLYB01002643.1_pt1 | contig 11927 bp, 10 predicted proteins | sample 1674481 | NCBI WGS metagenome assembly OLYB01 (sample SAMEA103958167, study PRJEB25191) | human gut metagenome
AAAAGACCAAGCGGCCCAACATCATCCTGTGCGAGGGCAATCTGGACGTGGTGACCCTGCACCAGGCAGGGTTCGACAATGCCGTGGCCTCCATGGGCACGGCCCTGACGGTGGAACAGACCCGGCTCCTGTCCCGGTACACCAAGGAGCTGGTGCTGTGCTACGACAACGATAAGGCCGGAGCCTTGGCCACCCAACGGGCCCTGGAGCTGCTGAACCAGTCGGAGTTCAGCGTCCGGGTGCTGCGTCTGCCCAACCGGCTGGTGGACGGGGAATATGTGAAGCAGGACGCCGACGATTTTATCAAGCTTCAGGGCCCGGAGGCCTTCGAACGGCTTCTCAGCGGCAGCGCCAACGGCGTGGAGTTCCGTCTGAACGAGATCGCCGGGAAATATGACCTGCGGGACGACCAGGCCCGGGTGGCCTACGCCGAGGAGGTCAGCGCCGTGCTCTGCACTCTGGAAAACGCCGTGGAGCGGGAGGTATACACCACCCGGGCGGCGGAAACGGCGGGCCTGACGCCGGAGGCTCTGCGGATGGAGGTGCAGCGCGCCTTCAAGCGCAAGGCTGCCAAGGACAAGAAGGCCCGGGAGCGCCGGGAGCTGAACCCTGTGGTGTCGCTCCAGCCCCAGGAGCGTGGCCTGCGGTACGAGAATCTCCGCAGCGCTCTGGCAGAGGAGGGCGTCATCCGGCTGCTGCTGCTGGACGACGGCCTGTTTGGCCCGGCGCCGCCCATTCCGGCAGAGGAATTTTCCTCGCCGCTGCTGAGCCGGGTTTATGCCAGCCTGTGGGAGAGCCATATGGCCGGGCGGCCGATGACGGTGGCGTCGCTGAGCGGTGAGCTTACCGGCGACGAAATGAGCCACTTGACGGCGGTGGTGCAGAAGCCGGAGTCCCGCACAGGCGCGGAGCGGGCTCTGGAGGACTATTGCCGCGTCATTCATGAGGAAGCGCAAAAACGCGCCGCCGGGGCCGGGACAGACCCCCTGGCGGCAGCGGCGGAAAAATATAAAAACAAGAAGGGCTATGGAGGAAAGCACAATGACAGATAAAACCTATACCGGGCAGGAGCTCGAGGAGATGGCGGACCAGCTGCTGGCCGCCGACGACAAGAAAAAGGCCGAAAAGACTGCCGACAAGAAGCCGGAGAGCGCCAAGACCAACGACAAGACCCTGGAGGAAAAGCTCGGCAAGTGCCCTGCCGCTGCTCTGCTGGCCGGCAATGAGAAGCTCCGGGAGCTGTTCATCAAGGGCAAGAAGAAGGGCCGCCTGGAGCCGGCGGAGCTGTCCGAGGTGGTGGACGCCATGGACCTGGACGGCGACCAGATGGACAGCATCTATGACTCCCTGGCGGATCTGGGCATCGACATCGTCACCGAGGATTTCACCAACGACATCCCCGAGGACATGGAGCCCGCCATGGAGGAGATCGCCGAGATCGAGGAGGAGGAGCTGGTAGATCCCAACACCCTGGTGGACAGCTTCAACATTGACGATCCCGTGCGCATGTATCTGAAGGAGATCGGCAAGGTGCCCCTGCTGACCGGCGAGCAGGAGATCAAGCTGGCCACCGCCATGTCCGCAGGCAACACCGCCAAGGAGAAGCTGGCTCAGGCGGAGACCGGAGGACTGACCCTCACCGAGGAGGAGCTGGCTCAGGCCAAGGCGGACCTGAAAGCCGGAGAAAAGGCCAAAAAGCAGCTGGCGGAGGCCAACCTCCGGCTGGTGGTGTCCATCGCCAAGCGCTATGTGGGACGGGGCATGCTGTTCCTGGACCTGATCCAGGAGGGCAACCTGGGCCTCATCAAGGCCGTGGAGAAGTTTGACCACACCAAGGGCTATAAGTTCTCCACCTATGCCACCTGGTGGATCCGCCAGGCCATCACCCGGGCCATCGCCGACCAGGCCCGCACCATCCGCATCCCCGTCCATATGGTGGAGACCATCAACAAGGTCATCCGCGTATCCCGTCAGCTGCTTCAGGAGTTGGGCCACGATCCCTCTCCCGAGGAGATCGCCGAGGAGATGAACATGCCCGTGGACAAGGTCCGGGAGATTCTGAAGATCGCCCAGGAGCCCGTGTCCCTGGAGACCCCCATCGGCGAGGAGGAGGACTCCCATCTGGGCGACTTCATCCCCGACGAGGGCGCATCCGAGCCCAGTGAGGCTGCCAGCTATACCCTGCTGAAGGAGCAGCTGGTGTCCGTGCTCAGCACCCTGACTCCCCGGGAGGAGAAGGTGCTGAAGCTGCGCTTCGGCCTGGAGGACGGCCGCACCCGCACCCTGGAGGAGGTGGGCAAGGAGTTCAACGTCACCCGCGAGCGCATCCGCCAGATCGAGGCCAAGGCCCTGCGGAAGCTCCGCCACCCCTCCCGCAGCAAGAAGCTCAAGGACTTCCTGAACTGAGGGACCGGCCATGACGTTGGACTTTGACCGTATGCCCTCTCTGGTGCAGCCCCGGTTCAAGGGCGGCCAGGGGGAGGCCGAGACCCGCATCTTTCAGGACGGTATGGGCAAGATCCTGCGGCTGACGCTGGAGCCAGGCTCCTCCATCGGCCTTCATACCCACACCGACAGCTGCGAGGTCATGTATTTTCTGTCCGGTACCGGCGTGTGCCTGGACGACGGCGTGGAGGCGGCGGTTTATCCCGGCCTGTGCCACTACTGCCCCCAGGGCCACAGCCACAGCGTTGTAAACACCGGCACGGAGCCCCTGGTGATCCTGGGCATTGTGCCCAGCGCAAAATAAGAGAAAGAATCGACGAATCATGGATCTGCAACAGTTTTTCAAGGAAAATCCCCGGGTGGCCATTGCCTTTTCCGGCGGGGTGGACTCGTCTTACCTGCTGTATGCCGCTCTGCGTTACGGCGCCCGGGTCCGGGCGTATTATGTGAATTCCGCTTTCCAGCCCCGGTTTGAGCTGGAGGACGCCCGGCGTCTGGCCGGGGACCTCCACGCCGACCTGCGGGAGCTGCAAGTGGACGTGCTGTCGTCTCCCACCGTGACGGCCAATCCGCCGGACCGGTGCTACCACTGCAAGCGCGTGATCTTCCGCACCATTGCCGCCGCAGCGGCGGAGGACGGCTTTCCGGTGCTGCTGGACGGCACCAACGCCTCCGACGACGCCGGGGATCGCCCCGGCATGCGGGCTCTGCGGGAGCTGTCGGTGCGGTCGCCCCTGCGGGAGTGCGGCCTGACCAAGGACGAAATACGACGGCTGTCCCGGGAGGCAGGACTTTTCACCTGGGACAAGCCCGCATACGCCTGCCTGGCCACCCGCATCCCCACCGGACAGCCCATTACCGCCCGGGACCTGGCTGTCACCGAGGCGGCGGAAACGTATCTGTTTTCCCTGGGCTTTACGGACTTCCGGGTCCGCCTGGCGGGCCGCAGCGCGAAAATTCAGCTGCCCGCCGCCCAGATGCCCCACCTGCTGGAGCACCGGCAGGAGATCCTGGACCGCCTGGGGCAGGACTACGACGCCGTATGGCTGGACCTGGAGGCAAGAGCATGAACAGCGAGATCCGCAAAATGCTGGAGGGCGTGCGCCAGGGGACCGTGTCCGTGGATGACGCGCTGCTGGCCCTGAAAAAGGAGCCCTTCACCGACATCGGCTATGCAAAAGTGGACCTGCACCGCGGCATCCGCCAGGGCGCGGCGGAGGTGATCTACGGCGCGGGAAAGACTCCGGCCCAAATGATCGGCATCATCGGCGTCATGCGCCGGCGGGGCCAGCGGACCATTCTCATCACCCGCCTGTCTCCGGAGGCGGCTCAGGAGATTGCCGCCGCATACCCTCTGGACTATCACGAGGATGCCCGCTGCGGCATCATCGGCACTGTGCCGGAGCCGGACGGCATCGGCCGCATCGTTATCGCTACCGGCGGCACCAGCGATATTCCCATAGCGGAGGAGGCCGCCCTGACGGCGGAGGTCCACGGCAACGAAGTGCTGCGGCTGTACGATGTGGGGGTGGCGGGCCTGCACCGCACGCTGCACCATATGGACGATATCATGAGCGCGTCGGTGATCGTGGCCATCGCGGGAATGGAGGGGGCTCTGGCCAGCGTGCTGGGTGGTCTGGCGGATTGTCCGGTGATCGCGGTGCCCACCAGCGTGGGCTACGGCGCCTCCTTCGGCGGCCTGTCGGCCCTGCTGTCTATGCTGAATTCCTGCGCCAGCGGCGTATCGGTGGTGAACATTGACAACGGCTTCGGCGCCGGGTATCTGGCCAGTATGATCAATCACATGGAGGGAAAGAAATGAGGACCCTGTATCTGGACTGCGGCATGGGCGCCGCCGGAGATATGCTGACGGCGGCGCTGCTGGAGCTGCTGCCCCAGCCCGACGAATTTGTCAAGCGTCTCAACGGCCTGGGTATTCCCGGGGTAACATACCGCCTGGAGCAGGCCGAAAAGTGCGGCATCACCGGCTCCCGAGTCACCGTGACGGTGAACGGGGAAACGGAGCATGACCACGACCATGAGCACGACCACGACCATGAGCACGCCCACCATCACCACAACGGTATGCACGAGATCGGCCACATTGTGGAGCGGCTCCCGGTGTCCGACCGGGTGCGGAGGGACATTCTGGCGGTATATGACGGCATTGCCCAGGCGGAGAGCCATGTCCATGGCGTGCCGGTGACGGACATCCATTTCCACGAGGTGGGCACCATGGACGCCGTGGCAGACGTGACGGCGGTGTGCCTGCTGATGGAGGAGCTTGCACCGGACCAGGTGATCGCCTCCCCGGTCCATGTGGGCAGCGGAACTGTCCGCTGCGCCCATGGTATCCTGCCGGTGCCTGCCCCGGCCACGGCATACATCCTCCGGGATGTGCCCATTTACGGCGGCGGGATCGACGGGGAGCTGTGTACCCCCACCGGTGCGGCTTTGCTGCGGCACTTTGTCACCCGCTTCGGCGATATGCCGGTGATGACCCTGCGGGCCGTGGGCTGCGGCATGGGCCACAAGGACTTTCCCCGGGCCAACTGCCTGCGGGCCATGCTGGGGGACACGGCGGCAGACATCGGCGACGTGTATGAGCTGGCCTGCAATCTGGACGACATGACCGGCGAGGACATTGCCTTCGCTATGGAGCGTCTGCTGGAGGCCGGGGCGCTGGATGTGTACACCGTGCCCATTGGCATGAAAAAATCCAGGCCTGGCGTGATGCTGTGCGTTCTGTGCCGGGAGGAGCAGCGGGAGGAAATGGCCCGGCTGCTGCTGCGGCACACCACCACCCTGGGCGTCCGGGAGAGCTGGCACCGGCGCTATACCCTGTCCCGCGCGGAGGAAACGGTGGATACACCCTGGGGCCCTGTGGCCCGGAAGCTGTCTCAGGGCTGGGGCGTCCGGCGGCAGAAGCCGGAATATGAGGACCTGGCCCGTATTGCCCGGGAACAGGACCTGCCCCTGGACCAGGTCCGTCAACAGATCAGGTAAACAAAAAGCCTCCCCCATGGCATCGCCATGAGGGAGGCTTTCACTATTTTTCCACCGCTTCCGCTTCCTGCCGCAAAAACGACACGAACTGCCGGGCTGCCAGGGAGACATATCCCTCCTTGGGCAGGAGGATGCCCATGCGCCGGGCCACCGGCGGCATCAGCCGTGCGGCATGGACCCGGTACGACGTGCGCTGCAGCAGCAGATGAGGCAGCACACTGACGCCCAGACCGCTTTCCACCATGGCCAGAATGGTGTAGTCATCCTTTACCCGATAGCCCACCCGGACCCCGGCCTGCCGCAGCTGCGGTTCCACCGGGGCATTGTCCTCCGGCTCCAGCAGGATGAAGCATTCCTCCCGCAGCTGCTCCAGGCTCAGCTCCTCCGCTCCGGCCAGGGGATGTTCCCGGGGCAGGATCACAGAATAGCAGTCCTCCAGCAGGGGCAGAAACGTCAGATCCTCGGTCCCCGGGTCGATCATCAGCCCCAGGTCCACGGTGCCCTCCCGGAGCCACTGATCGATATGGGCCACGTCACCCAGCTTCAGCTGAAACCGAATCTGGGGATACAGCTGCCCGAAGGCCTTCAGCCGCCGGGGCAGCCAGTGGCAGGACACGCTGGTAAAGGTGCCGATGGACACCGTGCCGCCCCGCAGGTCCCGAATCTGGTCCAGCTGGTCCAGAAGCACCAGCTCCTGGCGCACCAGCTCCTGCAAAGTCGGCAGCAGACACCGGCACTCCGGCGTGGGCATCACGCCCCGCTTGCCCCGAACAAACAAGGTCAGTCCGAACTCCGTCTCGGCGGATTTCAGAATCTGACTGACCCGGGCCTGGGTATAGTTCAGCTGCTCCGCCGTGCGGGTCAGGCTGCCGGTCTCGGCGATTTTGGTCAGGATGCGATATGTGTTGTCAGCCATAAGCTTTTCTCATGCTCCCCACGAAATATATTTATTTTACAGGATGCGCTTTATGCGGTATGATAAATTGGTTCCGCGAAAAGCGGAGTATTTTGTGGAATAGGGACAAGGAAGGAAAATCGCTATGAGCCAGTCTGTCATCGAGGAAACCCAGGCCCCGCCTGTCGGGGCCGAAGAAACCCACAAGGGACCCACCTGCTATAAAAAGGAGATCGGACCCGAAAACTTCATTTTCATCGTGCTGTTTGTGGCCTTTTTTGCGCTGTTTGCCGCCAAAATGGGCCTGGGCAACACCATCAACACCATGATCAACACCGCCTTTGTCCTTCTGACGGATACGGTGCTGTATCTGACGGCCCTGTGCGTCATCATGGGGGCCATTTCGGCGCTGTTTTCCGAGTTTGGCCTGGTGTCGCTGATGAACCGGATGCTCAACCCCTTCATGCGGCCGGTATACGGCCTGCCGGGGGCGGCATCCGTGGGCGTGGTGACCACATTCCTGTCGGACAACCCGGCCGTTCTCTCCCTGGCCCAGGACCGTTACTTCAAAAGCCTGTTCAAGGCGTATCAGTTTCCGGCCCTGACCAATCTGGGTACGTCCTTCGGCATGGGCTTCATCGTGTGTACCTATATGATCAGCCTGTCCCCCGGCAAGGGGGTGAACTACACCGGCGCGGCCCTGACTGGCCTTCTGGGAGCGGTGGTAGGCAGTATCGTATCCACCCGGATCATGCTGGCATTTACCGCCAAGGTATACGGCCGGGAGCAGCCCATGATTGACGGCGGCACCCTGTCCCTGGGGGGCAAGCGGGTGCGTCCCGTCCGGGCCGGCGGCACCGGCACCCGCTTCATGTCTGCCCTGCTGGACGGCGGCATGGACGGCGTGAAAATGGGCGTGAGCATCATACCCGGCGTGCTGGTTATCTGTACGGTGGTGATGATGCTCACCAACGGCCCGGCGGAGAGCGGCCTGTATACCGGCGCGGCCTACGAGGGCATCGGACTTCTGCCCAAGCTGGCGGATAAGCTCAGCTTTATCCTGACGCCGCTGTTCGGCTTTTCCTCGCCGGAGGGTCTGGCGGTGCCGGTGACGGCTCTGGGCGCAGCCGGTGCGGCCATCAGCCTGGTGCCCCAGCTGCTGGCCGAGGGGAAGGCTGCCGGCGGCGACATCGCGGTGTTTACCGCTATGTGCATGTGCTGGAGCGGCTATCTCAGCACCCATGTGTCCATGATGAACAGCCTGGGATGCAACCATCTCATCGGCAAGGCCATCATCAGCCACACCGTAGGCGGCCTGTGCGCCGGCGTGGCGGCCCACTGGCTGTATGTGCTGTTCGCGCTGCTGTAAAGTCTACTGTATCTGTGGAAACGTGTCAAGAAAAATCGAGCCGGTCTTCGAACCGGCTCGATTTTTCTTGCTTTATACAGATCAGACCCTGGGCCTGCGCCGCACGCACAGAAGGGGGCAGACTATCAGCAGAGCCAGGGGGATGAGATAGGCATACAGGGAGCAGGTAACGGGGGTCCACAGGCGGGCCAGGGACAGGATGCCTGCCGCCCGCACGCCCACCAGCTCCAGGGCCGCCGGGCCCACCAGTCCGGCGCAGCATACCACCACGGCAGCGTTCACCGTCCGGCACAGGCTCGACAGCAGGCACCCGGTCATGGCGGCAGCCAGCAGCACCAGCAGCCGCAGCAGCAGGCATCCGGCCAGCCACTGTCCCACGGTGCAGTCTGCGGCCAGGTCTGCAAAGTGGGCCACGCTGCGCAGCGGGGCGGACAGGGCCGTCAGGCCGCCGTAATACGACGAGACCTGGTACACCTGCCGCAGGGTCAGGGTCAGCCATACCGCTGCCGCCAACAGGGCAGACAGGGTCAGCTTGCAGCGGGGCGCCCGGCGGCGGCCCCGGGGTGTGGTCTGCAGCAGCGGCAGCATTCGCTGCTGCCGCTCTCCGGCGAAGGTGCCTGCCGTAAGCAGTGCCGCTGTCAGCAGTGCCGCCATGGCCGGAATGCGCTGGCTGCCGCCTACGTCGCCGCCGCACAGAGTGAACATGGGCGCAGGATTCAGCACCCACAGGCCGGTGTCCAGCTTTTTCAGGGCCTCGTCCTCCACGGCGGACAGGGCCGCCAGCTGGGTGGATCGGATCTCGGACTCCGGCCAGCCTTCCACCTCCGCTATGCGGGCCCGGATGGCCCGGAGGGTGTCCTCCGTGGCAGGGCCCTGGAACTCATTCTGAAAGGCGGCGGTGTCCGTGTCGTACAGGGACACGTCCGCCGTGGGGGCTGCGGCTGCCCGGAAGCACCAAAGGGCAAAGACCAGCAGCACCAGCAGTCCCTTGTGATACCATAGGATTTTCCTGAACTCGAACCCCGTCAGGGTCAGCCGGCCGGAGGCCCGGGAAAACACGGGACGCAACCGGGCCGCCAGACGCTGGAACACGTTGGCTCCGGCCATGGGCCGGTGATGTCCGGCATAGACCACGGCTCCTGCCGCTGCCAGCACCAACAGCGCCGGCAGCAGGGCGGTACACAGCATGGCGCCGTTTACCGCCCGGCCCAGCAGGTTGATATTCAGATAGTGCAGAAACGTCTTTTCCATGCCAACGAAGGAAAACACGTTGATGTACCGAAGGGCCACGATGGCATAGCTGTCCGGCACAAAGGCGAACAGACTGTATTCCACCGCCAGAAATGCGGCGGCGGCCACCATAGCCGTCTGCAAATGGTGGATCAGCTGAAGAATCAGCCACAGCAGCAGTCCCATCAGCCACATGCCAAGAGTTTTTAGCAGGCAATACGCCCAAAGTACCTGGCGGAGAGTCAGCGGGTACGGGAAATTCTGAAATATTTCGCTGGACTGGGCGGCGGCGGACAGGTCGCCCAGCCCGCCGTACAGCAGACTGTCGGTGACAAGGCCCGTCAGCATCAGAAGGGCTGTGCCCAATGCGGCGGAAAGGCCCAGAATCCCCACCCGGCGCAGGGCCAGCCATGTCCGGCCTCGGGGGCTGCCAAACACCAGGTAGCGCAGACTGCTGCGGCGCTCCTCCGTCAGCCGCAGCACCGTTACCAGCATCCACAGCAGGATGCACACGGACAACACACCGTCCTGCAAGAAATTCTCCAGTCCGGCAGTCTCCGTTAGGGTCAGGGACACATCCGTGCTGCGGGGAAAGTCCCGGTCCGTTTTCTTCACGTTTTCCGCATGGAATTTTCCGGCGCTGCTGTCCATGAAAATGGACAGGGTGGGCATGTTGGCGGCGTTTTCGTGGATGGTATCCAGATATCCGGGGTACGCCGCCAGGTAGTCCAGCTGCTGCCGGAGAGTCTGCTGGGCCTGCTGCCGGGCGGTAAATTCCACCTGGGCCTGGTCGCTGAGATCATATGCCATGGCTGCCGCCTCATAATCGTCGCCCAGCACCTGCCGGGCCTGATCCCGGTATAGCTCCAGCAGGTCCGGGTCATCCGTGCTGCGCCAGAGCAGGGCCGTCATATAGCGGCGGCTCTCCGCCTCCATCTGAGACAGGGCGGCAGACGGGTCCGGGCTGGCTGCCAGCTGAGCCACGGTCTGCCGATAGGCGGCGGCAAAGCCGGGGGCGTTGTGATGGTCCACCCGGTGGAAAAACACCACCGCCGCCATCAGCACCAGCAGCCACAGCAGACTCCTGCGGGAGAAAACACGCCTGCACTCACGCATGGGGATGCAGCCGCCGGATATAGGCGTCCTCCAGGTTGGCCGCACCGCAGCCGCGGATAAATTCCTTCGCCGGGGCGTCTGCCAGCAGGACGCCGTGGTGCAGCAGCAAAATCTCACTGGCAATGGATTCCACGTCGCCGGTGATGTGGGTGGTGATAAGGACGATTTTGTCCCGGCCCAGCTGCCGGATATACTCCCGCAGGCGCACCCGCTCCTCCGGGTCCAGCCCGGCGGTGGGTTCATCCAGCAGCAGGACCTTGGGTGCGCCCAGCAGGGCCTGGGCCAGCATCACCCGCTGGCGCAGGCCGCCGGAAAAGCCGCCGACCCGGCGGTGGGCCGCGTCCCACAGGTTCACCACCTGCAGCAGCTCCCGAAGCTGTTCCCGGGCGGCCCGGGGCCTCAGCCCCTTCAGCTGGGCCATGTACAGCAGGAATTCCCAGGCGGTCATGTCGTCGTACATCCCCTGGCTCTGGGGCATGAAGCCCAGCACCTGCCGGAACGCCGGCCCCATGGACAGAATGTCTGTCCCGTCGAAGGCGATGGTCCCCACCTGGCGGGGCAGCAGGTCGCAGATCAGGTGGATAAGGGTGCTTTTCCCCGCGCCGTTGGGGCCCAGCAGGGCCGTAATGCCGGGGGTGAAGGTGTGGGTAAAGTCCGTCAGGGCTTTCTTGTCCCCGTAGGAATGGGACAGGGCGTGAATGGTCAGTTCCATATTATCCGTGGCTCCTTGCCGTGGGGTCCACCAGCTGGATCAGCTCCAGACGGTCCAGGTGGTGGGGGTCGATGTAGTGGGTGATGGTCCCGCCGTCGGCGGAGAGGTAAATGGCATTGGCGGTGGTGTATTCCAGGAAGGGAAACCGCAAACCGATCTTCTCCAGTTCCAGCTTTCCCAGAAGATTGTAGTCCCTGTCGTATGCCAGCAGGACGCACTGATTAAAATCGGCAGAATCCAGCGTCCGAAGGAAAATATAATCCTTGGTGTAGGACACATCAGCGTAATATACATCCATGGGAACCTTCACCGTCTCCGTGCCGGTGGCCTTGTCGTATTCACACAGGCCGACTCCGGCGCGGTGATAGTACAGCACGTTGTCAAAGTTTACGATAAAACTGTCTTCCCGCTTCCAGTCCTCAAATACCCGCTCGATACGCCCGGTCTCCAGGTTCCCTTCCGCATACGGGCGCTTGCCCTCGGATGTCTGGGGCAGGGGAAAGTAGAGGTACCCATTGCTGATGGACACACCGTCTGCTGGCCAGTCCGTGAGAAGCGGGATATCTTCCTGAAACAGCTGTGTGGTCTCCCCGGTCTCCAGCTGGATCTTGTAGACCGGCAGCGCATAATCCGGGTTCGATGTGCAGGGGAATGCCAGGAAGATGAGATAGCCGTTGTCGAAGAAGTAGCTGCCGCCGCCGTTGAAATTACCGCTGAGGTCCTTCTGCTCGGGCAGTTGGGTGATGACCCGGTGATTGGTGCCGTCCATGTCCATCTGAATCAGCTCAAAGTGATCCTGAAGCGTGACACCGTAAAGATGGCCGTTGTAATATCCGAAGGCCACCTCTAAAAACGCGTTGCAGTCTGCACTGGCGTGGCCGCAGTTGGGCTTATTGCACAGGACGTGGAATTCGTGGCTGCCGGGCTCGGAAAAGTGGATCAATCCACCCCCCGACGGGTTCATGTAGTAGTTGCCTTTTTCCGTTTCCACGAAGAAAATATCGACGTCCTGATACCGGTATTCCCCCGGTTGGACCTCGAAGTCTGCGGCAGTGGGGGCGGCGGGTTTGGAGGCGCAGGCGGTGAGGGCGAGGGCCAGGGCGAGAGCGAGAAGCAGCGAGGGGAGAAGGCGTCGTTTCATAAGAAGAACTCCT
>OLYB01002645.1_pt1 | contig 11926 bp, 9 predicted proteins | sample 1674481 | NCBI WGS metagenome assembly OLYB01 (sample SAMEA103958167, study PRJEB25191) | human gut metagenome
ATTTGCCATCTTCTTACTCACTTTCCATGTACGGCTCCGGCAGTGGCATCCAGGCTGTGATTTCAATTTCATCATCAACAACATCAGGTTCATAATATCCGTATTCCTTGAGATAATCTTCACATACTGCCGAATACCAGTACCATTCCCCCCTCGTAGCAGATACCAGTTGCTGTGAACGGTACATCTTTAATGCTTGCATAATAAGGATCCGGATTGTGGTTTACCCATGTAATATTGACAGGAACATAATCTTCCGGCGGTCTCTCGCTTACCGGAATACATACCGGCTGATTCTGCAAGGCGGTGATTGCCATTTGTAATGCATCCTCACAGCAATGATCCACTCCTGTTTGTCCGTACAGAGGACATTCTTCACAAACCTCTGAGTACCGTTCACTCTGAGCCTTTAAGCAGTAAATAACTTCTTCTCTCTTCATTCCGCACCTTCCATTTCTGCCAGCTTGCTTTCGGCTTCCGCTTTTGTGAGGAATACTGTTTTACCAAAATCGCATTCTCTAAAATATGCTCCTATAAAATGATTTGTTGCCTTAGCGTAAATTCTATATTGTTCTCCGCTTTCATAAAATGATACACTAGAAACATAAGCTTCATAGACTTCGTCTTTCATGTTCTCATCATATTCAATATCATCAAACACATTAAATGGAGAAGTGACTACATAAACTGCATCTCCCACCTTACACGGCAACCGCAGCAGCCTTCCCTGCTCCTCCAGATCCTCATATTCTGCCAGTTTATTGCAACATTTGCCATGTCCGTTTGATCTTATTTCCGGATCTGGAATAGCCTGTCTTTTTTCGCCATCGTCAATCCATTTCGTTAATCTCTCCATCCTACACCTCCAACAGCTCTGAATTGTCAAATTTATTGCCGACAATTTTTGCATTAACCATGTTTATCCAATACCCTAAATCTTTTCTCATGTATTCTTTATCAGTAACTGACCAGTCCACATAAAATCCAACATGCTCTGTTTTTGTGCTATCAAAGCAGCTTTGATAACTTCCGTATCTAATCGGTGCTATCGTGTCACTAAAGAGATATTTTACCAAATCACCCTCCCAGATCTTCTTGCCGTTCTTGTCGATCACGGTGTAGTCCTCGTCCCACTGGTCGTTCTCTACCTTGTCCACCGTTACGGTGATCGGGTAGTCGGACTTCACTTTTTTGGCCAGGTATGCTTCAATGGCGCTCTGTACATTTACATCCTGATCGTCGGAGTCAATGTCTGCATAATGACCAAAGTCCGGGTCGCTGTGCATGCCGCTGTACTCGATCATCGCCAGTCCGTCGCCGGAGACGTTGAACAGGGCGTTGTCCGCCTGGGTCAGCAGCTTGTCTGCCGGGCTTTCCAGCTTAACGGTGATCACATAGTTGTTGTTTTTCAGCGCGGTGTCTGTGGCGTTAAAGGTCTTGCTGACGGGGGTGTAGCCCTCGGCGCTGACGGTGTAGCGGTACTGACCGAAGATGATGGTGTAGTACCCCTGTTCGTCCGGCAGGATCGGGTCGCCATAGGCGCCGGAAGCGCCGTTTTTGTACAGAGCCACCGTGGCGTTTTGCGGGGTGGTGTTGAACCGTACCTTGTATTGGGTGTAGGTCAGCTGTACCGAGATCCGACGGCTCTCGCCGGCAGCAACGGTAAAGTTGCCGCTGGCGGTCTGGCTGCCGCTTTGGTAGGTGGCGGTGTAGGTGTAGTCACCGGCGGGCAGCAGGTAGTTGTAGGTGTCGTAGCCGTACTCGTCCTCCTGGCAGGGCATGGTCTTGCCGTCCTTGTCCTGCACCTTTAGGGTGGCGTAGTCGGTGGTCTTGCCGGTGGCCAGGGTCACGGTAAAGGACACCTGGGTCGGGTCGTCCTGGGCTGCCGGGGTGTAGATGGCGCTGCCCAGGCAAAGCAGCAGGGCCAGCAGGCAGCAAAGGCTGCGGGTCATGTGTTTTTTCATTTTTCTCCTCCTTTTGCGGCACAAAAAAGCCGTGCCGATCTGGCGGCACGGATAGTATGGGTACGCAAAAGGAGCCTTAGAATGATCCCGTTCTAAAGCAAAACTGCACTTCCAACCTAAAGCACCGCAAACAACAGCTCGTGCGCGGCAGGTCTCCTGACTTATGCTTCATTCGCAAAAGCGGCCTTCTCACTCCCGGGGGAGCAATGGCTGCCGTTACCCAAACGGCGGTGCTTTCTTGTCAGCAAATACAGTAGAGGTTCGGGCTGCTCCGGATTCCCACCGGATTCCCTTTTCAGCCTTTGGCGGGGCGCGCAAAGGCACCAAACGCACGCTAAATTGTCTTTATGAGTATAGCATTTAGCGTGCGGCGTGTCAATATAAGTTCACCGGCGTTTTTCGATAGGTGGCAGTCCGGAGATTGGTAAAGCAGGCGGGGGTTGACAAGGCAGACGACTTTTGTGCAGACTATGTAAAGGTGTACCAAAACGAGAACGACCTGTCCGCCGTGCAGCCGGACAGTGACTTTACCGGCAGCTTTGATTTGGATGAAAAGCGATATGCAAAAAGCGCCTTGCAGCAGCAGGGCGCTTTTTATTGCGTATAGGGATGTGCTTGTGATATAATGAGGATGAGAGGCGCTTCAATCGGTTTTGCAGAAGTAAAGAACGCGCATTCTCTCTGGAAGGGGGAACACAAAAAATGAAAGCTATACTGAAAAAATGCCTGTGCCTGCTACTGACGGCAGGGCTGCTGGCCTCGCTGGCTGCCTGCGCCGGACAAACGGACACAGCGGTGGTAAAAGACCTGTTTGGCGACCTGCAAAAGGTCAGTTACAGCAGCACCTACACATCGCTGAGGGACAATAAGACCAACAAGACAGACAGCTGGCGGCAGGGTATGGTCTCCGGCAACGGACTGCAAGGGTTCGTCACCAGCGGCGACCCGTACAGCGATACCTTTATTTTCCAAAATATGCACTTCCTGCTGCCTAACAAAAACGCCCGTACCTGCCCGGATACGGCAAATGAGCTGGAGACGGTGCGCCAGCAGATCATTAAAGGGCAGGATATTACAGACAACGCCAGTTATGACGATGTGTACCGGTATCATCCGGGCGGCCAATTACGGATGGCGCAGACCAAGGCGCATGCCCAGGATTATGTGCGCTACACCGATTACGCCACCGGTCAAGTGGGCGTGCGCTATACGGACAAAAACGGCACCTGGCTGCGCCGTTCTATCACCTCCATGGCGGACGGCGTGGTGATCACCCGGCTGGACCCGTCCACGGCAGGTACGGCGCTGGACCTGACGCTCAGCTACGACGATCTGTCCACCCTGGCCAACTTTGGCAAAAGTGAAGAGGTGGACCTGCAATATAAAAAGGTCACGGCCCAGGACGGCAGCACCCTGGGGCTGATCGCCCATTACCCGGATTATGAGAACAGCGAGCGCAAGACCGGCGGCTATGCCACTTTGACCTATGTGCTGCCGGTGGGCGGCACCCGGGAGCGGGTGACGCTGGACAAGCAGACCAAGGAGAGCCAGTTTGTTGGCGACAATACCGGGGTGCGCATTACCGGCGCTGCCGGACTGGTGCTGCTGACCGTTAGCGACTACACCCTGGAGATGGGCAAGCTATCGGATTTTGCCGGGCAGACGGAGTATCCGCTGTTGGCAGATCTGCGCACGCAGCTGGAGACGGTGGCCGCCCGGTACAGCACCGACGGTGCCTTTGATTATGACGCCGCGCTGGCGGCGCATTTAAAGGTGTACCAGCCTCAATTTGACGCGGTGACTTTGACCCTGAGTGATGAGAATATCCAGCCTAACGAGGCGCTGCTGAAAGCGCAAAAGGGCAAGAAAGAGATCAACGCGGCGCTGGCCCAGCGTACTTACTATGCCGGGCGGTACGCAGCCCTGTGTTGCGCCGGGTATTCTACCGGGCGGCTTTACGGTATGTGGACCGGGGAGTGGAACACCGGTTGGGGCAGCAAGTACACCATGGACGCCAATGTGAACCTGCAAACGGCGGCGCTGAACAGCTCCAATATGAGCCGCGGCCCGCAAGGTTATGTGTACTTCCTGCTGCGCCAGATGCCGGATTGGGAGGAAAATGCCCGGGCCACCCACGGCTTTACAGACGCTATTCAGGCGCCGGTGAATACGGACGGAGACAAAGCGGTGCTGACGGAGACCTGCTATCCCTACCCCTTCCGGTACTGGAATGCCGGGGCGTCCTGGATGCTGTGCCCGCTGTATGAGACCCTGCAAAGCTACGGCAATATACAGATCCCCCTCAGCGACGAATTCAACTTGCAGGCGCTGCGCTCCGTTCTGTCTGCCACGGAAAAGGATCTGACCGATGCCCAGGTGGCAGCCATAGAGAGACGGGGCTATCTGCGGCTGGAGGAGGATGTTCTCTACCCGCTGCTGACTAAGTCCGCCAACTACTGGGCGCAGCTGCTGACCCCGGAATATTACACTTCGGCGGACGGCTCCATTCATTATGAAAAGGGAAAGACGGCGCTGGGCAAGGGCGAAAGTTACTGCATTGTGCCCAGCTATTCGCCGGAAAATAATCCGGATAATTACGCCAGCCCGTCAGACGCCAACTGCGCCATTGATATTGCTGCTTGCCGGGATAATATGGAAATGCTGCTTTCCGTGATGAACGATGTGGCTCCCGGCGCGGACCAAAGTCGGTGGAAGCAGTTGGAAACGAACTTGCCGCCTTATCTGTATGACGATACCGGAGCGCTGAAGGAATGGGCTACGACTGCTTTTGATGAGAATAACGAGCACCGGCACCTGAGCCACCTGTACTGTGCCTGGCCGCTGATGGAGACCCGGGGTAATGCCCAACTGACCGCTGCCTGCAAGCAGGCTGTAGAGAACCGGAAAAGCGAGAATGAGGCATCCCACGCCCTGGTGCACCGCAGCCTGATCGCTGCCCGGCTGCAAGATCGCGTTGCCTTGACGGACGCACTGGTGAATTTGATGAACCATAAGATCCGGTACAACTCCCTGATGACCAACCATGACTATGACCGGGGCAGCTGCTACTGTACGGACTTTGCCATCGGCTATTTGGGCATTGTGCACGAGGCGCTGGTGTACTCCAATGCCGATGAGATCGAACTGCTGCCGGCGCTGCCGGAGAGCGGATTTGACAGGGGCACCCTCACCGGACTAAAGACCCGCAACCGGGCCACCGTTACCCGGCTGCAATGGGATCTGGCGGCCGGTACGGTGCAGGCGGTGCTCACCGCCGATGTGGACCGCACGCTGACCGTGCGCTGTGGCCAAACGGTACGCATCCTGCACTGCAAGGCCGGTGAGCCGGTGGAGGTGCAGTTCACTCTGGCGGATTGAGCGCCTATAATAAATGCAATTTGTCGGCAGACTTGTTTGGTCTGCCGGCGTGTTTTTGAGAGGTATGTGTATGTGGCCGATGCTTTATCCCATTATGATGATCGTCCTTTCCAATGTGATGTATAATATTTGCCAAAAGTCTACGCCCGGCAATGTGAATCCCTTTGCGGCGCTGACGGTGACCTATGGTATTGCGGCGGCGGTTAGCTTTGTGTTGCTGATGGTGACCACCAAGGGCAAGCACAGCGCAGCGGAATTTACCAAAATCAACTGGGCCACCCTGGTACTGGGCGTGGTGATCGTGGGACTGGAGTTGGGCTATATTTTGGCCTACCGCAATGGGTGGGAGATGCACCGAGTGTCTGTTACCGCCAACATTACCCTGGCGGTGCTGCTGGTGTTTGTGTCTGCCATTTTGTACAAAGAGCACATTACCCTGCGCCAGGTGCTGGGTATTGCGGTGTGCGCCGGTGGGTTGGTGCTCATCAGCTTGTAAATGGGTAAAAAAAGAGCACGCAGTGTGCACTGCGTGCTCTTTTTGTGTGGATCAAGTGTTTTGGCTGTCCGTCGCTGCCCGGCGGGCTTTCAGCTCCTGCTCCACCTGCGCCCGTTGGGCGGGGGTGTAGCGGATAAACAGCAGCGGGACAATATACAGCAGACTGGCAATGGCCGGGGTCAGAATCACCAGCGGCCAGATCCAGCGGTCAAAGGCGGCGCTTTGGGTGCCCAGGTAGGTGGACGCCCCCTCAATGGGCTTGTAGTGCAGCAGGTGCAGCGCCAGGGTCGCCAGGCCGGCGGTAATACCGCTGGAGATCTTTGTAAACGAGGTCTGCATGGAGAAGGTGATGCCCTCGGTACGCTTGCCGGTCTTCCACTCCATATAGTCGATGCTGTCGCAGAAGATGGCAGTTTGGGCAATGGAAACGGCACCCAGGGGAATACCGCCCAGGCCGATCACCGCCATGGCAAACCACAAATTCTTGCCCTCAAATCCGATAAAGTACGCGGCAATGCGGGCTAAAATATTGCAGGCCTGCATCACGATCAGAGCATTCACATAGCCGTGGCACCATTTTTTGATCTTATCTGCCGCCAGCATACCTAAAAAGCCCGGCAGCCCGGTCATAATGTAGTAGATGGTGGACAGTCCCAGCGCGCCGATCAGGCTGTTCTCGCCCAAAAAGTCCGCGGCAATCTCGTACTTGAAGAAGTAGGTCACCAAATTGACGCCAAAGCCCAGAGCACCCAGTAGGTTGGCAAGGGTCACAAGCAGCAGCATTTTGTTCTTAAACAGCAAGGAAAAGCTCTCCCACAGGCTTTGCTGCTGCACCTCCTGCACCACATGGATCCGCTCCTGTGCCGCATAGCAGCGGTAGCTGAGCATGGAGCCGCCTAGCCCGAAAATCAGGGCAAACACCAGCGCCATCAGCGCCATACTTGCCCCGGTGGCGTTGGCTATCATTTCCAGCGCCATGGGAATGACGGTGCTGAATGCGCTATATACGCAGGAGCCGATGGTGCGCGCCCATTGGACGAACCGGTCCCGCTCATTGGAATTGGGCGATACGGCGGCGGTAATGCCCCAGATGGACACATCCTGCACCGTGTAGGCCAGATCCCAACAAATATACATAATCACAAAGTAGCTGACCCGCAGCCACAACAGCTCTTCTTTGGTAGAGAACACCACAAACAGCAGCACGGTAAAGATCCCTACCGGCAGCGGGGTGTAGCGCAAAAACGGCCGCAGTTTTTCTCCGTTTTTGAAGGTGTGTTTATCAATAAAGGAGCCCACAATGGGATCGTTGACCCCGTCCCACACTTTCATTACGATCAGCAGCACGCTGACCACCAGTGCCGGGAACAGGGCAATATCCGTCATAAAATAAGTAAAGAATGACGCTCCGATTAGGGAATAGACCATATTTTGGCCGCTGAGACCCACCAAAAAGCCGGTTTGTTCCCGGCGGCCGATATACTTCTTTTCTTCCATATTGCTTCCCCCTATATGTTCCGGTTGCGTTTTCGATTTTTGGCAACACGATCCTAAGATATAGAGTAGCTTATTCCGGGTAAAAAAGAAAGCCTTTTTTGCAACTTCCATTGCAGAAAAGGCTTTTTGTCTGTGTTTATGCGACAATTTGGTGCGACTGCCGTTTAATCAGTGGCGGATCAGCCCCAGCACCAGGATGACGGCCACCAGTACCGGCAGCACATAGCACATATAGCCACGCATCCAGCGCTGCACTTTCAGTCCCTTGCCGGTGTTGGCCTCTTTGGTAAAGTTCTTCCAGCCCCAGCCGTAGCGGGAGGTGCAGAAGAAAATAAAGATGAGAGAGCCCAGCGGCAGCAGCAGATTGCTCACCACAAAGTCCTCCAGATCCAGCACGCCGGTGCCCGGGCCCAAAGGCTGGAACTTGGAGAGCACATTGAAGCCTAATACGCAGGGCATACTCAGCAGGAGCATGAGAATGCCGTTGAACAGGCAGGCTTTTTTGCGGCTCCAGCCGGACAGATCCATGGTGCAGGACACAATGTTTTCAAACACGCCCAGCACGGTGGAAAAGGCGGCAAAGCTCATAAACACAAAGAACAGGCTGCCCCACACGCGCCCCAGGGGCATATGGTTAAAAATATTAGGCAGGGTAATGAAGATCAGACTGGGACCGCTGTCCGGTTGCACACCGTAGGCAAAGCAGGCGGGGAAAATGATCAGTCCGGAGCACAGAGCCACCAGCGTGTCCAGCGCCGCCACCCGGGCAGACTCGCCCATCAGTGCGCGCTCCTTGCCGATATAGCTGCCGAAGATGGCCATAGCGCCGATGCCCAGACTCAGGGTAAAGAACGCCTGGTTCATGGCCCCGGCCACCACATTGCCGATGCCCACTTTCTTCATCCGCGCCAAATCCGGCACCAGGTAAAAGCGCAGCCCCTGGCTGCCCCCGGCGGTGCACACACTGTTGATCGCCAGCACCACCATAATGACCAGCAGTGCCACCATCATCCACTTGGTAATGCGCTCCAGCCCCTTTTGCAGACTAAAGGAGCACACCAAGAAGCCCAACACGACGATAATGCCCATAAACAGGGTCATGCGTAGCGGGTCGCCCAGCATTTGGCTGAATTGTGCCGCCACACCGTCGGTGTCGGCGCCTACGAACTGGCCGCCGGCGGTGCGGACAAAGTAGTCCAGCATCCACCCGGCCACGCTGGTGTAAAACATCATCAGAATATAGTTGCCGGCCATGGCAACATAGCCGTGCAGGTGCCACTTGCTGCCCTTCGGCTCCAACTGCTGGTACAGCCGGGCGGGGCTGCGCTGGCCGGCGCGACCCATGGCAAATTCCATGGTCATCACCGGTATGCCCAGGATCACTAAGAAAAACAGATAGATCAGTACAAAGGCACCGCCGCCGTATTGCCCCACCATGTATGGGAATTTCCACACATTGCCAATGCCGATGGCGCACCCGGCGCTCAGCAGAATAAAGCCCAGGCGGCTGCCCAGTTGTTCGCGTTGTTCCATAATTTTCATTTTCGGCAGATGTCTGCCGCCCTCTCGTTGATTTGCCGTACCATTTTACACGATTATGCGTCCGTTTGCAAGAGGGTTTCTTCTACTGCCCGGCGCACAGTGCCCGGCAGGCGGGTGCGCTTCAGCGCCCGGCGCAGTTCCTCCTTGGCTTTGGCGATTTTGAACAAACGGTAGCACTCGGTTTTGTGCGCATTGCTGCCCTGCCAGCGGCAAAAGATGTTCAGCACCCGCGCTTTGACCGGTACTGCCTTGCGGTAGGTAGCCCCTTGCAGGTGCAGTTGTATCCCCACAGTAGGGTCATAGTCGGTCAGAATGACGGTAGCTTCGCCTGCGGCATTTTGGGTCACTTCCGCTTCTTGGCAGGTGAGGACGGACGGCTCCAGATCCTTGAATACCAAGGTTAGCTGTCGCTTTTTCGGCAGCACGGTGCAGTCGCCGGCGGTGGGCGCCACAGTCACCGTCAGTGTACTGCCTTGCAGCTGCTGGGTGATTTGGGTCTCGGCCTTGTGGGTGTCAAAATCCGTTTGGCCGTTGTCCTCATATAAGGTAAAGTCGCCGTCCCCGGCATAGAGCCACAGGGTCAGCGCCGCCGGGTTGCCACAGGCGTTGCCCGGGTCGTCGCTTAGCGGTAGGATTGCACCGGTCTTGGCCAGCACCGGCATTTCCGTCAATTCTCGGTGAAGGGTCAGGCACAGGGGACCGGTGTAGACCGCCCCGGTGAACAGATCTGTCCACCGTCCCGGCGGGATCCAGGCGTCCACAGCGCCCATACCCAACTGCTTTTTTTGCGGAGAGGTGATGGGGTACACCAACAGCTGGCTGCCAAACAGGTAGCCGTTGCAGTAGGCTTTGTCGTAGGCTTCCTCCGCCTCCGGGTAGGCATAGTACAGTGGCTCGCACAGGGCCAGTCCCTCCCGGTGGGTGCGAGCGTCCATTGTGTAGAGGTAGGGAATTAGCCGATGGCGCAGGCGCAGCCAGTCCTTGGCAGCGGCGCACACATCCGGCCGATAGCGCCAAGGCTCTTTGCCCATCAGGTCGTTGGAGGTGGAGTGCAGCCGCAGAATGGGGCTGAATACTCCCAGTTGCAGCCAGCGCAGGTACAGCTCCTCGTTGCGCTCGCCCAGGTAGTGGCCGCCGATGTCGTGGCTCCACCAGGTGTAGCCCACATTGGCTGCCGTAGCTGTAAAGTAGGGCTGAAAGTGCAGTACCCGCCAGCTTTGGGCGGTGTCGCCGGAAAAGCCCAGGGGATAGCGGTGGGCGCCCGGGCCGCTGTAGCGGGACAGGATCAGCGGCAGTCTGCCGTTTTCTGCGTTGTCCAAATAATGGTAGTGGTTCAGCGCCACCAGCGGGTCCAGCCCGGGCACATCGCTTTTTTTGCCCTGTTGCCAGTCCAACCACCAAAAGTCCACGCCCTCTTTTTCATAGGGCTTGTGGAGCACATCAAAGTAGGCGTTCCAAAAGGTATCGTTGCCGCACCGGAACGGAATATCCTGCTTGGTTTTCGGGTCCAGCCCCATCGCCTTAGCCATGGCCGGGTACGGCTCTTCAAAGGCGCGCACCCCGTCCGCCGGGTGCAGGTTGACAGTGGTGTGCAGCCCCATTTGGTGCAGATCCTGCAAAAAGGCCTTGTAATCCGGGAACAGTTCCGTATTCCAGGAATAGCCTGTCCAGCCGTCTTTGCCCTTATAGTGGGTGCCAAAGCGTTTGTTGGGGTCCGTCCAGTGCCAGTCCATATCCACGGTGGCTACCGTCAGCGGCACATTTTCCGCCGCAAAGCGCTTCATCAGCCCTAAGTATTCCTCCTGAGTGTAGGCGTGGTAGCGGCTCCACCACACGCCCAGGGCAAACCGGGGGATCAGGGGCACCGATCCGCTGATTTTATAAAAATCTTGTATCGCCGCCCGGTAGTCATGGCCGTAGGCAAACACATACACATCTTTGCCCTTTCTCTTGCGGGGGCAGAAACGGCCGTCCGCATCCAGCAAAAAGCTGCGGCTGTCGTCTAAGAGGCTCACCCCGTCCCGGGACACCAGGCCGTCCTGCAAAGGTACCGGCCCAAAGGTAGCGTCCAGGGTGCGGCAGGTGCCGTGCAGGTTGCCGAAGTTCAGGCAGTCCGCCGTTTTGCCGTTTGAAAAAGTTACCGTCTGCGGCGTGCCGGTGCGGGCGTGGACGGTGAGGGTGATCTCCGGTGTGGTTAGGGTGATCGTTCCCCGGTGCAGTGTCGCCTTGCACGGTGGCACATCAAAGGCTCGGAACCACACGGCAGTGCTGGCTCGGTCTTCAAATGCGCCGTCGGGGCAATGTTCCACCCGGATCAGTCGGGGGGTCAGTACCGTTAGCCGGCAGTGACCGAAAATAAAAATCTGCTTCTCTTTGGCCGTACCCGCCGTGCGGGCACGCAGTGCTTCTTTTAACATAAAAAATCCCCCTGTCTTTCAAGCCTATTGTACCATATTCAGCGTCTAAAGCAATACCCGATTGTCCCCGGTTGACTTGCCGGGAAAAAACAGGTACAATGAGAGGGAGAAAAAGCCAAAACCGTACAGGGGGGAACAGTATGGGATTTTTGGAAAATACGCTGGGGGACAGCCCCATTGTGGCAGCTGTAAAGGACGAGCCGGGGTTGGAGCGGTGTCTGAACAGTCCGTGCTGGGTGGTATTTGTGCTGTTTGGAGATTTGAATTCCGTGCCGCGGATTGTGGCCGAGCTGAAGACGGCTGGCAAAACGGTATTTGTGCACGCAGACCTGATCGAGGGTCTGTCTGCTCGGGAGGCGGCGGTGGATTATCTGATTCACGCAGCCCGGCCGGATGGGATTATTTCTACCCGGCTGCCGCTGTTGCGCTTTGCCAAGGCCAAGGGTCTGCGCACCATTTTGCGCTTTTTTCTGATTGATTCCATTGCGATGGAAAATATAGCCAAAATGAAGAATGAGCGCTGTGTGGATTTGATCGAAGTGCTGCCCGGGCTCATGCCAAAGGTGATTCATCGGGTAGCAGCTACCTGTGGCAAGCCCATTATCGCCGGGGGGTTGGTGACGGAAAAGGCC
>OLYB01002648.1_pt1 | contig 11914 bp, 9 predicted proteins | sample 1674481 | NCBI WGS metagenome assembly OLYB01 (sample SAMEA103958167, study PRJEB25191) | human gut metagenome
TTGGTAGTAGGATCATTGATCGCGTTCAGAATGTAGAACGGACCGCCGATATGGCAGTAAATTGCATCCCATTCTTTTGCCCAGTAAACATAATAATCGCGGCAGCTTCTGATATTGCCGATGCGTTCAATGTTTTTCCAATCCTTGAAAACAGCCATCAGACGGGTCATGTTGCCTTCTACGCTGCATTCATACAGGATATCAGCATTGGAAAGCCCGTAGTGCGGGAGCGCTGCATTTTCATCGGGGATCATAACTGCGATCGGACGCTGATCTGCGAGATCGCCGCTGATCCATTCGCCGGTCAGGTCACTTTTTACCATGCCTTCTTCCGGAGGAACATCCTCCTCAACGGTTGCTGTTTCCGTCTCAGATTCTGTTTCAGCAGGAGCGGCAGTGCTTTCCTGCACCTCAGCTACCGGAACGGTTTCTACGGTGTCATTTTTGCTTCCGCAGCCGAACAGCATGGATGCGCATGTCAGACCGGTCAGCAGAAATACAGCCAGTTTCTTCATTTTGGTTCCTCTCTTTCTTATAAATCGTCGAATGCGGGAAACGGAAATCCATACACAGGATATCCAACTGCCCGCGCGAAAAAGTGTGAAGCGTCTCTGCGTCACACAACTGTAACAATTATAGCGTAGCAAAATTGGTTTGTCACTACATAAAACGATATTAAATCTTAATTATTCCTGTATACGATAAAGCCTCACTCAGATCCTATAAGAGTTCTTTGAAAGGTGGAAGATAGTCGGGATACAGGCTATATCCACGAATTATTCTGCTTCCTTCGAACGTGTCTGCAGAATGGCATGGACGAACTGAATTCATGACAATAGAAATGCTCGCAGAGCGTGCATTCTATTGTTTTACGAAACTGTGCGAATGCTTCCTTGAGTTATGCAGAAAAATAAATTAAAATAGAACATGGTACTATTATAAAAAGAAATGTTTATCAAAAAACAACGTATGATAGAACTGCAGAACGTAAATCTGCGTCTGCGGGCAGGAGGGAATGTGAAGAAACGAAACTGGTATCTGATCCTTGGTATGCTGCTTTTGGTGCAGCTGATTGCGATTTTTTATTTTGGAAGTAAAAAAGCAGGGTTCCATTATGATGAATATTATTCCTATTATTCCTCCAACGTGTCGATCGGTCTGGTGCCGACCGACCGGGAGTGGAAGCCGGGCAGCGAGATTGCGGACGAATTCCGGGTTCTGCCGGGGCAGCGGTTTCAGTATGGGACGGTTACGCGCATGCAGACCTATGACGTGCATCCGCCGTTTTACTATCTGCTGCTGCATACGGTATGCTCGCTGTTTCCCGGAAGGTTCAGCAAATGGTCAGGAATTGGACTGAATATAGTGCTTTTCGTTCTGAGCTGGAGTGTGCTGGCGAAGCTGACGCGGCGGATTGTGACGGGTGCGCTGAGGAGCGCGGCTGCGCCTGGTGGGAAAGCGCAGACCTGTGTAACGGCGGCGGACGTTCCGGAGCGTATCATGCGAGTGATGATTTTCGGAGTGTGCCTCCTGTATGGTTTTAACCCGGCGGTTTATTCCGGCGTTATGCTGGTTCGAATGTATATGCTTCTGGCTCTGTGGATTTTGCTCGTGACCTGGCTGCATGTAAAAAGCCTGCAGGAGAGAAAACGCGGGTTTTCCTTTTATCTGCCGCTGATGGCGGTTGTTTATCTCGGTTTTCTGACGCATTACTATTTTGCTGTTTATCTGTTTTTCCTGGCAGTGGCAATGGAGCTGTATCTGCTGTTGGAACGTGCAGAGCAGAAAAGCTGGGGGCAGAAATGGAAAGACTGTCTCATTTATGCGACTGCTGTGATCGGAGCGATGCTACTTGCCGTAGTCAGCTATCCGGCGTGTCTGAGCCATATTTTTCGGGGATACCGGGGGACGGAAGCGATGGGTGCGTTCTTCGACCTTGGCAATACGCTTGGAAGATTCCGGTTCTTCGCAGGACTGCTCAATGAATATGCCTTCGGGTCGATGCTGTACGGATTTGTTCTGCTGCTTGTCCTGATGGCGCTGACGGTCTGGGGAATTGGACGGATGAAAGCCGGACGGAAAGCTGTCGCTGCGACTGTGCAGAAATCTGGGCAACAGACAGAAGAGTACGCAGCCGCGCAGGAAAATTCGAACCGGCAGGCTGACGTCTCCTGCGAATCATTCTGGGAAGCACGGCGTGTTTTCTGGATCCCGGCGGCAGCAGTACTCGGTTATTTCCTTGTCGTGACCAAAACAGCGCTCCTGACGGCGGAGGAAGCGAACCGATATCAGATTCCGGTCTACGGGCTGATTTTGCTGCTGATGATGGTTATATTTGTACTGCTCGGACAGAAGCTTTTCGTGTTGACTATGAGAAAAGGGACTGCTGTAAAAAGCGCTGCGGGGAAAATCAGCGATACCAGAGATACATCTGCTCCGGGAAAACGGTCCGTGCACGATAAAGCAGCCGGCTATGTACTTCTGATGGTATTTCTGGTGCTGGCAACAGGACAGATTCGAGGGCTGGCGGATGGAAGGGTGCTGTTTCTTTATGAAGAGGACACAGAAAGCATCGCGTTTGCGCAGGAGCATAAAGAGAAACCGGTCGTTTATTTTTATAATCCCAACCTGACCTGGATGATCTGGGACGATTCACTGGAGCTGATGCAGTATGATGAAATTTATTTTGCGAGCCTTGCAGATGTTTCGACTGTGGAGGATGATACAATCCGGCAGGCGGATCAGGTGCTTGTATATGTTTCCAGAATGGAGCAGACTGAGGAGGCGCTGCAGGCTGTTGCAGATGGAATGGGCGGTGATGTGAAGATGGAAAAGATCAGAGAGCTGCTGTATTGTGACCTGTATTTGATAGCAAGATAGTAATGCGTGCTCTGTGAGCATGCTATTATCAGGAATAAAAAGACTCCCGTTCCGGTGGCAAATGAAGGAGGAATCATTCTCCATTTGTCACCGGAAATGGGAGTTTTTTCATGATAATCGTTTTACTCAGCAGCGCTTTCCGCCTGGGCTGCTTCCCCATCAGCTGCAGTGCTTTCCGTGCCAGCCGCATCTGTTTCTTCTGCAGCGCTTTCTATATCAGCGGTTTCTTCAGAGGTGCTTTCTGTATCTGTGTCCTCTGTTTCAACTGCGGTACTTTCTTCTACAGTGCCTTCTCCAGTAGCGCTTTCTTCAGCTGTAGTTGTTTCGATTACGCTTTCTACAGTGGTTTCTGTTTCTGCCGGCGTCTCTGTCTTGGGAGTATAGTGGCGGTAAATTGCAAAAGCAATCGCAAGTACGATTACTGCAAGTACGAAATAACTGCAGATGCGAAGGAGCCTTTTTCGTTTCTTTTCCTTCTCCAGACGTTCTTTGCGATGCGCTTTTTCCTGTTTATAATGGTCTACTTTTTGTTGGCTCATTTTATGTCCTCCATCAAATTTCTTAGTTATCACTATACAGAATAACTGTGAAAATTCTGTGTCAGGAGGGCAGATTTTTACGGGAAAAAACGTTATAACACAGATGCGCCTTCCTACAGACACGAAAGTTGTCTGCAGGAAGGCGCAAGCAGATAAAGATTTAACCGAGGAACAGGCCGTACAATACGGCGATCAGGATGCCGAGCAGCGCGCCGACAAACACCTGTAAAGGGGTATGGCCGACGAATTCCTTGAGCTTTTCTTCGTAGGAGATCGGCTGCCCCATCTTTTCCCAGAATTCCATCATTTCATTGATGACCTGTGCCTGGAGACCGGTTTCCCGGCGCACCCCTCTGGCGTCATACATAACGATAATCGCTACAATAGCGGCAATGGCGAATTCAAAGCTGCTGCCGCCGTACTGCATTCCGGTTGCGGTTGCGAGTGCGCAGACAGTGGCGGAATGGGAGCTGGGCATGCCGCCGCTTCCGACTAAACGTTCCGGATCAAAGCTTTTGGTGATACAGGTATAAATCACTGTTTTGATGACCTGTGCAGCGAACCACCCCGTAACTGCGGACATAAAAACCGTGTTGTGAATCAGTGCGTTAAAAAAGTCCATAAAATACCTCTTTCTCTTTGGAAACTAAATTAGGCAAAATGCCATCCCCTGATTTTTTATTTTACACTTTTTTTGTCAGTTTTACAACGTTTCCCATCTCATTTTTGCAGACGGGAGGTTTGAAGACGGCAATACGGCAGCGCAATGAAAAACGGCGCGGCAAGGATGAGCGGATAAGCGTAGCGCAGATCGGAGGCGACAGGAGTTGCCAGAAGCAGGGTAAGTACAGTTCCGATAAACGGTACAAAGAGCACGAGAAACCGCCGCTGTCCGTATAAAAACTGATATGCGGCAAAATACAGGACAGCCCAGAAGTACGCGCCGATGCTCCATAAAATACCGTAAACCGGAAGCATATCAGGAAGCTTTAAAAGAATTTCACTGATTTTGACCGGAAACTGACCCCGCAGAAGATGCGGCCAGGAAAGTCCGATTTCGTTCGGAGAAATCCCTTCATTCGTGCGTAAAGCAGCCGGGGCGGGGAACCAGTATCCTTTTGTCTGATCGATAAAGGCCTGGAGATAGTCGCCCGGGTAAGAAATACCGAGCTGAATCCAGAGGGTGAAATATTTTGAAGGATTCCGGATGATCGAATCGGCATGGTTGTAGGAGACGAGTGCCTTGATGGGATCGGAGATCACCGGATTGTAATACTCCGGAATCAGGGAAGTATCGACTACATCATCGATGAGCATTTCCTGCTCTGGGCTCAGCTGTCGACCGTTAGAAACGACACAGGCAATCTGCTGCAGAGGAATGGAGAGGGATTCTGTAAAGGAAGCGCGCTCAACATGACAGGCAGTGTATACAGGGCCGGTGATGACCAGGGATAAAAGGAGTATGCCGACCTGCACGGCAAACATTTTTTTCCATGTCCGGCGAAATGCGAACAGAACAAACGGGAGAGTGAACAGGAAGATATAAAGCCCGTTTGAACGCAGGGTGCAGACGAAAAAGCCGGAAAGGGAAAGCCCTGCCCAAATGCCCGGACGGTTATCCGGGTTGCAGAGCAGTTCATATAAAAAGCAAAGATATAACAGCATAAATCCGGAAAAAAGAATATCTTTCCAGACGGTTACGGCAAAAATTGCGTGAAATGGAACGAGCCCCCAGAAACAAAAAGACAGAATCAGCCAGAGGCGTGAAGCGCCTGATCTTGCGAGGAGGGATAGCGTATAGGTTTCAATAGTGGCCATAGTGCACATCTGGAACAATACATAACAGGCGATTCCGGTGTTTATGCTTCCGGTCAGAAAAAATCCGATATGGTAAAACAGGGAGAACAAAAGCGTGTGCAGGATCGGGTGGTGGTTACTGAACGGGATCAGGCCGGTAGCCTGGGAAAACTGGCTGATGCTGTCCGGGGTCAGAACACCGGGAAACTGGTACAGAAACCAGAACAGCCAGCAGAAGAGCAGACCGAAGTAACAGAGCAGCTTCTGTTTGCGGGACAGGGCATGCGCTGCAGATATGGCTGGGGGTACAGGACATGCACCGTCAGGCTGCTGCAAAGTGTTTTGGGCAAAACGCCGCTGCTGTCTGGATGCAAGAAACAGCATGGACAGTTCACAGAATCGGAAGAATATAAAATACAGACCGATAACCGCAGCCGCCAGGAATGCAAGTCTGAATATGCGGCTGTCAAAGCTGCCGGACAGTTCAGCGTGCTTTGCTGCTGCATAAAATAAGGTGTAAAGAACTGCGAGAAGTCTGCATATTGGATAAAAATGGCGCGGAAGCACGGAAGAAGCTGCTCCGATATTCGTCAGCCTTTGCGTCAGCGTTGGAGAAAAAAGGAGGAGCATGCCTGCAAAGATCAGGACAGAAAAAATATCTGCCGGATGGATGGAACCGATATCGCATAGTGCAAAGGCTGCAAAAAATGCTGCAGTAATCCGAGTGATACCGGGCTTCTGGAATGAAATTATATTTGTCATAAGATGGGAGTCCTCCTGGAAAGCAATGAATGATTTTGATCTGTATATGGATTCAGTTTAGTGTCAGTGAGGGAAAAAAGCAAGAAAATTACCCGGAAAATGGAGCACCTCCATTTCCTTGACATGAAATGGGGGCAATGGTACATTTAATGCATCAGACAGGGGTATCAAAATTATGATAATGATTTTAATGGAATGGGCGTATATGGCGACGTTGTCGTTTCTGATGGGCTTTGCGTGTCTTGCACCGTTTCGAAAAAAGGGCGGTTGTCAGATTCATAGCGCAGTAACCTATATGATGGCGGGTCTGCTCGTATGGAATGTGTATGCAGAGTATTTCAGCCTGTTTGCCGGCGTTGGCTTCTGGGCAAGCCTGATTGCCGTTTTTGCTGCGGTCATCGGCGGAATGCTGCTGCGTCGGGATTTGGCGGATTTTTTCAAAATTTCGAAAACACAGGCATGTCAGAAAAAAACGGAAAGAAGCGACGAAGGGCTTGAAAACTCAAAAAGCCTTTGGCGCAAAAAAAACAAAGCCGTCTGGCTGCTGTATGCCGGTCTGACGCTTTTATTTGCATACGGCTCGTCGAGGGGCTATATGCACTACGATACGGGACTGTATCATGCACAGGCAATTCGATGGATCGAAGAGTACGGCGTTGTGCCGGGGCTTGCGAATTTGCACAGCCGGTTCGGTTACAACAGCGCTTCCTTTGCACTCAGCGCCTTCTTTAGCGAGACGTGGCTGATCGGACGGCCGATGCACTGCGTGGCTGGATTTTTTGCGCTGCTGTGCGCGTGTAAATGCGCGGCAGGGCTTATGGCATTTTGGAAACGAAAAAAAGTGCGAATATCGGATTTTTTATCTATCGGCGGGATCTTTTATCTGATAGCAGTGTTCCGGGAGATGGTTTCCCCGGCGTCCGATTATTTTGCAATGTTGGTTTTATTCTGGGTAATAATGACCTGGGTGGAACTGTGGGAGCAGGAAAGGGACTGTCCCATCGGGGAAAAGCAAACTGTGCCTTACGCGCTGCTGAGTCTGTATCTGGTGTATGCGGCGACGGTGAAGCTGTCCACAGCGGTAATTTTGCTTCTGGTTCTGTATCCGGCGGTGTTGCTGCTTAGGCAGAAAAAATGGCTGCAGATTGCAGGCTATATTGCGCTGGGACTTCTGATTGCATTTCCGTATCTGGCGCGGAATGTGCTGATTTCCGGCTGGCTGTTTTATCCGTTTACGTTCTTGGACTGGTTTCCGGTAGACTGGAAAATTTCCAAAGGCTATGCGGACAGCGACGCAAAGGAAATCCAGGCGTATGCGCGGGAGATTTACAATGTTTATCAGCTGGATCAGCCGTTGAAGCAGTGGCTGCCGAACTGGTTTGCAGCGCAGGCTGGATTCGATAAGCTTCTGGTGCTGGCAGGCTGGGCAGCGATCCCGGTGAGTGCAGTGCTGGCGGTGCTCGGAGTTGTGTGCGCAGTCAGAGCAGGCCGGGCGGCGGTTGCGTCCCATGCGGGCAGCGCTGCGTCCGCGGAGAATGGTACGCGCGCGTTCAGAGCAGACCGGGCGGCGGTTGCGTTCCGTGCGGGTAGTGCTGTGTCTGAACGAGAAATCGGCGCACCCTTGCCCGCCCGCCGAGTCGCACATCTTACGCCCTTGTGTTTTTCCCTGCTTCAGCTGTGTGCAGTGGTCGGTTTTTTCTTCTGGCAGCTCGGGGCGCCGCTGGTGCGGTACGGATATTTTTATGTGTTGTTTTTGCCGCTGACGGTGTTTGGAAGCCTGTATTGTATGGCGGCGGAAAAGCTGGCTGGTTCAGAACAGGGACACAATGGGCGTAAATGGTTGAAAAATGCCGGATATTGGGCATTTGTGGGATTGCTGGTAGCATTTTTTACCTATAAGGGGTATAATCTGATACAGATGGTTCGGGAGCTGGCATATGAGCCGTATTATCTGTGGCAGCAGGATTATGTAGATGGATCTGCAGAGATGTACGAAGTGGATGGTGTGACGATCTATGTGCCGACGGACAGAGGGCAGATCGGGTATAACAAATTCCCGTCATCTCCAATCGTACAGGATATCGAGCTGCGGGGCAACTCGATTCGGGACGGTTTCCGGAAAAAGCCGAAATGATCCGGCAAAATAGAAGCGATCCGGAAAAAGCCGAAAAGGATTTGTAAAAATGCATGGAATGGGCTGCCGGGAGCGCAGCACCTCGGAAAGGAAATACAACATGAAAACCTATGGCGTAATTATGGCAGGCGGGGGCGGAACCCGTTTCTGGCCGCTGAGTACAAAGGCAGAGCCGAAACAGTTTTTAAACCTGTCCGGCAAAGATATTCTGGTTAACGAGACGATCGACAGACAGCATGACCTGATGGATCAGAAGGACATTTTTATTGTGACCAATGAGACACAGGCAAAGATGATGAAGGAGCGCACAGCAGGCAGAATTGCGGCAGATCATATTCTGGCAGAGCCTGCGGCGCGCAATACAGCAGCGTGTATCGGTTATGCGGCGATGGAAATTCTGCATAAATACGGTGACGGCGTGATGTGCATTTTTGCGGCGGACGCTTATATTCGCGATGAGGCGGAATACACCCGCGTGATGAAGGAAGCGGTTCGTGCAGTGGAAGAGACGGACGCACTTGTGACGATCGGGATTCATCCGACGTTTCCCTCGACCGGCTATGGTTATATCCGCAGCGTGGAAGAGGCTGGAAAAGTATGGCGCAAGGTAGAAGAATTTGTGGAAAAACCGGATTTGGAAACGGCGAAAAGCTATCTGGCATCCGGCAGTTATGCGTGGAACAGCGGCATGTTTGTCTGGAAAGCCTCCACGATTCTTCACTATTTCGAAGAACTTCTGCCGGATGTGTACGCCTGTCTGAAACAGATCGGGGCAGCGCTCGGCACAGAAAAAGAGCAGGAGGTTCTGCATGAGGTTTATCCGATCATCCCGAAGATTTCCGTGGATTACGGCATTATGGAGCGCGCAAAGGGTGTTCTGATGCTGGAAGGAGATTTCGGCTGGAACGACGTTGGCAGCTGGGATACGCTGGATGCAGTGCGCACCCGGGATGCTGCCGGTAACATCAGCTCCGGCGATACGCTGCTTCTGGACGCGAAAAACTGCGTTGTATACGGCGGTAAAAAGCTGATCGCCGCAGTCGGCGTTGAAAACCTGGTCATCGTAGAGGGCAGGGATTCGATTCTGGTCTGCCCTGTCGATCAGGCACAGCGCGTCAAGGAAGTCGTTGAGACGCTGGAAAAAGAAGGCAGGACGGAACGGCTTTAAACGGCGAAAAAACGCGAAATATCACGACCCTTTTCCGTTTGGTTTCCAAAATCTGAGTGTTAGAATAAAGTAGAAAGCAGCGGCAGAATGTTCACAGTGCGGTCACACTGTTGGTGCGGAAAAAAGACTCAGAGGAGGAATCAGAAATGGCTGCAGAATGGAAAGAAACACTCGAAACGGAGCGGGAGATATCGGCGTTTATGCTGGAACTTGGGATTCCGGCGCATTTGAGGGGATATTATTATCTGAGGGAGGCGGTTTTGCTGGCTGTCTCGGATATGGAACTGGTTGGCAGCGTGACGAAGCTGTTATATCCGGTGATCGCAAGGCGTTACAAAACAACGCTTCAGCGGGTGGAACGCGCGATCCGAAACGCGGTGGAGGTGTCCTGGGAACGGGGCAATCCGGAGGTGTTTGAGGATCTGTTCGGGTTCAGCCGGGAGACGGGCGCGCCGAGGCCGACAAACAGCGAATACATAGCGAGAATTGCGGACAAGATAAGAATGGACGCAACTACAGGAGAGAAACATGTTACTGAGCGTAATCGTACCTTGCTATAATGAAGAGGAAAACGTTCCGATTTTTTATGAGGAAATGATGAAAAATTCCGCTTTTTTGGAGCAGGAAAAACTGGAGCTGGAAATTATTTATATTGATGATGGTTCCAAGGACAATACCGCAGCGGAGGTTCGGAAGCTTCACGAAAAGGATGAACGGGTGCATCTGGTGTCCTTTTCCCGCAACTTTGGCAAGGAAGCAGGAATTTATGCTGGCTTCCAGAAAGCAAAGGGGGACTATGTCGTGATGATGGACGCTGATCTGCAGGATCCTCCGTCCCTTTTACCGGAGATGTTTTCCTACATTAAGCAGGGCTACGACAGTGTGGCGACAAGACGTGTGACCCGAAAAGGCGAACCTCCGATCCGGTCGTTTTTTGCAAGGATGTTTTACCGCATCATGAATAAAATTTCCAAAACGGAGATCGTGGACGGCGCACGCGACTATCGCCTGATGACGAGACAGGTTGTGGATTCGATTCTTTCGATGTGCGAATATAACCGTTTTACGAAAGGAATTTTCGGCTGGGTCGGCTATGAGACGAAGTGGCTGGAGTATGAAAACGTGGAACGCACCCACGGCGAGACAAAATGGAGCTTCTGGAAGCTGTTTTTGTATTCGCTGGATGGAATTACCGCATTTTCAACAGTGCCGCTGGCAATTTCGTCTATCATGGGCGTTGTGTTCTGCATTATAGCATTTGTGGCGATCATTGCCCTGATTATCAAAAACCTGATTTACCATGATCCGACGCCCGGCTGGCCGTCGATGGTATGTATTATTCTGTTGGTTTCCGGCGTGCAGCTTTTCTGCCTGGGAATCGTGGGACAGTATCTGTCCAAGACCTATCTGGAAGTGAAAAAGCGTCCGATTTATCTGGTAAAGGAAGAACTGTAATGAATTATGAGAACCTGATCAGCATTGTGATGCCGGTTTTTAACGCCCAGGCGTATCTGGAGGAAGCGCTGGAATCGGTTCGCCGCCAGACATGGACGGACTGGGAGCTGCCAATGCAGGTATGCAGGACGGAGATATTATTACCAAAGTAGACGGAACCACCATTACCGGATATGCTCAGCTGAAAGATCTTATGAGTTATTATTCCGCAGGGGAGACCATCGAGGTAGTAGTTCAGAGAATGAGTGGTTCTGCATATACGGAGCAGACGCTGAATGTAACGCTCAGCACTGCAGATGAGGCAAATGCACAGAGTCAGAATCAGGGTCTGTCGCATTGCGGCAGGCCCTTTTTGAATCCGGCAGTTTTATGAAAAGTTTACTTGCTCTTCCATGGGCAAGCCGATATAATTGAAACCATAGCAATGGATAGAGAAAGAGGATTTATATGGAGCAGGATAAAGAATTTAATAAAGATACAGAAGTAGAACAGGATCAGGTGATGGAGACCGCAAAAGAAGAGCATCAGGAAGAAGAGTATGATGATGTGTGCTTTGTCTGCCACCGGCCCTCCAGCAAGGCAGGAAAAATGATTCACCTGACACCGGAGATCCATATCTGCGCAGAATGTATGCAGCGGACGATGGATATGATGAACAATGGAAATATTGACTACAGTAAGATGGATTTTTCGCGTATGCCGAATATCAGCATGGTTAATTTGTCAGATCTGCAGAACATGATTCCGAAGCGTCAGAGAGTGAAGAAAAAAGCACCGGAGCAGAAGACAGAGGCGCAAAAAGCAATGGATATCCGTTCCATTCCGGCACCACATAAGATCAAGGCCAGCTTGGACGAGTATGTGGTAGGTCAGGAGAAGGCAAAAAAAGTAATCTCCGTGGCAGTTTATAACCATTATAAGAGAGTGGCAGCCGGCTCCGATGCCGACGGTATCGAAATTGAAAAATCCAATATGCTGATGATCGGACCAACCGGAAGCGGGAAGACTTATCTGGTCAAAACGCTGGCAAAGCTTCTGGATGTACCGCTGGCCATTGCAGATGCTACATCTCTGACAGAAGCCGGATATATCGGTGATGATATCGAGAGTGTTTTATCCAAACTGCTGGCAGCAGCGGACAATGATGTGGAGAAAGCAGAGAGAGGTATCGTTTTTATT